>Ga0302262_10000099_pt1 | contig 34989 bp, 31 predicted proteins | sample II_Fen_E3_4_FD_194557 | JGI IMG/M metagenome (GOLD analysis project Ga0302262, IMG submission 194557) | Peat permafrost microbial communities from Stordalen Mire near Abisko, Sweden - II_Fen_E3_4 | ecosystem: Environmental > Terrestrial > Soil > Wetlands > Permafrost | place: Sweden: Abisko...
GCCGCCGCGTCGTGGCCATCGATGTCGGCCGAGGGATCGGCCTCAGCGAGACCCAGCCGCTGGGCCTCGGCGATCGCGCGATCGAGCGCCCACTCGTCCTGCTCGAGCCGCGTGATGATGTAGTTGGACGTGCCGTTGACGATCGCCATCAGGCTATCGATCTCGTCGGCGCGGTGCGACAGGTGGCGGATGATCGGCAGCGCCGCCGCGGCGGCGGCCTCGCACAGGAGCGGCGTGCCGGTGCGCTGGGCGAGCACGCCGAGCTCGGCGAGCTTTCTGGCGAGCAGCGCCTTGTTGGCGGTGACCACGGGCTTGCCGGCGGCGAGCGCGGCGGACACGGTCGGCTCGACCTCGAGGCCGCCGGCGACCTCGACGATCACGTCGACCTCGGGATCGCCGACCAGCTCGATCGCGCGGGTGGTCTGCGGGATGCCATCGGCGAGCCGGGTGCGCGGCTTGTCGAGCTCGCGCACCGCGAGCCGCGTCACGCGGAACCGCACGCCGTAGCGCTCGGCCATCGCGCGGGTCTGGCGGTCGAGCAGCTCGAACACGCCGGTGCCCACCGTGCCGCAGCCGATCATGCCGATCCGGATCTCGCGGATCGGCCGCGCGCCGACCCCCTCGAACCGCTCGCGCGGCGTCGTGGCGTCGAACGCGCGCGAGTCGCGGAGCAAGCCCGCCAGCCGGACCTGATCGGCGAGGAACGCATCGTGGCCGAACTCGGAGTCGAGCTTCCACAGAGAGCACGTCGCGCCGACCGCCTGGAGCTCGCGGTACAGCTCGTGCTGGAGCGGAAACGGAAACACCAGGTCGCCGGGCACGCCGACGACGAGCACCTCGGCGGTGACCCGCGCCAGCTGGGCGCGCAGCGCCGCTTGATCGGTGCCGAAGTGGCTGCGGTCGATCGCCTCGGACAGGAGCAGGAACGTCCGCACCGGGAACCGGGCGGCGAACCGCACGCCGTGGTGATCGAGGTACGCCGCGACCGGCGGCCGGTCGAGCTCGGGCACCAGCACGCCGAACCGCGTGTCGAGCTCGTCGCGGCCGCGGTAGGTCAGCATGCCGAGCTGGCGCGCGCGGATCATCCCGGTGGCGACGTCGCCGGTGCGCAGCCCGTCGCGCACCAGCTCGCGCTGGAGGTGGCGCGTCGCGGTGCCCCAGCCATCGGGCCGCAGGCCCGCCGAGATCGTGATGAGGCGCGCGCAGCGCGCGGCGTGGCGCACGGCGAACGCGATGCCGACCAGGCCGCCGAGGCTGGCGCCGACGTAGGTCACCGGCGTGGTACAGCCCAGGCCATCGAGCCAGGCGGCGATCAGGTCGGCGAGCCCGAGCGCCGACAGCGGCGGGATCGGGCCGTCGTCGAACCCGCGCCAGGTCGAGCCGTTGCCGGGCCACGCCGGACACAGCACCGTGGTGCGCGACAGATCGATCAGGTCGGGCGCGTGGAGCGCGGGCCACCAGGCCTCGGCGCCGCTCGGCGGATCGCCGAATGGAAACGGCGACGCCGTGATGCCGCCGACGACGATCATGACGGGCGCGGTGCCGAGCGGGCGGCCGAGCTGGTAGCCGGCGAGCTCGACCTCCGCGAGCGCGTGGCCTTCCACCATCATCGCGGCGCGGCGGACTTCGTAGCGGCGCGGCGTGGGCAGCGGGACGGTCGGGACAGCGGCGCTCGCGGACATGCGTCCGTGATAGTGGGCGATCGATCGGAGGCGGTCAATCGCCGGGGGCCAGCGAGAACTGCACCGTGGCGCCGGCGCCTGGCGCGGTCTCGAGCCAGATCCGGCCGCCGTGTGCCTCGACGATGCCGCGCGCGATCGCGAAGCCGAGCGCGGCGCCGCGGTAGCCGGGCTGCTCGCTGCGCCACCACGGCTCGAACATCGCGTCCTCGCGATCGATCCCCGGCCCGTGGTCGCGGACGGAGAACTGCAGGCGCCCGGCCTCGCCGGGCTGCGCGCCGATCTCGATCACGCCGCCGTTGGCGGTGACCTTCATCGCGTTCGTACACAGGCAGGCCAGGGCCTGCACGACGCGGTCGGCGTCGCACGCCACGCGGGGCAACCCGGTCGCGTCGCGGACCTCGATCGCCAGGCTGCGCTCGCGGGCCATCGGGGCGAGCAGCTCGCTGACCGCGGCGAGGATCTCCTGCGGCGCGTGGGGCTCGCGGTGGATCGCGAGCCGCCCCGCCTGGATCTCTGCGAAGTCGGTGAGGTTGCCGATCTGCCGGGTCATCCGCTGGGCCTGGCGCTCGATGCGCTCGGCCACGGTGCGGACCCGCGTCTGGGCGGCGTCGCCACCGCCGGCGATCTGGACCAGCGCGGTCGCGCCCATCACGATCGTGCCGAGCGGGTTGCGCAGATCGTGGGCGACCACTGCGAGGATCTCGTCGCGAACCCGCAGCGAGTCCCGCGCGTGGCCGAGCGCCACGGCAGCCTGCTCCCGGTCGCGTTCGAGCGCGGCGATCTGGCGTTCGAGCGCGGCGACCCGATCGGCGGCGCTCTCGTCGTTCGAGCTGTTCACCGAAACGGAATACCGCGAGATCGTCGTCGCGCGTCGGTTGTTTGTCGTGCAGACGACGCAGAAGTTTCAGCGCCCGGCCAGCGTGCGCAGGCGCTCGGTTGCCGCCCACGGGGCGGGGATGCGGCGCCGATCCCGATCGCCCCCGGCGGCTCTCACGGTTGCGGCGGAGAAGCCGGCGCGATGGTGCCTTCGAGGTCCAACCGGCCGGGGTCACAGTCAGTTTTCGTGGCACGGCCGATCGTATCGAGGCGCCGAGCGGCCTGGCCGCTCGTTGAACCCGCTTTAGCCGCGACCCGGCCGTGGTGCCGTCTTCGGCTGCACGCTAGGATAGCTCCGTGGCGGGCATCGACGAGTCGAGCGCACGCAACGATCTGGCCGGCATGCAGGATCGGCTGGCCCGAGATCCAGCCGGCGCGCTCGGGCTTCCGCAGAACGCGACCGCCGACGAGGTTCGCGCGGCATTTCTCGAGCTGACCAAGCATTATCACCCGGTCCGGTTTGGCCGGATGGCGGCCGATATACAGAAGCTGTCGAACGAAGTGTTCCTCGCGCTGCGCGCCGCGCATGACACGCTCGCCAAGGTGCGGCGCCGCCAGACCGGCCCGATGGCCGTGCCCGCGGCCAAAGGTTCGGTTCCGGCACCCGCGCAGCTGCCGGCGCTGCAGCCGCGGGCCGGCACCGCGCCCGCGCGTCCCGTGCGCCTGGGAACCAGCGATTCTGCCGCGCGGCCTGCGATCTCGGGGCCGGCCGGAACGCCGGCGATCGGCGCGCGCACGGTGCCTCGAACTGCCGCAAACGCCGTCGCCGCCAGGCCCGCGGCACCGGCGACTCCAGCGCCCGGACCCTCGCGGCCTGCGAGCAACGCGCAGCCCGCGGCGCCGCACGACGACGTCGCCATCCTGGATCTGCTGACGCGCCAGCAATGGGATCAGGCGCGAACCGCGCTCCACCAGCTGACCGCGCGAGATCCCGCCTCCAAGCGATGGCGCGCCCTGGCGTGCTACGCCCGCGGACGTGAGGCCCAGCTCGAGGGCCGACTCGACGATGCCCGCGTCGAGCTCCACGACGCGCTCGATCTCGATCCCGAGCTGCAGCTCGCCAAGACCGCTCTGACCGAGCTGTTCACTCGCCGCAAATAGGTATACTTCCCGACGAGATATGGGCCGCGTCATCGGGATCGACCTCGGCACAACGAACTCGTGCGTGGCGGTGCTCGAGGGCGGCGAGCCGACCGTGATCCACAACCAGGAGGGCGGCCGAACGACGCCGTCGATGGTGTCGTGGAACGCCGATGGCGACGTCGTCGTCGGCGCCGCGAGCAAGCGGCAGATGGTCACCAACCCGCAGCGCACCGTGTTCGGCGCCAAGCGGCTGATCGGCCGCAAGGCCCACGACCGCGAGGTCCAGTCGCTGGCGACGCGGTTGCCCTACAGCCTCGTCGCGGCCAAGAACGGCGATGCCTGGGTCGATATCGCCGGCACGCCGCGCTCGCCGCAGGAGATCTCGGCCCACGTGCTGGCCAAGATGAAGCGCGTCGCCGAGGACTACCTGGGCGAGCAGGTGTTCGAGGCCGTGGTCACCGTGCCGGCGTACTTCGACGACGTCCAGCGCCAGGCCACCAAGGACGCCGGCGCGATCGCCGGGCTCACCGTGCGCGCGATCCTCAACGAGCCGACCGCGGCGGCGCTGGCCTACGGCGCGCAGCATCAGCACAACCAGCGGCTCGCCGTGTTCGACCTCGGCGGCGGCACGTTTGATATCTCGATCCTGGCGATCGAGAACGGCGTGTTCGAGGTGCTCGCCACCCACGGCGACACCTCGCTGGGAGGCGACGACTTCGACCGCGTGATCATCGACCTGCTCGCCGACGAGTTCATGACCGAGCACAGCATCGACCTGCGCCGCGACTCGGTCGCGCTGCAGCGCCTCAAGGAAGCCGCGGAGCGCGCCAAGATCGAGCTGTCGTCGGCGATGACCACCGACGTCAACCTGCCGTTCATCGCGGCCGGCCCCGCGGGCCCGGTCCACCTGATGCGCGAGCTCGAGCGCGGCCAGCTCGAGCGCGCCTGCCGCCCGCTGATCGATCGGCTCGACGCCCCGTGCCACAAGTGCCTGACCGACGCGCACTGCACGCCGGCCGATATCGATCAGGTCCTCTTGGTCGGCGGCATGACCCGGATGCCGGTGGTCCAGGAGCGCGCGGTCCAGATCTTCGGCAAGCCGGCGAGCAAGGGCGTCAACCCCGACGAGATCGTCGCCATGGGCGCCGCGGTCCACTCGGGCATCATGGGCGGCGAGCTCCAGGAAGTCGTCCTGCTCGACGTCACGCCGCACAACATGGGCGTCAAGGTCGCGGGCGACAAGATGTCGGTCGTGATCTTCGCCAACACGAGCATCCCGACCCGCGCCAAGAAGGTCTTCGCGACCACCGAGGACAACCAGACCTACGTCGCGATCGAGATCTACCAGGGCGAGCACGAGCTCGCCTCGCGCAACCGCCGGCTCGGCCGCTTCGTCCTCGGCGACCTGCGGCCGGCCCCGCGCGGCGTCACCAAGGTCGAGGTCAGCTTCACGATGGACGCCGACGGCATCCTCGAGATCACGGCGGCCGAGATCGGCACCGGCCGCGCCGCCAGCGTTCAGATCGAAGCCTCGAGCGGCCTCACGGCCGAAGAGATCGAGCGGCTCGGCCAGCGCCTGGGCGGCTGAAGACGTGTAGAACAAAGCCTGGAAACGTCTCCAGGAGACGTTGAGGTTGAGCTCGACGTACGGCCACGTCAACCTCAACGACTTCCGTCAAGGTCAAAGCTCAGGTCAACCTCACCTGGAGCGAGGTGCGCGCCTGAGCCAGGTCCCAGCCCTTTGTTCGACACCTCTTGAGCCGGACGCAGCCGCGCAGTTGCCCGGCCGCGCTGGTAGCGCCACATCGTCTGGAGCGACCGGCGAGGACGTCCACCGAAGCTGGACATCGCCTCACCGCGTTTGGCGCTGGGCCGTGACCTGGGCCGGTGGCGGGGCAGGGCGGCTCACGTCATCGAGATAGCCGAGCACCGCCGCCGTGTCGGCGTCATCGAGCCGCAGGTTCGGCATCACGAAGTGCTGGTAGCGCTCCAGGAGCTCGACCGCGATCGGGTCGCGCGCCGCCAGCAGGCCGTCGGGATGCATGATCCAGCGGGCGAGCCAGTCGCGATCGCGCCGCGCGGTGACGCCGCGCAGATCGGGTCCGACGCGGTGCTGGGCCAGATCGACGAGGTCGCCGCCACCGACCGTGTGGCAGGCCGCGCAGCGCGCGCGGAACAGCTCCTCCCCGGACGAGATATTGCGGACCTCCGGTGCGTGTGCGTAGTCGCGATCGGTGGGCCGCGGCTTTTGCCAGTTGCTGAGCCAGCTGCCGAGCTGCTCGGCCAGGATGTACGGATTCTCGTACGGCGAACGCTTCATCCATTGCCCCGTGCGCTGGTTCCCGATCAGCAAGCTGAGGTTGTGATCCTTGGCCTGCAGATCGGCCTGAAACACCCCGAGCTTCTTCCGCAGTGACGTGATGTCGGCCTCGGATCCGGTCAAGAAGGTCCAGCCCGGGCCGGTGTGCCAGCGCGCTGCATAGTCGCGCAGCACGTCGGGAGTGTCGTGCGTGGGGTCGATCGAGATCGAATAGAAGAACACGTCGCGGCCGAGCCTGCCCGCGAGCAGCTTCTGGACCTCCAGCAGCCGCGCCGTCTCCATCGGACACGCGTCCGTGCACCGCGTGAAGATGAAGTTGATCGCGACGACTTTGTCGCGGATCAGGTCATCGAAGAACCGGACCTTGGTCCCTTGCTGGGTGGTCAGCACGACGTTGGGGAAGTAGTCGGCGCCCCACACCGTCGCGCCGCTGGTCGCCGCTGGAGCCGGCGCGGCCGCCGGGTGCACCGGCGCGGGGGGCGGGGCAGGCGGCGGGCCTGGATCCGGGCGGCACGCCGCCACCACTGCCGCCACCGCGAGCCCGATCGATCGCCTCGCCATGGTCAGTGCTCCACGCCCGTGCCGACGCCGGTGCGGAACGTCGGCAGCGCCGCCGAGTCGACGTACTCGACGCCATCCCAGCTCGGGATCGGCGCCGGCATCAGCTTGGTCTGCCCCGGGTGCTCGACGTCCCAGCGCAGCAGCATCGAGTGATCCTCGTGCTGCGTGTTGTGGCAGTGCTCCATGTACGTGCCGGCGAACTCGCGAAACCGGATCGCCATCTCGACCTGACTGCCGCCATCCTCCTCGGGACCGACCCGGTAGACGTCCTTGCGCGCCCAGGTCTCCCACGCCGGGGGCGGCTTGCCGCCGCGCCGCAGGATCACGCCTTCCTCGAAGTGGACGTGGACCGGGTGGCTCCAGCCAGCGGTGTTCTTGATCTCCCAGATCTCGAACCGCCCGGTGGTGTCGTCGCCGGCCAGGTTGGTGCCGATGAACCCGGCCTCGGTCGGGCCGGTGGCCAGCCGCGGCGCGGCCGAGATCCGGCGCGGATCCATGTTGAGGCCGGGGCCGTTGTCGGTCTTGATCGTCCACGGCGCCTGGTCGGTGCCGCTGCTGCGGCCGAACTCGAAGCTGCGGCGCGGCGCGGTCGCCAGCCGCGGATCGTCGCGCCGGATCGGCAGCGGGATCATCGCCTGCTTGCCGGGCTCGTAGTCCGCCGGGTTCATGCTGAGGTCGGTCCCGGTGTACGGCGCGACGCGCAGCTCGAGGATCCGGCCGACGCCCGGATCGCGGCTCCAGCCGGTGGCCGACGCGACCGCCTTGTAGCGCTCCGACACGATGTCGGCGACGGGGATCTTGGCCTTGATCGTCCGGCCGGTCGCGTGCTCGATGGTGTTGAGCAGGTACAGCCGGTCGCCGGGCGCGATGCCGGCGCGCGCGAAGTCGACCACGATGTCGAACCGCTCGGCGATGCCCTGGGTCGGCAGCGTGCCCTTGTGATCGAGCAGGTCGCCATCGCCGTCGAGATCGACCGTGCCATCGAACGCCACGGTGTGCTCCATGAGATTGCCGTCGTTGGCGATCAGGTGAAACGGCACGCGGTTGTACGACACGCCGGACCCCGCCGGTCCGGGCAGCTCGCCGCCATTGCCATTCACCTGCTGGACCAGCGCCAGCGCCAGGTAGCGCGACACCGAGCCGTTCAAGATCCGGAACCGGTAGCGCCGTGCGCGGACCTCGAGGTACGGCTTGTACTGCCAGTTCACCAGCACCTGGTCGCCGAGGAAGCCGTCGGTGTTGAACACGTTGAACCACAGCTGGCCGGTGGTGTCCCATGCCTTGTCGGCGACCACGAGGTTGACGTCGTAGTCGCGGTTGCCCCAGGCAAGCGCGCTGCCGCTGGGCAATCGCAGATTCACGCCGTCGTCGTGCGCCTCGTTGCCGCGATCGATCGCGCTGTAGTAATTGAACATCACGGCGTTGCCCTTGTAGACATTCTGCGCCGTGAAATCGAGCATGTGATCGTGGAACCAGTGCGTGCTCATGGTCTCGCGCCAGTCGCCGCGCAGCTGGATCCGGCCGCTGATGTCGCAGGTCTTGAGGCCGGGGGTCGTGTCGTTGACGAACAGCTGCTCGCCAGGCTCGCACGGGAACGCCGCGCGCGGATCGCTCGCGGTGGTGTTCACCGTGTCGTAGCCGGCGAGCTGGATCGGCCAGCGGTAGTCATAGAATTGCCCGGGGAAGAAGAACGCGTTGGTATACCCGTCGCTCTCCGCGGGGTTATGGCCGTTGTGCTCGTGCGTCGTGATCGTGTGGATGCCGAACCCGCGGTTGGCGCCCGGATCGATCGGAAGGCCATTGTAATGCCGCATCAGGATCGCCTCGCCGTAGCGCGCGACCGCGAGCTTGGGCGGCAGCGTGCCATCGAACGTCCACAGCGACTTGTGATCTTGCACCGGCATCAGCGGGTGGAAGCGCACGCGCAGCCCCGCCGTCGAGCCGACCAGCGTGGTGCCCGGCGTGGTCGAGGTGAACACCGTGTGATACAGCCCGCCGGGACCGAACTCGCCGACCGCGTAGCCGTGGCGCTGCTTGGCATCGCGCAGGCCGTGGTTGTCGCGCGCGCCGGCCTGCGCGGTCTGAAAGAACACCTGGGGATGGAATTCGTTCCAGCGCTGGTGCGACCAGCCCTTGCCGGGCGGGCGGCCCTCGGCGGGCGGGGTGTCGAGCGGCCGGCCGATCACGCCCTCGATCGCGGCCTGCCATGGATTGGGCAGCGCGTCGTTGGTGAACTCGGTCGGCACCGGCGAGATGCCGGGCTGGCCGAGGAACGCGTCGAGCGCTGCGCCATCGGGGCCATTGGCGCCGAGCGCGACCGGATCGTGCTCGGGCGCCGGCCCGGTCACCGGCTGCGGAAACGCCAGCGCCGCCGCCGGCGCGTCCTGCAGGCGATCGCGCCCGAACTCCTCGAACAGCAGCAGCTGCTGCGTGAACGGCTCGGCGCCGAACAAAGGGCTCGGCTGCGCGCCGGTCGGGATGTCGACGCCATTGGCTTGCGGCTGCGGCACGAAGTTGACGTGGGCATCGGCCTCGGTGCCCGTCGCGCCGCCTTCGAACGCCCCCTCGTTGGCCGGCGCGAGCTGCGCGAGCCCCTGGATCGCCGCGGCCAGGCCGATCGCCGGGCCGGTGAACGCCGATGGGTCGCCTGGCGGCGGTTCCCCGAAATTATCGAGCACGGCGGCCACGGCGATGCCGCCGCTCAGCGCGCCCACGATCATGACAAGCGATCGTACATAGCTGGGTCTTCGCATGGAGTCCCGCCTCTCTATGCCATCATCGGATGGCCGATGATTGACAATAATCGATGCGCGGCAATTGACGACGCAACATTTCGTTGCGGCGATTTCCGGCGATGGGACGGTCAATCCTGCGGCGCGTGTTTGCGCAGCCGGCGCTGCAGCGACTGCCGCATGATGCCGAGTCGGCGCGCGGCCTCGGTGATGTTGCCGTTGCAGTCGCGCAGCACGCGATGGATATGCTCCCATTCGGCGCGCGCCAGCGTGGGCGTCACCGAGGGTGGAATCGCGACATCGTGACGCACGGCGGTCCGGACGATCTCTGCCGGGTGCACCGGCTTGAACAGCGCCAGATCGGCGCCGTGGCGCAACACCGACACCGTCAGCGCCACCGAGAGATACGCGCTCAGCACCACGATGCAGCAGCCCGGCTGCGCCGCGCGCAGCGGCGCGACCAGCTCGATCCCGTCGTCGCGACCGAGCCGCACGTCGACCACCGCGAGATCGAGGGGGCGGCGGTGCGCGAGCGCCAGCGCGTCCTGGACGGTCGCCGCGGTATGAACCGCGATGCCCAGCGCACGAAACCCTCGCTCGGCCGCGCGCAGCCACGGCTCGTCGTCGTCGATGACCAACACCTCGCGAATCGGGCCCATACACGCGCCTTGCTCTTCAGAGAGAAAGCCCAGCATGGCTCGTCGAGCGGGCAGCGGGCAAGCACGATCGTCGGCGATGCGACGGCGTGCCGCGATCGTGCGGAAGCCGCGCCACGATGTGCTTGACGCTTGCACAGGTCCACTGTACACTGTCAGTGGTACTCTTCGATGATCTTCAAACTCAATGGATCCGCCGGGCAACCGCTCTATCTGCAGCTCATCCAGCAGGTCCGGCTGGCGATCGAGACTGGCGTGCTCGTCGATGGTGACCTGATGCCGGGCATCCGGACGCTGGCCGAGCAGCTGGTCGTCAGCCACAACACGGTCGCGAAGGCGTACACCGAGCTGGCACGCGAAGGCCTGCTGGATCTGCGACACGGGTCCGGTGCGTATGTCAGTGCCAAGCGCCGGATCCAGTCGCGCGCCGAGCAGCTGCGGGTCGCCCAGGACCGCGTGCGCGAGCTGGTTCACCGCCTGCGCGGCGAGGGCCTGCTCGAGGACGAGATCATCCGGATGTTCGAGGCCGAGCTTGCCCACGTCGCGCTCCGCAAGAAGGGCTCGTGACCGTGATCACGGATGCCGCTCGCCTCCCGGCGATCGAAACCCACGCGCTGTCCAAGCGTTACGGCGACGTGGTCGCGGCGGGGCCGCTCGCGTTCAGCGTCGTGGCGCACCGCGTGACCGGGTTCGTCGGTCGCAACGGCGCGGGCAAGACCACGACGATCAAGATGCTGCTCGGCATGATCGCCGCGACGTCCGGATCCGGGCGGGTGCTCGGCCGCCGCATCGACGACCCCGAGGCCAGCCTGGCGATCCGCCGCCACGTCGCCTACGTCGGCGAAGACAAAGGATTGTACGCGTACATGACGGTCGGCGAGCTGATCCGGTTCACCCGCGCGTTCTACGACGACTGGCACCCAGCGCTCGAGCGCCGCCTGCTGGCGCAGTACGAGCTGCCGATCGACCGCAAGGTCAAGGCGCTGTCGAAGGGCACGCGCACCAAGCTGGCGTTGCTGCTCGCCCTGGCACGCCGGCCGCAACTGCTGATTCTCGATGAGCCGACCGACGGCCTCGATCCGGTGGCGATCGAGCAACTGCTCCAGGAGCTTGCCGGCCGCAGCGGCGATGGCACGACGATCTTCTTCTCATCGCACCAGCTCGGCGACGTCGAGCGCATCGCCGATGATATCGTGATGATCGATCGCGGCGCGATCGTGCTCGAGACCTCGCTCGACGACCTGCGTGCCCACTACCGTGTGGTCACGGTCGGCTTCACGACCCCGCCGGACGAAAAAGCATTTGGCATGCCGGGCGTGCTCGGCGTCCGGGTCGCCGGCCGCCAGGCCCAGATCCTGGCGAGCGGAAACGCCGACGCGATCGTGCGGCGCGCGCACTCGCTCGGTGCGACGTCGGTGCAGATCTCCAACGCCACCTTGCGCGAGGTCTTCCTCGATCGCGCCGGCGGTGCCGCGGCGGTGCGGTGATGCTCTGGTACAAGGCGTGGTGCGAGACCCGCAGCCGGCTGGGCATCGCGGCGGTCGCGGTCACCGCCGCCACCGGGCTGGTCTGGCACAGCGACTGGCAGGCTCGCGGTCATGAGAGGATGTTCGCGTCCTATGTCTGGGGTGCGGCTGGCAACGATTCGGTGAAGGCCGTGTTCGTGCTGCTGGCGATCGTGCTCGGCGCCGGCTCGCTGCGTCAGGAGCAGGCGATGGGCACTGCCGGATTCACGCTGGCATTGCCGGTTCGCCGCCGACAGCTGGTGATCGCGCGCGCGGCAGTCGGGCTGTGCGAGCTGTGCGCGCTGGCCGGTTTTATCGGACTCTTGATCTTGTCACTGTCGTGGTCGACGTGGGATCCTGGAGCTGCCGCGCAAACTTTGCGCTACGTGATACAGTGGAGTGTGTGCGGCGGCGCCGTGCTCGCGCTCGCCCTGCTCGCGTCGATCGCGATCCCGAGTCCATATCTCGGCTGGCTGGTCAGCTTGCTCGGGTTCTTTGGCTACGAGGCCATCGTCGGGGTCTCGGGGCTGGGGCGCTATCCGGCGTTCGACCTCTACCGGCTGATGAGCGATCCCCGGGCGCCGTGGCTCGCCCTGGTCGCGGTCGCGGTGGCCGGGACCGCCCTGGTCGCGCTCGGCCACTTGTGGCTGCGATCGCGAGACTTCGCGTGATGCCGCGCGGGCTGGCCGTCCTCGCTGGTAAAGCATGGCACGAGAGCCGGTCGCGGTTTGCGATCAGCGCGGCGATCCTCGCGACGCTGTGCGTGGTGTTCATCGCGTTCCAGGATCCGCTGCGCCGGCTGATGGGCGCGACCACCGCGCCGGCCAACACCTACGCCGGCTACATCTACATAAGGGTCTACGCCACGGTGGGGGAGGGGCTGTTCGCGGTGCTCGTGGTGCTACTGGCGCTCGGCGGCACGCGGCGCGAGCGCGCCCACGGCAGCCTCGGCTTCACGCTCGCGCTGCCGGTGCCTCACCGGACCCACGCGATGGTGCGTGCGGCGGTCGGGCTCGGCCAGGTCGTCGCGCTGGCCGCGCTCCCCGCGGTGCTGGTCCCCGCCGGTTCGGCGCTGATCGGCTTGCGCTACGCCGCGGACCAGGCCGCCACGTTCGCGCTGCTGTGGGCGGCGGTCGGCAGCATCGGGTTTGCCGCCAGCTTCTTGGTCTCGGTGATCGTCGCCAATGATTACGCTGCGCTCGCTGTCTCGGTGCTGGCCGTGCGGCTGGTGCCGAGCGCGCTGACCCGGCTGCCCGGGCTCCATCAACTGCCGCGACTTCACGATCTGATGAGCGGCCACGCGATGCCGTACCTCGATCCGCAACGCGCGACCTTGGTCTGTGTGCCGTGGGGCGTCGCCGCGGGATCTTTGGTCGTCGCGGCCGGTTTGCTGGCCGTCGCGGTGTGGCTATCCGGCCGAGAAAGGTTTCTGGGATGATTCGCTGGTTCCTCGGGCTCTTGCTGCTTGGCTGCCACGCAGCGCCACCACCATCGCCAACCAGGTTGGCGGCACCCCCCACGACCGCGCCCACGCGTGCGCTGGCCACGCCGCCGCCAACGCGGTTGGCAGCGGCAACGCCGCCGGCGCTTCCCGCCACGGCGGCAGGCCGCGAGCTCACCTGGCTGCTCGGCGTGTTGCAGCACGGTGGCCACGCCGACGCCGCGGAGCTGGTGGCTCACTTCGATGCCACATTCCTGGCCAACCGACCGGTCGACAGGCTGACCGCCGCGCTGGGCGCGCTCGCCGCGCACCTCGCGGCGATGGCGATCGATCAGATCGAGTCGAGCGACGAGACCCACGCCACGCTGCGCGGCGCAGCGCCCGAGGGTCGGTTCACCATGGCGCTCCGGATCGATCCAGCGACGGGACGGATCGTCGATCTCGACATCGCGCCAGATCCGCGCGCCGCGCCAGCGGCCACGATGGCCGAGGCGGTCGCCGCGATCCGCGCGCTGGCGCCCCGGGCGCAGCTGCTCGTCGCCGAGCTCGATCGCGGCGCGTGCAAGCCCAGGGTCTGGCTCGACGCGGACGCCGAGCTCGCGATCGCCTCGGCGTTCAAGCTCTACGTCCTGCTCGGCCTCGGCGATCGGATCGCCGCCGGCAAGGCGTCGTGGAGCGACGCGATCGCTTTGCGCGACGAGTGGAAGAGCCTGCCGTCCGGCGTCACGCAGGAGGATCCCCCCGGCACGCGGCTGACCGTGCGCACGCTCGCCGAGCGCATGATCTCGATCAGCGACAACACGGCCGCCGACATCTTGCTCTACACCGTGGGCCGGCGCGGCGTCGAAGCCGCGCTGCGCGCGTCGCACCACGCCGCGCCCGCGCTCGACGCGCCGTTCCTCGCGACCCGCGAGCTGTTCTGGCTGAAGATGGTCGCGCCGGCCGCCGAGGTCGCGCGCTACCTGGAGCTGGGCGAGGGGCCACGCCGCAGCTACCTCGATCGGATCCGCGGCAAGCGTCCGCTGGGCGCCCAGGCACAGTTCGACGCCTGGACCACACCTCGCTATGTCGACCGCATCGAGTGGTTCGCCAGCTCGGCGGATCTATGCCGCGTGATGTCCGCGCTGTGGTCTCGCGCACAGGCTCCGGCAACCGCGGCGCTGCTCGACGTGCTCGCGGTCAACCCGGGGTTGTCGGCAGCCCAGGCGCGCGCGTGGTCGTATGTCGGTTTCAAGGGCGGATCGGAGCCTGGCGTGGCCAACACCACGTGGCTCTTGCAACGCCGCGCGGACCAGCGCTGGTTCGTCGTGACCGTCGGGCTCAATGGTCCCGGCGCGTTCGACGAGGGCGCCGTGATCGGCGCTGCCCACGCCGTGATCGAGCTGCTGGCGCGCGATGTCCACTGATTCCTACCTGCTCGCACACCGATTCCAGTGTTTGCCAGGCGACAGTTTTTCGTCGGGAGCGCGTATCCTGGGGGATCGATCGCTCGCGACGGGAGCAGCTCCGAGCGATCATCGACCGGTGTTACTCTCAGCGGCGAGGTGGCAATGGCCGAATTCGATCTCTCCGGGCGCGCGCTGGGCGATTTCGTCCTGCGCGAGCGGATCGACCAAGGCGGTTACGGCGCCGTCTACCGCTGCGAGCAGCCGCTCCTCGGTCGCCATGCCGTGGTCAAGGTGTTGCACCAGCGACTGCGCAACGACGAGATCGCGATGCAGCGCTTCATGCGTGAAGCCCAGCTCGCCTCGCGGCTCGATCATCCCTACGCCGCGCACGTCTACGCGTTCGGCATCGAGGGCGACGATGGGCTGCCCTGGATCGCCATGGAGCTGGTGCAGGGCGTCACGCTCAACCGCTGGTTGATGTCGCGCGGCCCGATGCCGCTCGATCAGTTCGTGCCGTTCTTCGAGTGCGTCGCCCAGGTCGTCCAGGTCGCGCACGAGTGCGGCATCGTCCATCGCGATCTCAAGCCGTCGAACGTGATGGTGATCGAGCGCGCCGGTCACCTGTTTCCCAAGCTGCTCGATTTCGGGATCGCCAAGTTGCGACCGTCGGGGGAGGGGCCGCATCCGTGGGGCTGGCCGGACGGCTCGCTCTGCGAGACCCAGCTGCCTGTGGTGCTGGCGACCGATGCGGTGACCACGGCGCGCATCCGCGCCACGCCGCGGCGGCTCGGCAGCTCGCCGCCGCACGCCGATCCGTCGACGTTCACCTCGACCCGCCGGCACCGGATCACCGATAGCGACGACGGCATCGGCTCGCCGGCCTACATGTCGCCCGAGCAATGGAGCAACTCGTTCACCGTCGGTCCGGCGGCGGATCTGTACGCGCTCGGCATCGTCGCCTACGAGGCGCTGACCGGCCACCTGCCGTTCACCGCGGCCGACCCCGAGGATTACTACCACCAGCATTGCCACGCCCAGGTGCCGTCGCTCGGCGCTGGGTTCGACGCGTCGCTCGACGAGGTGTTCCGGCGCGCGCTCGCCAAGCGCCCGGAGGATCGCTACCGCGACGCGCTCGAGCTCGCCGCCGCGCTGCGCACCGAGCTTCGCGCGCAGCCGCGCGAGCAGGTCAAGAACGCGGCGCAGCAGTGGCTCGAGCGCGGCCGGCCGGCGAGCCTGCTCTGGCGAGGCGAGATGCTGCGCACGGTGCAGCTGCCCACCGCGCTGGTGCTCGGCGAAGCGGAGGCGTCGTTCCTCGCCGCGAGCCGGCGCCTCGCCAGGCGCGCGACCCGCAATCGCCGGCTGTTCGCGGTGCTCGGCGTCGCCGCCGCGCTCGGGGCGGTCGACTACCGCGCGAGGCTCGAGTCGCGGATGGCGGAGCGCCTCGTGACCCAGGCCGAGGTCGAGCAAGGCCGCGCGGGCCTCTTGCACGACGAGATCGGGGAGGCGGTGCGCCACCTCGACGAGGCGGTGCGCCGCGGTGATCGCTCGGCGGCGACCGCGTTCATGTTCGCGCGCGCGCTGCAGCCGCGGCTCGCCGAGCAGGCGCGGCTCCCGGCCACCAAGGGGCGCATGTGGTCCGCGGTGTTCTCCCCGGACGGCCGGCAGATCGCCACCACCGACGATGAGGCGGCGCAGATCTGGGACGCCCGGACGCACCAGCTACTCCACACGATGCGCCACAACGATACCGTGTATCACGCGGTGTACAGCGCCGACGGCACGCGGCTGTTCACGGCCGGTGGCGATGGCCTCGTCGGCGTGTGGGACACCGCGAGCGGCGCGCTGGTTCGCACGCTGAGCCATGGTGGCAAGCCGCCGCGCTACATGCTCGTCGCCGCGTCGCGCGACGGCAGGCTCGTCGCCGCGATCGATGGCCCGGGAACGCTCGCCCGGGTGTGGGACGCCACCACCGGCGGACTGGTCGCGGAGCTCGGCAACGATGCCGCGGACTATCCGCAGCTGGCGTTCAGCGCAGACGGCCGCTGGCTCGCCTCGGGCGGCGGAGACGACGTGCGGGTGTTCGATACCCGGAACTGGACGCGGGCGGCCACGATCCCTGGCCCCCGGATTCAATCGCTGAGCTTCGATCCCGCCGGGGACCATCTGGTGACCGGGGCCTCCGGCGGCGACGCCTCCATCTGGGCGATCCCGAGCGGCGAGCGAACCCGGCACCTGCGCGAGATCGGCGAATCGATCGACGCCGTGGCGTTCTCGCCCGACGGTACGTTGGTGGTCACGGCGAGCCACGACGGCAACGAGCAGATCTGGGCCGCGGCGTCAGGCGAGCTCCAGACCCAGGGCAACTGGCTGCACAGCAAGGTGTCCTCCGTGGAGTTCGATCCGACCTCGCGTCTCGTGGTGTCCGCTGGCGCGAGCGGCACCGTGGTCATCGCCGACGCGTCGACCGGCATGCCGGTCACCGTGCTCGAGGCGCCCCGCAACGTCGTCCGCGTGGTGCACTTCGATCCGAGCTCGCAGCACGTCGTCGGCGCGAGCCTCGATGGCACCGCGCGGGTGTGGGACGCGTCGTCGCCTTACCGCCGCTGGGGGGCCCCGGCGACCGCCGATGGCTGCGGCATCGTCACCGACCTCGAGCCGGACGGACGTTTCATCGCCGTGGGCTGCCGCGACCGGCCCACGCGGGTCTGGGACACGGCCCACGATCGCTTGCTGGCGGAGCTGCCGCCGGTCACGCACGTCGACAGCGACTGTGCGACCGCGTTCCCGGCGGTCTCGGCGACCGGCGATCGCGCGGCGATCGCGCGCGGCAACGCGGTCGAGATCTACGAGCTACCCGGCGGGCGGCTCTTGCGCCGCGTCCCGCACAGCGCTCCGGTCAGCGCGGTCGCGTTCGCAGGGACGGGCCGCGATCTCGCCAGCGGCGCCAGCGATGGCTCGCTGCAGATCACGCGGGACGCCGGCGAGCCGATCGTGCTGAGGCCAGCGGCCGGCGGCATCGAAGCGGTCGGCTTTGTCCCCGGCGGTCGGATCGCCGCGACCGACACCGCCCGGCGACTCCTGATCTACGATCTCGATCACCGCGCGGTTCCCTCGAGCGTCGAGATACCGACTCGCGTGATGGCGCTGCGGATGTCGCCGGACGGTCGCCGCCTGATCACGATCCCGCGAACGGGTGGCAAGGCGGCGCCGCCGATGCTGTGGGACCTCGAGCGCGTTCGTGCCATCACGCTGCTCGAAGGCCACGTCGGCCGAACGTTCTCGGCGCGGTTCGTCGCCGACGGCAGCGCGATCTTGACGGCCGGCGGCGACGGCACGGTGCGGCGGTGGGACGGCGAGACCGGCGCGCCGCAACAGACGTATCGCGGCGGTTCGATGTTCCTGTCCGACGCGACGATCACGCCCGATGGCGCGATGGTCGTCGCCGGCGGCGGCGACGGCGCGGTCAGGTTCTGGGACGCGGCCAGCGGCAACCCGCTGTGGCTGCTACCGTCTCACAAGTCACATGTGATCGGCGTCCACTTCGAGGGAGCCGCGCTCGTAACCCGCGGATTCTCGGGGGAGCTGACGCGGTGGACCTTCCCGGATTCGGCCGCGGCTATCGAAGATTACGACCACAGGAGGGCCCGCGATACGATATCTAGATGAAGAAACCAGCTCGCAAGCTTGTGCTTTGCCGTGAAACCCTCCGCACGCTCAACAGCGTCGAACTTGCTCACGTCGCCGGAGCCCTGATGGCCCCAGACTCGGGTGCCATGGACTGCCCCCGCGAAGCCGCCCCGGTGGTCCCGCTCGTGGAGACAACGTAGGGGCGACGCCGATCGCACACGCAGCGCGCCTTGCGATTTCAGCGGTATTTTGCACGCAAGGACCCCGCTGGTACCGCAGCTATTTTCGATGGCGGCGCGACGCGCCAGCGTGCGAGCAGAGCAGGGGCGCGCTCGCGGCTATGTGGCGTGCTCAGAACGTCTGCGTCGTGAAGTGAAACAGTAAGTACTCGGGGTTCGCCGAGAGCGGGTTGATCACGATCGCGCCGTCGTGGTTGCTGCCCTGGCGGTGGATCAGGTGGCCGCCGGTCGAGTCGAACCCGGTCGTGAAGATCGAGACGTGGTTCGCGTTCGCGAGCGTCGAGGTGACCAGCGACGCCACCTGCGTCGGGGTGCGCTCGGTGAAGTCGCCCGAGCTCAGCCCCAGGCTGGTCGCGTAGTCGAGCGTCTGGCCGGGATGCCAGCCCTCGCTCCACGCGCCGCCGCGCAGCGGCGCCGTGATCGTCAGGACGTCGACGTCCGGATTGCCGGTGGTCGACGCCGTATTGACCGCGATGTCCTCGATGTTGCCGTTCACGCGGACCTGCAGATGGACGTGGTTATCGTCGCCGCGGCACGTCGAGCTGCCGTTGATCGGGACGATCGAGACCAGGATGCCATCGAGCCGACCGAACGTGGCCGTCATCGCCGAGCCGAACGAGCCGGTGCACGCCAGCCGGACGGGCGTGCCGTCGCCAGCGCCGCCGGTCGACGCGTCCGCGGGTGCCGTCGGGCCATCGGCCACGCCGGCATCGGTGCCGCCGCCACCGCCGGCGCACGCCGCGTGCGCGGTCGCCGAGTTGCGCGGCGCGGGCGTGCCGGTCGAGAAATCGGCGCCGTTGCTATCCGTGTCGGTGCAGCCATGGCCGGCCCGGAACCCGGCGGTCGTGTTGGACTGGGTCGGCGCGGCGGCGCCTTCGGACTGCACCGCGGCCCCGTAGCCGACGAAGTCGCGCACGCTGCCGTTGGGCAGACACGCCGTCGAGCCACCACAGCTGAGCAGGGTCTGGTTGGTGACCAGCGCGACCGTGCCGCTGGTGCCGGACATGTTCATCGTGCCGGTCGCGTCGGCCGCCGGCAGCGCGGTGCCCACGCTGCCGCTGCTCGCGAGCTGCACCAGGTAGTAGCCGCCAGCGGGGATCGTGCCGCTCAGGTTGGCTTTGGCCCACGAAGTCCCGCTGGCCGCGGCGTACTGCACCGACCAGCCCGTGATCGACACCGAGCCGGTGCCGCGGTTGAACAGCTCGACATAGTCGTTGGTCGCCGGCGCGCCGGCGTTGCCGCCGCCGCCGTAGAGCTGGCTGATGACGATGTCCGCCGATCCACCGACGGCTTGTTGTTGTTGCTGTTGATCGTCGCCGCGGTCATCCGCACCGCACGCGAGCGTGCTGCTCGCCACGCCGATGCCCACGAGCAGACGAAGTGAAACCACAAGAGGACGTGCCATGCGCGGACCATACGGCGAGGCAGCCGCAGGCTGCGTGACGGGCGGGTGGCGACCTGACGGCGCGGTGCTGCACCGCACCCTGGTAACGTCGCAGAATCGGCATTATGTCAACTCTGACCGGGTGTGCCGGTCGCGCGGTGGGCACGCGCCAACCGCCGCCGGATGGCGGCGCACGGCTGGCCCACTGGCAAGCCGCGCTCGCCCGCCTCGCGCCGGGCCGTCGCGCCGAGGTCGGCTGGCGCGCCGGGAGCGGCATCGACGACTGGTGATGCCGTTGCCGGATACGAGCTCGCAGCCACCTCCTCGGCGAGGCGGACGAGACGTATCGGCTCACGGCGCGCGGGTACCTCACGATCTCAAAGGTGCTCGACGAGCTGTTCTGAGACGAGCCGGCCACGATCGCGACCATCAGGTCGAGAGCGCGGATAGCCATCGCTTCCTCCCCGCCTGGGCGAGCTCGTCATCGATACGCTGGGTCAGCTCCGCCATCCGGGTGCACAGCCGCGATCCGCGCCACACCGAGCTGCGGATCGCGTCGCTCACCTGCGCCCACCGCACGTACGATCGACCAGGTGACCGATGCGATCTTCCAGCCGCGCGGCGTTGACAGAAGTACCCAGACTTCGCGCCCCGCGTTCGTCTGGACTCCCGCGTCGTGGAAGCTGTACCTGGCGTCGAGCACGGCGAGCCCACCGTCGACCGTGATGTGGACATCGGAGAACTTCTCCTCCACGGCCGTGGTCGCGCCGTTGACGAACCGGATGAAGTCGGCCGCGGTCGAGCGCCGCGGCTCCGCGGCCGTGCCGACGATCGACTGAAACGGCACGTCGGGCGCGAGCATCAGCTCCTCGAGCGCCGGTCCGGCCTTCGCGATGATCGCGGTTCGAAAGCTCTCGAGTATGCGCTCGATCGCCGTCACGTCGGCGGACTTCGCGACCTGCGGAGGCGGCGATTCGCCGCGAACGGGCTGGGCGGCACACGCCGACAACGCGACGAGACAGCCAAGCAGCAGAGACAGGTTCATGCGCATACGGGGCTCCGGGGGCAGTCGCGGGTGAGCGCGAACACGCTGTCGACCAGCGTGCGCGACCAGACGTTCGCAGCGCTGTCGGTATGGACGAGGGGGGACTCGGGCCAGGCGACCAGGTCCTGGGGCGCCAGCCGCCCGGCGCTGCCGATGTAGCGCTTGACGAGCTGGTCGGACGCTAGATGCGGTGACCATGACCCGCAGCCACAACCGGAGCACCCAGCCACTTTAGTCCGCAGGTGTCTGCCGGTCAACGCGGAGCAGAAATCCTCCCCCGCGTTTCTGACGCGCTTCAAAGCATGGGCGATCCGAACCACGTCGCGAGCGCATCGCGCAGGCCGTGGTCCGTGCCCTCCCCGACCCACGCGACATGCCCGTCGGGCCGGACCAACACGGCCGTCGGAGCAGCGACCACGCCGAGCACCGGCAACTCCCACGCGCCATCGTAACGTGCGTCGATCTGCCGAACTCGGTCCGCCCATGGCGTGACGTCGAAGGCGTCGAACGCGCCACCGAAGTGGATCAGTACCGGGCGCGCATCGTGCAGCAGCGTGAACACGCGCAGCGGGCCAGCGTCGGTGACCAGATCGAGATCGGGCATGCGACGACCGAGCAGTGGATGTCCCGCGCCGAGATCGTAGTGGATGTCGAGGCCCGACATCATCGCGCCGTATCGCTTGCGCGGCTCGTTCATCCGCAGCAGCTCGGCCACGGACTCGTGCAACGCTTTGCTGCGCTCGTCGCCACGATGCAGCGCGGTCAGCGCGAGCGTGGTGCGGAGCACGCGCGCAGCGACGGGATGCCGCTCGGCGTGGTAGGTGTCGAGCAGGCGGTCCGGCGAGGTCCCGTGCACGACCTGGGCGAGCTTCCATCCCAGATTCATGGCGTCCTGAACGCCGGTGTTGAGCCCCTGTCCGCCGACGGGCGAATGCACGTGGGCCGCGTCGCCCGCCAGCAGGACGCGTCCGTTGCGGTAGGACGAGGCCTGGCGCGCTGCATCGCTGAATCGCGACAGCCACGTCGCGCGATGAGCGCCGAAGTCCGTACCGTACGCGGCGACGAGCGCGTCGCGGACCTCGGCCAGCGTCGGCTCGCCGTGGCCGACGTGCGGCTCTTGCAACACGACCGCCACGAGCTTTGCGTCCTCTACCTTGCCCAGCGCGTGGGTGCCCCGCTCGCTACGGCGAATGCCCCACGCCGGCTCGTCGGTCATTTCGACCTCGGCGATCAGGTAGCTCGTCGACGGCGCCCACCCCACGAAGTCGATGCCGGCGGTCTTGCGGATCACGCTGCGACCTCCATCGCACCCGACGACAAACCGCGCTCGCAACGTTCGTCGATCGGACAGCGCGATGTCGACGCCGGTGGCGTCCTGCGCGAACCCCGTCACCTCGCGTCCGCGATAGATCGGCACCGCGAGCTCGCCGACCCAGTCGGCCAGGATGCGCTCGATGTGGTGCTGCCGCAGCGCGAGCCCGTAGTTGTGACGCGTCGGCAGATCGCTGATGTCGAGCGAGCCCGCGAAGGCGGCGACCTGCGCGACCTGGCCTCGCGCCAGGAAGCGATCGGCGACTCCCCGCTGATCGAGCACTTCGATCGTGCGCGCGTGCAGCCCGCCCGCGCGCGAGCCGGCGAGCTCCTGGCGCTCGCGCCGTTCGACGATGGCGACATCGACCCGCGCCAGCGCGAGCTCGCCCGCCAGCATCAGCCCCGTCGGCCCTCCGCCGGCGATCACGACCGCATGGGAATCTTTCATGCGTCCCTGATCGCAAACCTCGTCGATCGTTGGAAGCTTGTGTCGTACGGCGACACTTGAGAGTATGTAGGTGGAAAGCCGGCGGGGATGGCCCCGCCGGCTCGGCGTTGCCGAGGGCGTGCGGCGTGAGCGGTGACCACACTTCCCGTGGCCCGGCCATCCCCAGAATGCGCATTGACATCCACTGTCAAGCCACGGACACTGCGGTCGTTGCCATTGCCGGCGGACCGGGCGATGCGCGATAGGATGTCGAGTATCAACGTACTCCACAAGCGGAGAGTTCCAATGCGAATGTCAGCTATGAATATCACCGCGCTCGCCCTGCTCGGCGCGAGCCTCACCGCTTGCGGTGTGTCCGCGCCCGACGACGCCGATGCCGCGGAGTCGTCGCAGGCCATCACGGGCTCGACCTGCGCCCAGTTCGGGACGATCAATCAGGGTGACTACATCATCCAGGCGGACGAATGGAACTCGACGCAGCGGCAGTGCATCAGCTCGACCGGCTTCAACTTCCAGGTCGCCACCGCGAACTTCAACGTGACGTCGGGCGCGCCGGCCACCTATCCATCGATCTACAAGGGGTGTCACTGGGGTGCGTGTACCCCTGCCGCCACGAGCGGCATGCCGGTGCAGGTCAGCGCCATCGCCACGGCGAACACCAGCGTCAACTTCAACCCGAGCGGCTCCGGAGCATTCGACGCCGCGTACGACGTGTGGTTCAACACGGCCCCGACAACCGCAGGTCAGCCCGACGGTACCGAGATCATGATCTGGGTGAGCCATGGCGGATTCCCGCAGCCGTTCGGCTCGCGCGTCGCACAGGGGGTCAACCTCAACGGCGCGAGCTGGGACGTCTGGATCGGCCGGATGCCGATCTGGAACGTGGTCAGCTACGTGAGGAACCCGCCGGCCAGCAGCGCCAACCTCGACCTCAAGCCGTTCATCGCCGACTCGGTCTCGCGCGGTCAGCTCCAGCGCGCCTGGTTCATGATCGACATCGAGTTCGGCTTCGAGATCTGGAACGGCGGACAGGGCATGGCCGTCAACTCGTTCAACGCCGCGGTGACCCGCAGCCGCTGAAGCCTGGTCCGCCCGGCAACCGATGACCAGCACCAATGTCGAGCGACTCGCGCTGGCCGGTCGCCGAATCGAGCTTGATGCAGTTCGCGGGCTGCGCGCTCTGCGTCCGCGGCGCGCTATCATCGGGCCGTGCGCCGGCCGCTTGCGAGCAGTTACTTCCTCCTGCAGGGCCTGTCCACCGTCGCGTGGTGGGCGCTCCTGGCGCTGTGGCCCGCCACGCGCGCGTGGTTCCTGCCGCCGCACAACCACGCCTCGGCGCTGCTCGCGTTCTCGGTGCCCGACCTGACGCTGCTCGCCGGCGGCTCGCTCGTGGCGGGGGCACTGGCACGGCGGGGCAGCGGCTGGGCGCTGCCGCTGTCATGGCTGGTGGCCGGCGCGGTCGACTACGCGACCCTCTACGTGATGGCCTGGGCGGCGCTGGGCGGCGGTGGCTGGTTCGGCTTCGTCGCCATGGCGCCCATGGCGCTGGTGTCGACCGCGCTGGCGCTCGACCTCGCGGCGCAGCAGCTGCCGCTGTTCCGCCAGGCCGGGGCAGCGTCGCCGCGATGGAACGTGATCAAGACGGTCCTCTACATCGCCGCGTTCTGGAGCCTCTTTCTGGGGCTCGTTCCCGGCTTTCTCGCGCAGATCCAGGCCCAGCTGGGATGGCCGCGGTTTGGCTTCGCTGGGCAGCGCGCGCTGGCGACCGGGCTGTTCGCCGCGATGAGCGCGTTCGGGTTCGGCTGTGGCTGGATCCTGGCCCGCCGCGGTGACGGTACGCCGCTACCGCTCGACGCCACCCGCCGCCTGGTGATGCGCGGGCCCTACGCCTACGTGCGCAACCCGATGGTGATATCCGGGCTGGGGCAGGCCGTGGCCGTGGGGATGGTGCTGGGCTCGGTGCTGGTGCTCGGCTACGTGGCGCTGGGCGGCGCGATGTGGAACTGGGTGGTGAGGCCCGCCGAGGAAGACGACCTGCTCGGTCACTTCGGTGACGAGTACACGCACTATCGCCGCGAGGTCAGGTGCTGGATCCCGCGCCTGCGACCCTACGTCGGCGTGGCCGACGCCCGGGCCGGGTAGCACCGCGCGCGTCCCGAGCCCGGCGCGTAGGTTTGGCGGCATGGGGCTTCCCCACCGGTGCTCGACGCCCGAGGAACCGCAGCAGGCGGCGAAGCGCTCAGCCCGGCAGGTCGTCGTAGAGGCGCGCGAGATCGATCGCCGCGCCGCCCGTGAGCGTGACCGCGCCGGTGGTCGCGTCGGTGTACTCCCACGCGCCCGATGGCAGGCGGCGGTAGATCTCGATCCGCGGCTCGCCCTGGCTCACCAGGACGTACTCCTGCAGCGAGGGGATGAGCTGGTACTGCTGCCACTTGCTCCCGCGGTCATACGGCTCGGTGGTCGGCGAGAGAACCTCGACGATCAGCGTCGGGTTGGTGAGCGTCGCGGCTTCCGGATCGGCCGGATCGCCCTCGATCGGTCCACAGACCATCGAGACGTCGGGGTACGTCGCCTTGCCGGTCGCGAGCACGCGGATCCGCTGATCCGACTGGAACGCCACGCACCCAGGTGTGCGCGCGGCATCGAGCGCGGCTCCGATGCGCAGCGCGAGGGCGTTGTGCCGCCGCGACCCGCCCGCCATCGCGATGATCTCCCCATCGTCGAACTCGTGCTTGAGCTCGCTGTCGCGCTCGTACGCCAGGTACTCCGCGTACGAGTGGCGGGGGCGGACGCGCGCTGACGCGGTCATTGCTCCGATCATGACGGAGTGCGTGCTGGGCAGCAAGCCCGGTCACGCATGGAAGCCATCGCGCCGCGCCGAAGTTCGCATGAACCCGCGCGGACCGCCGGCCGTCGCGCGTCAGTCGCATCGCCTGGCGATGGCCACATCATCGAGCGCGTCGCGCGCGTGGACCCGGCGTCGACCGCCCAGATCCAGCGGGCACGAGCACGACGAGCCGGAGCGACGGATCGTCGTTGCTCTGGTAGCTGGAGTGCTCGAACGCGCGCGTGCCGAGCCTGGGATGGTGGAACACCTTGATGCCCGAGCGCGGCACGCGGATGTCGTGCGCCTGCCACCACCGCGCGAACTCGGGCGACGCCTGCAGCCGTGCGAGCAAGCTCGCGAACGCGGGATCGTCGGCGAGCAGGTCGTGGGTCGCGCGGAACGCCGCCAGCACGCGCCTCGCCTCGCTGTCCCAGGCGCTGCCGAACAGCCGGCGCGCGATCGGCGCCAGGAACATCAGCGCGAGCGTGTTGCGATCCGGCTCGGCCAGCCGCGAGAACCCGAGCAGCCGATCGGCCGCGGGGTTCCACGCGAGCACGTCGAGCCGTCGCCCGGTGACGTACGCCGGCTCGCGCAGGCTCGCGATCACGCGCGCCATCGCCGGCGGCACGTGCTCGGGCGCGAACGGCGGCGGACGATCGACGCGGGTCAGCGCGCGCAGGTGGGCGACCTCGGCCTGGGTGAGCTGGAGCGCGCGGCCGAGCGCCTCGACGGTCGTCGACGACGGCGTGGTCGATCGCCCCTGCTCGAGCCGCAGGTACCAGTCCGCGCCGATGCCTGCGAGCGCGGCGACCTCCTCGCGGCGCAGCCCGGGCGTGCGCCGGCGCAGCCTCGGCAACCCGAGCGCTGCGGGATCGAGCCGCTCGCGCCGCGAGCGCAGGAAGTCGCCGAGGGCGTTATGCCTGGGTCTCTTCAATCCCAGGATGATACCAGGTCTGGTTGGGTCGCGCGCCGGGGGGTACATCGAGGCCATGAAAGCTGCCTTGCTCGAAGCCTTCGGCCAGCCGCTGCGCATCGCCGACGTGACGGACCCGGCGCTCGGGACCGGCGAGGTGATCGTCGACGTCGCGATCGCTCCGGTCCTCTCGTACGCGCACGAGATCCTCAGCGGGGCGCGCAACTACGCGCTCCAGCTCCCGATCGTGCCGGGCGGCGGCGCGATCGGCCGGGTGCGCGCGCTCGGCCCGGACGCGACGTCGCTGGCGATCGGCGATTGGGTGCTGACCGATCCGACCGTGCGGTCGCGCGACAACCCGCTCGCGCCCGATATCGAGCTGCAGGGCATCACCGCGCCGACGCCCGGGGCGCAGCGGCTCCACGCGTACTTTCACGACGGCTCGTGGGCCGAGCAGATCCGCGTGCCGACCGAGAACGCCAGCGCGCTCGGACCGCTGTCGCCCGCGGAGGCGACGCAGTGGATCGCGATGGGTCGGTTGCTCGTGCCGTTCGGCGGCTTGCTCGCGGGCGCGCTACAGCCCGGCGAGATCGTCGTCGTCAACGGCGCGACCGGGCCGTTCGGCAGCGCGGGCGTGATGGTCGGCCTCGCGCTCGGCGCGCGCGCGGTGCTCGCGACCGGTCGCAACGAGCGCGCGCTCGGCGAGCTCGCGCGCCGGCTCGGACCGCGCGTGATCCCGGTGGTGATGCGCGGCGACGAAGCGGCGGATCGCGCGCGCATCGTCGCGGCCGCCCCCGGGCCGATCGATTGCGTGCTCGATCTGCTGCCGCCGACGGCGAGCCCAGCGCAAGTGCGCACCGCGCTGCTCGCGGTCCGGCCGGGTGGGCGCGTCGTGCTGATGGGCGGCGTCGGGATGCAAGGTGGCGAACCGCTCGCCCTGCCCTACCCGTGGCTCATGCGCAACAACATCACGTTGCGCGGCCAGTGGATGTATCCGCCGTCGGCGATCCCGAGGCTCGTCGGCCTGCTGCGCGCTGGACTTGTCGATCTCGCGCAGCTCGCGGTGACCACGTTCCCGCTCGATCGCGCGAATGACGCGGTCGCGTACGCCGCGGCGCACGCCGGCCCGTTCGAGCTGACGGCGATCTGTCCGTGAGGCGGTGGATCCGCGCGCCGTGCTTGGCCCGTGGCAGGCGATCCGGTCGTTCGAGGCCGGCGTGCTGCGCGATCTCGGCGGCCTCACACCGAGCAGCCGCGGCAAGGCGTCGCGCCGGACCGACGATCAGCGCGCGGGCCTGGAAGTGGCGGCCTCGCGATCGAGGTACGCGCCGAGATCGTCCAGCCGCGCCGAGAAGTAGGCGGCGAACGCGTCCGCCCAGGTGACGACGTCGCGCAGCGGCGCGGGATCGAGCTTGTAGAACCGGCGCCGGCCGGCCTTGCGGATCGCGACGAGCCCGGCGTCCTCGAGCACGCGCAGGTGCTGCGAGGCGGCGGGGGCGGACATCGCGAACGGCGCGGCGAGCTGGCTGGCGGTGCGCTCGCCGTGGCGCAGCGCGGTCAGCATCGCGCGGCGCGCCGGGTGCGCGATCGCGTGGAACACGTCGTTGTCCTGGAGCGGGCGGCTCACGCGCCGTGGCTCCACGCGGGGTACGCGGCGCGCGCGGCGGCGAAGCGCTCGAACCAGTCGGGCAGCGGCGCGTCGGGCGCGTCGAGCTGCGCCGCGAGCCGGTCGAGGAACGCGTGCACGCCGGGCAGCATGCCGCGCGCGGTCGGCGTCGAGATCCGGCGCACGACGACCGCGAGGTCGGTGCCGCCATCGGCGCGCGCGGCCAGCGCGTAGTGGAAGCTCGCGCGCTCGCCGTGCGGCATCTCGGCGACCGGCGCGACGTTCCACTCGTACGCGAACGCCCGCGGCGGATCCCACGCGAGCACCGTGCCGGTCGAGCGGTAGCCGGTCGGGCCCGAGGTCATCGCGATCGCGCCGCCGACGCGCGCCTCGAGCGTGACGTCGGTCGCGAACAGCCAGCCCGCGAGCCCGTCCGGCGTCGCGATCGCATCCCACACGCACGCCGGCGGATGCGCGTACGTGCGGTGAAAGGTCAGCGTCGCGTGCGCGCCCGGCGGATCGATCGCCAGCGATCCGCGCTCGTCTCCCGCCGGGCCCGCCTCGCCCGCCGCCTGCCCTGCGGTGCTCGACGCGCGGGGGTCACGCCGGGACATAGCTGACCACGACGTTGCCGCAGCGAAAGGCGCGATGGTCGACGAGCCTGAGCGGCGCGCCGCGCGTGAACACGGTGCGGCCGCCGCCGAGCGTGACAGGCACGATGACGAACTGATAGTCGTCGACGAGGCCGGCGGCGCCCAGCTGCGCGGCGAGCCCGCCGGAGCCGAGCACGGCGAGATCGGGGCCGACGGTCGCCTTGAGCGCGCGCACCGCCGCCACCGCGTCGCCAGCGAGGCGTACGCAGTTCTCCCAGCGCGGCGCCAGCCCCGCGTCGCGCGACGCGACGTACTTGGTCGCCGCGTTCATGCCGGCGGCGACGATCGGCATCGCCCGCTTCGCCGCGTCGGTCGGCCACCACGCGGCCATCAGGTCGTACGTCACCCTGCCCATCACCAGGCCGCCGTCCGCGCCGCGGCTCGCGTTCTGGCCGACCCACGCGGTGAACTCGTCGTCGGCATCGGCCTCCGCGCGGTGCGCCCACTCGATGCCGCCGCCCGCGTCCGTGAAGTAGCCGTCGACCGAGATCGATTCGAACACGCGTAGCCGTCTCATGCCGGCACACTATTAGGTTATATCTTACGTTACAACGCGGGTTGTTCGCACGTCGCGGCCCGTGGTCAAGTGATTGATTTCAGTGAATATCTGATTGTAGTATATACCCTGGTATAGTATCGTGGGACATGGGACACACGGCGCGCGATCGAGAGAAGTTGCTGCTCCGGATCAAGCGGATCCGCGGCCAGCTCGAGGGCGTGCAGCGCGCGCTCGAGGCCGACGCCGATTGCTTCGTCGTGCTCCAGACGGTCGCGGCCTGTCGCGGCGCGCTGAGCGGCTTGATGGCGGAGATCATCTCTGGTCACGTGCACGACCACATCCTCGACCCCGCCGAGCAGCCGACCGCGGCGCAGCGCACCGCGTCCGAACAGCTGCTCGAGATCGTCAGGGCGTTCCTCAAATGACCGCGCGGCGCGACCTGTGGACGGCGCACGGCGAGGCGATCACGACGGCGATCTGCGCGGTGTTCGTGATCTCTGGCTTGCTCGTGGCTCGCGGCGGCGGCTCGACCCTGCTGTCGACCGGCCTGTTCTTGCTGGGCTACGCGGCCGGGGGCTATCGCCAGGCCATCGAGGGCACGGCCACGCTGCTGGTCGAGCGCGAGCTCGACGTCGACCTGCTGATGGTGGTCGCGGCGATCGGCGCGGCGGCGATCGGCTACTGGTTCGACGGCGCCCTGCTGATCTTCATCTTCGCGCTCAGCGGCACGCTCGAAGGCTATGCGAGCGCACGCACGCAGCGCGACCTCGAGTCGCTGATGTCGCTCCATCCGCAAGTGGCCACCGTGGTCCGCGGCACGGACGAAGCGCGCGTCCCGGTCGACGCGCTGTGCATCGGAGACCTCGTCCTGGTGAGGCCCGGCGAGCGAGTTCCTGCCGATGGCCACATCATCGAGGGCGTATCGCTCGTGGACCAGGCGTCGATCACCGGCGAGGCCACGCCGGTTCACCGACAGGTCGGGGACGAGGTGTTCGCCGGGACGATCAACGGCCAGGGCGGCCTGCGCGTCCGGGTCGGAAGGCCGTCCGGGGAGACCGTGCTCGCGCGCATCATCGAGACCGTACGCGAGGCGCGAGAACGCCGGCCGCCGGCGCAGCTCTTCATCGAGAAGTTCGAGCGCGGCTACGCCAAGCTGGTCGTCCTGGGGGCGGTCCTGTTCGTCGCGGTCCCGATCTTCGCGCTCGGCTGGACGTTCGCCGAGGCGTGGTATCGCGCGATGGTGTTCCTGGTCGTGGCATCGCCGTGCGCGCTCGCGGCGAGCATGATGCCGGCGCTTCTGTCCGCGCTGTCGAACGGCGCGCGCAACGGCGTCCTGTTCAAGGGCAGCACGTACGTCGAGGCGCTCGGCACGATCCGCGCGGTCGCGTTCGACAAGACCGGCACGTTGACGACCGGTCATCCGAGCGTCGTCGAGGTGGTCGGCGGCCCGGACATGGACGTTTCGGTGCTGCTGTCGCGCAGCGCCGCGGTCGAGGCGATGTCCGAGCATCCGATCGGCGCGGCGATCGTCGCCGAGGCGCGCCGGCGGGGCGCCGGCGGCGCGCTCGCGAGCGACTTCCGATCGACGGTCGGCGTCGGCGCCTCGGCGACGGTGGATGGATCGCGCTGGCAGGTCGGCAAGGCCTGTCTGTTCTCCGCGGTGCCAGCTCCGCTCCAGGACGCCAAGGCTCGACTCGAGCTCGCCGGGGACACGGTCGTGCTGGTCGGCGACGAGACCGCGCGCGGCGCGATCGCGCTGCGCGACACGGTGCGCGCGAACGCGGTCGAGGCGGTGCGGGCGCTGCGTCACCTCGGCATCGAGCACGTCGTCGTGCTCACCGGCGACAGCGAGGGCCCCGCGCGCGCGGTGGCGAGCGCGGTCGGCGCCGATCGGGTTCACGCCGGCCTGCTGCCGAGCGACAAGGTCCGCCTCGTCGAGGACTTGCTCGCGCGGTATGGCGCGGTGGCCGTGGTCGGCGATGGCGTCAACGACGCGCCCGCGCTCGCGACCGCCACCGTCGGGATCGCGATGAGCGCAGGCGGAACGGATGTCGCGCTCGACACCGCGGACGTCGTGCTCATGGCCGACGATGTCGGCCGCATCCCCTACGCGATCCAGCTCGGCCGCAGGACCTTGCGCGTCGTGAAGCAGAACGTGGTCGTGGCCGTGTCGGTCATGGTGCTGCTCGTGCTCGCCGATGTCCTGGGCCGGATCAGCCTGCCCGCCGGGGTCGTGGGCCACGAGGGCAGCACGCTGCTCGTCACCATCAGTGGCCTCCGGCTGTTGCTGCAGCTGCGTTCGTGACCCGGTCGCGATCCCGCCGCGCCGGCCCATCGCCGCCGACGCCCGGCCCGTAGGTCCGGTCAGGCAGGCGGCGCGAAGCGGTGCTTGAACGTGAACGCGCGCTCGGACGGTCCCGTCGCCGCGATCAGCTCGAGCCGCTGCCGCGCGTCCGCGACCGTCGGCCGATCGCCGGCGCGGATCCACCATATCGCGAGCGCGTGGCCGCCGACCACCGCCCGCGCGGCCGTGAACCAGCGCTGGCGCGCGGCGTAGACCTCGGCGTGCGCCGTGCGGTACGTGTACGCGTGGAGCGCCTCGATCGAGACCCACACCGACATGTTGAACAGCACGCGCGGATCCTCGAACTCGCGCTGCGCCGGATCGCGCGAATCGGTCAGGTAGCGCCACACAAAGCCGGCGCTGCGATCGGCGAGCTGGTTGATCTCGTCGAGCCTCGCCATGTATTCGGCGAGCCGCGGGCTGTCGTGGGCGTCGAGCGCATAGGCCACGTTGGCCTGCGCGAGCTCGTAGCCGGCGGAGCGCTGCGTCGCCACGATCCGCACGCTATCGCGGCGCGCGCGGCGTGTCGCGCTGTGCGCGCGGTATGCTCGCGTCATGTCGATCGCTGCGCTGCCCAAGGCGGAGCTCCACTGCCACCTGGGCGGCGTGCTCGATCCCCAGATGGTGCGCGACCTGGAGGCCGCGGGCCAGGGCCTCGGGCTCGACCCGCAAGCCCTGGAGGCGTGTTACCCGGTCCGGTCGATCACCGACTTCGTCGACGTGTACTCGGCGTTCATCGATCGGTTTCTCACGCCGCGCGAGGTTCGCTTGCTGCCGCTCCTGGTCCAGCAGGTCCGGCGTCGACTCGGTGTGGGACGCCGTGTGCCACGGATCGCCCCACCGCATCGGCCACGGCCTGGCCGTGTTCCGCGATGACCGCCTGATCGACGCCATCGCACAGGCCGGGATTCACCTCGAGTTCTGCCTGACCAGCAACCTGCGGCTCGGCTGCATCGAGCGCATCGCCGATCACCCGCTGCTCGCGGCGAAGCAGCGCGGCATCCGCTTCAGCGTCAACACCGACGACCCGGGCGCATTTCAGTGCTCCCTGTCGTCGGAGCTGGAGCTCGTCGCGCGTCAGTTCGGACTCGGGGACGCCGATCTGCTCGCGATCCACGCCGATACGGTGGCCGCAGGGTTCGCCGCTCGGGGCGCGGATCGACGACCTCTCGGAGGTAGAGTGGCGCCATGATCACGATCACCAGCGCCGGGTTCACGTTCCGCGCGCGCCTGGAAGTCGACGCTGCCCCCCGCACCGTGGCCGCCCTCCGCCGGCTGTTGCCGCTGACCTCGCGCATCATTCACGTGCGCTGGTCGGGCGAGGCAGGCTGGGTGCCGTTCGGCGATCTCGAGCTGGGGCTCGGCCCGGAGAACGCCACGTCCTACCCCCATCCCGGCCAGATCTTGCTGTACCCCGGCGGCGTGTCGGAGACCGAGCTCCTGCTGGCCTATGGCCACGTGCGGTTCGCGTCGAAGGCCGGCCAGCTCGCTGGAAATCATTGTGCGACGATCGAGACCGGCCACGAGCAGCTCCGGATCCTCGGCAAGAAGCTGCTGTGGGAAGGCGCGCAGGAGATCGTGATCGCGGGTTCGTAGCTGGCTCTCGTCGAATCACCGGCGCTGCGTGACAAAATGTTACGATCGCTAACGTCGACCGGGCGAGCCGGGTGTACCTGGCGAAGGAGAACTCCCATGACCCAGCGATTCTCGACCGTTGTAGCCGCCATGTTCAGCGTGGCCGTGCTCGCCGCGCCCGCGCTCGCGCTCGCCGATGACGACGCCAGGACCAAGCTCGCGCACCACGTCGATGACGTCTTCGCGCGGCTCGACACCGACAAGGACGGCCGGATCTCGAAGGACGAGGCGAGCGCTGGCCCGCGGCTCTCGAAGCACTTCGACAAGGTGGACGTCGATCACGACGGCTTCATCACCAGGGCCGAGCTCACCACCGCGATCGCGCACCGCGCGGCCGCCCGGCAGGCCGCAAAGGAGCGGTAGGCCCCGGGCCGCGCGCGCCACTCGCGAGCACGACAAGACCGCCGCGCCGAGGTAGGTTCTCCAGCGTCGTATGGATGGCAACTCTCCTCGAATGCTGCACCAGCTCGCTCGGCGCGACCACCGTGCGGAACGCCTGCTCAGGAAGCTGCGCGCTCGCCTCGCCGTGATGGCGCTGACCGGCGCGACGGTCGCGCTCGCGGCCTGCGAGCAGGTCGGCGAATCGGTCTTCGCCGTCGAAAACCAGACCTCGCACGACCTCACGGTCACGGCCATGGAACCCGGCGCTGGCGAGCAGACCGTGCAGATCTCCCAGGGGGTGGTCGTCGACGTCTTCAACGACGTCGATACAACCCCGCCCCCACCGGAGACGCTCAGCTCGCTGCGCGCCGATATCACCGTCGATGGCCAGCCGGTCTCGGTCTATACCCAGGATCCCGTCGATTCGCGGTTCTGGCAGCGCCGGGTCTGGCCGGCGATCTGCGATGTGTCCGCGTGCGCGCGCTACGTGCTCGTGCTCACTGACGGCGATCTCACGCTGCCGTAGCCAGCCGGACGTCGAGCGGCACGCGGATCTCCACGTGGGGACCGAGCGGCAGCCGGACATGAACCTCGACGTACCAGTCGATCTGGCACACCGGCGTGCTCGCCGGTGCGTCGGGGGGCACGCTCAGCGTCCCGACCCCGGGGCGCCAGGCCGTGTCGCGGATCGGCACTTTCAGCACGGCTTCCACGGTCAGGCCGAGGGCGGTCTCCGTCGTCGCGACGGCGACCAGCGATGCCGTGGCCCGCGGCGAGCCCAGCGGACAGCGCACGCTCCACGCGACGTGGCGGGTCTGGGGCGAGCTCAGCTGCGCCGGCGCTTCCACCGTGACGACGCTGAACAAGCACCGCAGCTCGTGCAGCGTCGCGAGGGTCGCGAGGCCGAGCCACGCCAGGATCTCCGCGAGCCCCCGTGAATCAGCGACGGTGAACGCCGGCACCGCGGCCGCGACCGCGGTCCACCACATCGCCGTGAACGCGACCATGGAGCTGCCGCGCGCGCAGCGGCGCACGTAGACCCACCGGCCATCGGCGCCGCGGGAGCCGGGCGTGCTGTCATCGCCCCGCCGAGCGCCGAGCTGCAGGAAGCTCAGGCCCCCCGCGCCGAGCCCGACCACCAGCAGCAGCCAGAAGCTCTCCGGAGCCGTACGCGACAGCGTGACCGCGCTCGGATCGTCGCGGTCGTACCAGCACGGCACCTCGCTGCCGGCGGGGTAGCGAGCTACCTGCTCTGCGGAACCGGCGCGCGCGTTCGACCACGTGGCAACGGCGAAGTCGATGCGGTCGCCCGGCCGCCGCCGCCCCGCCGCCTCGTACGTGTACTCGATCTCGGCGCGGTACGACTCGTCGCCGGCCTCGACCTCGCTGCGCTCGATCTGGCATCGCGTCTCGCTCCAGCCGAGCGATGACCGCGCTCGCCACAGCGGCGCGACGCTGAACACCATCGCGCCGGCGATCGCGACGACCACGAGCGCGGCCCCGAACCCGGCGAATGCGCCCACCGCGGGGGAGCGACGCCATGCGGTCACGACTGCGGAATCCGCCACATGAGGTTACTGCGGAACACCGCGGACGCCGGGAGCCATTTCGTACCACCGCTCAGCGTGTCGCCCGAGGCGTTCTCGTCCGCGAGGTGACGATACAGGGTGACGCCGCCAAACGCGGTCAGCCACAGCGTCGAGGTGAGGCGGACCCCGGTGACCAGGCCGATGCTGCCCAGCGTGTTCGTGACGTGGTCGAGGCAACTCCCCGGGCGCGCGATCGTCTCGTTGTCCGGGGTCCGCGGATCGTCGGTCGCCTGGGCGGCGCACG
>Ga0302262_10000104_pt1 | contig 34165 bp, 27 predicted proteins | sample II_Fen_E3_4_FD_194557 | JGI IMG/M metagenome (GOLD analysis project Ga0302262, IMG submission 194557) | Peat permafrost microbial communities from Stordalen Mire near Abisko, Sweden - II_Fen_E3_4 | ecosystem: Environmental > Terrestrial > Soil > Wetlands > Permafrost | place: Sweden: Abisko...
CCCTTTTTCACCAGCTCACCGGCCACAATGCGCGAATATTGGCTAAACTCAATCCCGCCCGCCAAGGCCGGATCATCGGCCACAATGGCAAAGCTCTGCCCCTGCGGCGCGGGCAATTGCGATTGAAACCGGGTGACATGGGTGGTGAGCGTCTCGGCGCAGGCCGAAAGGCCCAGCACCAGAAGGCCCGCCATGGCCCCCTTCATCCATTTCTTGCCCATCGATGAGTTGGCAGTGCCGCGCATTATGCATCTCCGCTAAAGCTGCCCTGGCCGTCTATCCCCCCGGTTTGGGCGCAGGCGTGGTATGATCCGGGCAAGTTGGGCTGGCAAGCCTGAACACCGCTTGAATAGGGGCAAGCCCGAATGCCGCCGAGATGCGAAAGCTACCCATAAACCTGCCCACCCAAGGCAAACTTCCCCTTGACCCGATCCCCCCACCTGTGCCATTCGCGCAGCTCGCTCGGGAACAGCCCCGCGAATACCCTGAAAACCTCAGGATTTCGCCCTGATTTCCCCTGCCACGCGGGTGTAGCTCAATGGTAGAGCAGCAGCTTCCCAAGCTGAATACGAGGGTTCGATTCCCTTCACCCGCTCCACTTACAGCATACATAGCTGAAGTTTGCGCCAATGGCTCACTCTCACCGGTAGCAAGAGTGAGCAGGCTGGCCAGTTTTCCGAAGACCTCGATGTTGACACCTCGCAGCCCGCTGTTCGGGTTGATGATCACCCGATCGATCAGGCCGCGCACGATGGGGGCTGTTTGCAGCCGTGCTTCCTCGTCGGCGGTCAGGGCGCGGGCAAGCTCACGCACCTGCCGCCGATAATCCTCGGCAATACCGGGGTGGAGGGCAATGACCGGCAGCGCGTCGATCTCGCGCAGCTCGGCCTCCAGACGGTCACGCTCTTCGCGTGCCGAGGCCAGAACAGCCTTGATCTCCACGAAAGCATCGGCGCCATTGGCAATCGCCTCAACCAGTCGGTTGACCTTGGCGACGGCCTCGTGATGGCGCTTGGCGATGCGGCTGCGACGCTTGGTGCGGTCGGCAGAGCGGCGCGAATATTCCTGATGGTATTCGCGCACGAAGACTGACACCAGTTCCGGATCGAGCATCCGCTCCTGCAATCCAGCCAGAACGCGCCCTTCAAGCTGCTCGGTGCCGATGGTGCGGTTGTTGGCACAGCCGTCGCCATTGCGGTGGCGCGCACAGCCCCACCGTTCCAGCCCGATTACAGTCCAGGTGCCGCCACAGATACCGCACTGGCACATGCCCGAGAGCAGCCTGCGGGGCCGCTTCTGCTTGCCATAGGGGATGCCGATGATTCGCCTTCGCCGCACCTTTACGGCTTCCCACAGGTCTTCCGGCACGATGCGCAAGTCGGGAACCGGCTCGCTCACCCATTCGCTTTCGGGATTGGGCTTGATGCGCTCGACGCGCGTGCGCGGGTCGGTCACCTTGCTGGTGCGGTTATGGACCAGCACGCCGGCATAGAGCCGGTTTTGCAGCATCCCGTTCTGGCGCTGGCGGTCGCCGTTGATCGTGCTGACGCGCCAACTGCGACCATGCGGACCGGGGATGCCTTCCTCGTTGAGCCGCTCGGCGATCTGGCGCGGGCTGATGTTGGCGGCATATTCGCGGAAGATGCGCCGGACGACTTCGGCCTCATCCTCGTTGATCTCTCGCAGGCCGCGAACAAGGTTGCCATTGGGATCGAGCCGGTTGGCGCGGCGGTAGCCATAGGCCAGACCCGCAGGCGCCCGGCCCGACTTCACCGCACCGCGCTGGCCGCGCTTGATTTTGGCTCCCAGTTCCTTGCGGAACTGCGCGTCCATCAGACCTTTGAAAGCCGCAGTGATCTCGGTCACCTCGCCATCGGACAGGGTGAACAGCCGCGCCCCGGCATAGACGATGCGCTCGCGGATGGCGAAAGCATCGCCTTGATGGCGGGCGATCCGGTCGGTCGCCTCGGCCAGCACCTGATCGATGCCGCCCGCCTCGACCCGCTGGAGCAAGGCGTTGAGGCCGGGCCGCGCATTCTCGTCGATCCCCGCCGCGCCGCTAATGGCGTAGTCGGTGAAAACATCGACGACCTCCCAGTTTTCCCGCTCACACCTTTCCCGCAGCAGGGCGACTTGATCTTCGATGGAGCGGCTATTTTGCAGCGTGGAACTGAAGCGGGCGTAGAGGACGGTGCGCATGGTTCATCTCCCTTTTGCGCGTGGCAAGCGTGTCGCGGGCAGCGCTGGCGCGGGCCAAAGCCTTGGCGAGTTCGACAAGTTGGGGATCAGGCTGCGGGGTCACTGGATCAACTCCTGCGGCGGACGCGAGGCTGGCTCGACCGTGTTGCGATGGATGAATTCCTCCACCGCGCCGGCGGGCACGTAGATATTCGTGCCGATGCGGACATGGCGAAGCTCGCGTCGGGATATGAGGTTGCGAATGCGCCGCTCCGGCCAACCGGTGCGCGCGGCGAGCTGCCGGGGACTTTCAAGGTCAAGCACAGACTTCTCCTTGGACTAGAGGTGGAATTGCGGTACATCTGACCATCGGAAGAGCTTATATGGTCTGATTTGTGCATCTAGTACATTTTTATAAACCATTGGTCACGTATCGATGTCAATAGGAAAACGCATGGCCGAGGTGCGCGCTGCGCAGGGCCTCAATCAGATTGATTTCGCCGAATTGGTCGGCGTGTCCCGCAGCGCGTACAAAAACTATGAGCGCGGCGCGTCCGACCCGCCGACCAGCCTCGTGGTGCAGATCTGCGAGCGCTATGGCGTGGACGCCAACTGGCTGCTGTTCGGCACGCGCCGACCGAATGAAGACGAATTGAACCGCATGGCTGCGGCCATCGAATGGGCGTTCAACTTCTTCGAGGAGCGCGACCTGGCCGTGACGCCAGCCAATCTGACTCGCGCGGTTGCGGTGATCCTCAGCATCCTTGACGACAAGGCATCCGATCCGGCCAAGGCCCTGCCACTGCTCAAGCAATTGTTCTCGGAGACGACGTGATGATCGAGAACCCCTACCTGGCCCGCCTGCGCGAGCTTGCCCCCGCCATCGACAAGGCGCTGGAGGCCGAATTCCCGAAACAGGCGCCGGTGCAGCCGAACCTGCGACCGCTCGATCCTTTCGCCGCCTATCTGGTGCTGGTCAGCAAGCTGGGCGCCCTGTTTCCCGCCCTGGCGGCTTGCTGCGTGGTCCTGCTGGCCGGATCGTTTGGCGCGGCGGCGCGGCTTGTGGTGCTGGCCCTGACGGCGTCCAGCTATGTGACCGTGGCAGGTGTGAGCCGGATGGAAGCGGTCGCGGGCCTGTGGAAATGGCCATGGCGGGGCGAGGCTGATTCGCTTTCGTCGCTGCGCTTCATGAGCCTGCATTTCTATCCGGCGCGCCTGTCGATACAGGGCTGATCCGTCTCCATCACAATCGCATGGCGCAACCGGCCACCGCACTGCGGGCATTCCCGCAAGGTCCGCCGCACGGCATGAAACGTCACCAGCTTGCCAAAGCGGGGCAACTGATGCTCCGCCCCGATGGCGACATGCCAGCCATCCCGACAGCATCGCGCCTGCAACACAGCCGCAGCCTCGCTGGCCTCGGCCATGGACAGATCGAACAACCGCCTCCGCTGCCGCCGCGCCAGCTCCCTGCTCGCCATCAGGCGCGACTGCTCCGGCCAGCGATTGTAGAGGTAGGCGCCATCCCGCAACAGCCGCTGCGCCCAGATCGTTTCGCCCTGCACGCTTCTCAGCCGGGTCCGGTGAAGCTGGAGCACCCGAAAGATCGGCATCGCTCCCGCTTGGACGATGGCGACGATGCGCTCATAAAGGCTCCCACGCCGGACCGATTGCATCAGAGCCCGCTGCATATGCGACTTGATCCGCCGCGCCACTGCGCCGCTTTGCCCAACATAGATCGGCACGCCGGGCAGAATTCCGGTCGGGTCTGGCCGCGTGGGATCGAGGATCATGTAGATGGTATAGGCGTCGTCGGGGACCAATTCCGCCACTTCCTGCGCCATCCCCTCAATATGCTCCCGTATGGCCGCCGGCATGGGCGACAAAACCTTCGCCATCGCAATTTCCTTTCCGAGCTTCATCAACTCGAAAAGCGCGAGCCCTCTCTCCTTCTTCTATCGATCGTCAGGTCGGTTGATGATCGTCTATCAATAGCAAGGCAGTTTGATGTAGGCAGAACCGGCCTTTGCGATCATCAAAAGTGGCAACATCACCATAGCTAGGCGTCAGCCTTCGGCTTTGCCCACTCCCCCGGATTTGCGCGAAGCACCTCACCAAAAAGTGAGGCAGATGCCTATAGGCCGAGCAAGGCTTTGATTTTCGCCTGCGTTTCGGTCAGCGCGATTGGGGGGACTTTGCCCTTGTACGCTGCCTTGCGCGCCCGCCAATCTAGGCTCTTGATCTGATCTGACAGGATTGCGCTTGGTGGATCGTCGCTGACGACGACCTCAAAGGGATAGCCTTTGATCTTCGATGTCATAGGGCAGCAGATCATCATGCCGCGGATCTTGTTGTAGCGCGCGGGCGACAGCACCAACGCGGGGCGGTGCCCTGCCTGTTCATGCCCAGCCTGGGGATCGAACTGCAGCCAGACGATATCACCTGCGTCCGGCACATAGGCGCTCACCATGCCTCGCCGCCAACCTCAGGGCCGAAATCGACCAAATCGGGAAAGGTATCCGGCGCCATGCCAGCAAGGAGCTGGTCCAGGTCATAGCTCGGCGCTGAAACCGGCTCGATGATGATCCGTCCCCCTTCTTCGCGGACATCCACGGCCTGATCAATGCGTAGCGCCGCCGCCGCCATCACGGACGCGGGGATGCGCACCGATGCGCTGTTGCCCCACTTTTTCACCTGAACCTGCACGGCACGACTCCATGTATAGACATTTGCGATACATAGCGAAGGTCGCTGGGGCGCGCAACGGCCATCCGAATTGCTACCACACGTGTTGATGCGCGGCGCCACGCTCCAAACCTTTCGTCAGGCGTGGATCATTCGGTAATCGGAAATTTGATCATGTAGCCAGTCGAATAGACGCATTCCATCGTCAGAATCATCGCATCGAGCGGCCAGCATCTTGAATGTCGCGCGCTTTAAAAAAGCGGAATCGGCCAAACCCTCTGGAACAACAATTTCCGCAAATTCTTCCAGCGCATTTGTCAGAATATTAGGTGTATTTAATTCGTCCGGCTTTCGCGCCGCCCACTGGCAAAAATGATCTATCCAACCACGGAAGCTCGGATTTAACGACGATTCCCGATATCGCTCCGGAATGGCAAAGACCGTTTCCCAGGTTTGGAGTTTCGCGCGATCTCCGCCCTCCCATTGGATGGTCCAATCGGGGCAAGTCACTAGGTCGACGCGCGCGCCCTCGAATGGCCGGCTCCCTTGGAGCGACAATGTAATCGGGGGACTGTCATACGGATCGCAGCATGATCGGCGATTTCCGGTCACAGGATCAACAAGGACATCCTGCTGAAGTTTATATCGCGAATTGCACTTCGTTCCCATTGGCGACAGGTTGCGAAAATTTGTACCCGCAAACGGGTAAACGGCGATTGGAAGATAGTGATCCAGTGCCTCGCGCTTCTGGCCTGGTGCATCGAGCAATTCAACGCCGCAAAATGCGCAAACCTTATACGGCAATTGACCGTAGAGACGTTTGTAATTCTCGTCTCGTAATCCCAGGTCGGTCAGGAGCCCAAACGCAAATTCGAACAGTTCTGAGATGGGCCCTTGTATATTCTCCGGGAGATCAGAAATCAAAACACAAGGCTGGCCATCATCAAAGATGGCGGGGAACGCATTGTGCCTGCTCATCGCATGTCGAACACGGGTACGATCTGGCACGCCCAGTGCTTCGTAGCCGTTGAGGAATGCTGCACGCCGGTCTCTCAGCCCATATTTTCGTTTGAGCGCTGGCCTGCGGTGGACAGGAACGCACTCAGGCCAGGCGATGCGCGCATGCCCACCGTCTACCCGATCCATGTCGGTGGTCAGCATTTCGATCAGGGTGTCGTGCAGCCAGTTATCCTGAAATCCGACCGTCGGATAGGAGAAAAGCACTAGATTTTCTGCCTTCTTTTGAGCTGACGCAGCCGATCAGCGACGAAGGACTTTTCTACGGATGCGCCAAGCTGCGGCAGTGCTGCTTCAAGCTTTTCAATATCATTGCTGTCGAGAAGCACCTCAATTTGGTCACGCGCCATCTGCGACAGCGGCGGCCGGATCTCGAAGCACTGCTCCAGTATACGGTCGAAATTAGCGCCGAATGTTTCGATTTGCGGATTGCTGACTTCAATCGCGTTGCCCTTTCGCTTGAAGATCAGTACCTGTTCGCGCGAAATATCTGCGGGAACGAATGGCGCATGCGAGGTGAGCAAAACATCTTGTTCGCCCCGGTCGACATGCAGATTGAGAAGGCGCTTGACGAATTGCACGCGCCACTGAGGGTTGAAGTGCGATTCCGGTTCATCGAGCAAAAATAGCGCATTCTGGTCAGTGATCATTGCAAACAGCCCCAGGATCAGAGACTGCTGATGCTCACCGTCAGACAGTGCGACGTAGTCAACCGGCGTCCGGTCAGCCTTTTCGGAGGACGGATGAAACCTTACCTCTTCAAATGCAAAGACCATGTCCTCCTGCTGAGGTTCTGGCAGTCGGGTAGCAAAGCGCCGTTCACTGACAGCTTTGCGCATCCTTTCGCGTGCGGCCCTTGGGATTACTAGGTCGTTGAGCAAGGCAAACTTGTGCAGCGAGCGATAGAGATCGAGCGCATCGTCGAAAAAATGGGATAGCGCTCCCCGAGTTGCGGCATCCACAAAATAGTCAAATGTATAAATTTCTGATTTTTCGTCAAAACTCCAGCAAGTCGCCGACCGCTTGAGTTTTCTCAAAATGGCTTCGAGTTCATCGGTTAGCTGAATGCCTTTGCGCCCGCCTGCGTTCTTTGCCGAAGCAGGGGCCTTCGGCGCCGGGGAGTGTGCTAGCCGTATGATGCACCGGCATGAGGCCAAGTCCTCCAGCCGAGCGTGCTGAAGGATATCCTTGCGCACATCAGGGCTACCCATCGTCATGTTCGCAAACAGCACCTCAAGGTTGGTGCCATAGTCGATCAGCAAAGCGCGATTGTCGGCAGGCGGATTGGCTTGGGCTGCCTTCGCCAACGCGGCCTCCGCCACAGATTTGGCATACCCGGCTCGACTGACCATAAAAGGCAGACTCATCGTTTCGTTATCGCCGGACGTGTAACCGATGATCAGTGAAGGCAAATGCTTGCCAAATTCCGGTGTCCCGGCCTTGATCGGAACCCAGTCGTCGTCTTTTTGGACATGGAGTTCGATAGGGCCGGCAGACTTGCCCTTGAGTCCGCGTGACAGCTTTACGGGCGCATAGAGGTCGCTCTTGCTCGGCTTGATCAGGTACTCCAGTTCAAAAAGTGCATCGTCGTTCGCCGAATCCCGCTCTTGGTCCGGGGAATGAGCATGCCAAGCGGCTTGGAAAATCTCGGCGATAAGCTGCAAAAACTGCGACTTACCAGATCCGTTCGGCCCAAGCAGACACAGCGGCTCAAGCGGTTCCTGGTTCGATTCCGTCTCTGCTCGGCCGAGCCAGATATCGGCTCCATCAAGCAAGCCGCCGCATGTCGACGCGCGGGTGACTTGCAGGCGTCGCAGCCTCATGCCGCTACTCGCTGAATCACCATGACTTCAGTCTCCGTATCGAAGCGCTGCTGCAAATGCGGCTGCGGACCGGACAAAAGCTCAAACAAGGCATCGCGCAAAGCATCATGAGGCATGACGTTGCGCCTGGCGATATCTTCAAAGGGAAGGCCAGCTGCAGGCCACTGCTCGCTGTCTTTGAGCAGCCGTTCGCGCGGCGCAAGGGCTTTTTCTGTCATGCCTTTTGCTTTCGTTTCATTCGGCTTTCGCCCTCTTCCGCTTTTCGGCTTGCTGCCTTGAGCCTCCCGCTCCGCCTTGATCCGCGCCAGCAAGGCGCTTGCGGGTTCGTCTTTCGGGTCTTGGGGGACAAGTTCGCCGCGGAAGGCTTTGGCGAGGATGGCGGCGTCGAGTTTGGGAAGCAGGCGGGCTGCGGCGGCGTGATCGGCGGCCATGCGGTCTAGCCAGTCAAAGGCAGTCTGGATGCGGCGAACGATTTCCTTAGCTTCATCAACGGGTGGAACAGGCACAGGCAACGCCGCAACCTTACGCTTGCTGATCGAAGCAAGGTTTGTTGTCTGTGTGCCCTGGTCGATAAAGTACCGTTGCCCATTTTCGTTGGCATAATGCGAGACGTATTCCGGCGGAAAATCATTGCTATGCAGGCGGATACGAAAAACATGGTTCTGGTGGATACATTCTGAAATTTTGGCTCGCCAAACCCACCCGCGTCCAAGTTTGTCGCGATCGCCGCCCTCATTCATCAGGATGTCGCCATCTTGCAGCAACAGGCGGTCCCGTTCAGCGGGTGTAACCTGCAAGATTTTGATCTCGTCGAGATTAAGCCAACCGCGCTGAACGTTGGCGACGCGCAAATATGGCACGTCAACCAATTCTGTAGCCTCGGGGCGCTTTTTCCCCACCTGGATCCCGCCTTGAATTTCGCTGATGTCTTCAAGCGATTTGACAACCCAACTGCCAGGATAACCCGACTCAGCCATCTCGGTGCGATCGAGCGCAACTCGCCAATCTTGAGTGAGCTTGCCGGAAAAAGCCAAGGCCAAAACCGCGCTTTTGTAGCGGGTGATGAGGGTGGGGATGCGGTCCAGTTCTTTGCGGGCGCGGGCGGTGCGCGCGGTCAGCCCATCCACCTTCGCCACAATCCGCCGTTGTTCGGGGACGGGCGCTAACCGAATACCCGCTTCAAAAACATCCTTGTCGGTCACTGCCGGGTAAAGCGTGCCGTCTTGAGATTTCGAAATTTCGGTGATGAATTCGTCAGACGTCACCCAATTGAACAGGTATCGCGGCTCAATCCCGTCACCAGCCCGAAGAACGGCAATTCCCGTGGAGGTATACGCCCCATCGAGGTCCTGAGGGACCATCGCGATGTTTTTCAGATATGTTCGTACCGTCGAGAACAGTACGTCATTCGCTTTGATGACACGTCTCGCCCGTGAAGGAGCTTCTGCGCCAAGCATACGCTTGGGCGAGGCAATGGTCTGGGTCTTGTTGTCAATCGCTCCGATATCGACATACGTAAATTCTGAGGCCGGATTCCAGCCCGGATCACGGGACTCGAAAACGAGGCAGACATCCCCAAGTTTTGCTTCAGCCCATCCTTGCGGCAGTCGGCTCATGCGCTCACCCCATCAGCAGCAATGCGCGCCTGCTTCACATCGTTATAGGTCCGCTTCTCGCCCTTCACCTTCCATTCGGACAGGCCATTGCTGTTGCGATCGAGCACGACGGCGGCAGCGGCCGAAGGGCTGGAAAAGCTGTAGGGCTTCACGAAGGTGTAGCGGCCCTCGGCACTGGCTTGCAGCACGCCCTGTTTCACCAAATTGTCCTTCAGCGCGCCATAGCTTTGCTGGACATAACCGGTGTCCTTCAGGGCTTGCGATCCTTCGAGCACAATGAATTCGCCCTCTTCCTCCACAGCTTCGGCGTGAACGCCGGACTTGTGGCGGATTTCAAACGTGATCTCGCCGCTTGTGCGCTGGGCGACCGGGGTGGCGGTTTGGGTTACCGCGCGCGGCTGCGGTTTCAGCATGTCCAGCCCGACCACGGGCAGGATGATTTTCAGATTGGCAAGGAACTGCTCCATGTTCGCCTGATCCGCCTCGGGCAGGCGGCGGCGATTGCCGGCGGGCGCAGTGCCATTGTCCAGCGTCACCCGGTTTGCGGCATGGGCCAGTTCGATCAGCCGCGCTTCGAGATATTCCACGTGGCCCTTTGACAGGTCATCATCGCTGGTGGTGACGGCAATCGCTGTTTCCCAGAATTCGCGCTGCTGCGCGCTCTGCTTGATCCGCTCGCGCACGCTGTTGGCCGAGCCGATATAGGCCCGCGTGCCGCCCACCGCCTCTGGATCGGGCCCGGAGAGGATGTAGATACCGGTGCGGTCCAGCTCTGGCCGGGCGGTGAGCGCGGCGAAGGTCGTACCGGTGGCAACAAAGGTCAGGCCAGTCCAGCCGTGGATCGTGGCCTTGCGCAGGCCGGTGGGGGTGCCATCGACAAGGAACAACTGGATGGTGCGACCGAAGGTCTCGGGGGTCATTTCAACTGCCCCCGCTTCACGACAAACGGTGCATCATGGATTTCCTTGAAAAGCCTCGGGCGATCCGACTGCACCTCGGGCAGTTGTGCAGTTGCTTCCCAGTCAGGGGTTGAACCACGCAAATTGGTCTTTTGTTTGTAAAGCCAAAGCAATCCACCTGCCGTCGCACCGATAATCGCAATTACTCCAGGCGGCGTGAAATCGGCGACATCCAAAGATACTGCGAGGTTCCTGCCCCACGGTGAGCCAGCTCTAAAGCAAGCAATGGAGAAAACTAGCACCCAGAATGCGACGAAAAACAAGATTAGCCGGTCATTGATATTGGACACAGACCAGCGAACGCCCATATGACCGACCCACGCCGTTTTGTGCAATTTCCCCTCGAACTCATCTTCAAGCATATCAATGTGGCGTTCCCAATTCTCTTGCCAGAATTTGGAACCTTGAGCCGAAAGCCAGCCTGCAGCAGACGTGAGCAGACCGAGTGAAGCCAACGCGACGGGTATGATGTGCGGGATTCCCCCATCGCCATCTTTCCAGATCAACCCAAGCGCGGTGAACACAGCGGCTTGAAGGACCCAAAAGTAGGTGGCGCGCTTCCAGTAAAGCTCGATTTCGAATTGCCGGATTTCATGAGAGCGATTGAGGGCAGTAAGCCGGGCTTGCCTGTCCCGATCTGCCGGTACTTCACTTGCCTCGGTGATTGACGCGCCCGGCTTCCTTGGCCTGGTTGCAGGCGCGGGCAGGCCAAGCGCGTGGAAATAGGCCAGACGATTCTTGCTCACGCCTCAGCCTCTTCGGTCTCGGCTAGTTCGTCGGCCACGGCTTCAATTTCCTCCAGCGCAGCGCGCAGGTGACCGAGGATTGCGGCGGCGATGTCAACGGGTTCGGTCAGGCCCTCTTCGACCTCTTCCTCGTCCTCGCGCAGCCAACTGATATCGAGATTGTCGTTGCGCTTTGCGATGTCCTCGCGCGTGAACTTGCGGAAGCGGCCGCCTTCACCCTCATCCGTGCGCTTGGCCTTGCCCAACGGATCATCGCCATAAGCCTTGATGAAGGGGGCGAAGTCCTCTGCAGTCAGCGTGCGGGTCTTGCCGAAATTGGGCATCTGCGCGCGCATGTCATAGAACCAGACCTCTTCGGTCGCGCCGATGCGGTTTTCCGACTTCTTAGTCAGGAACATCACGTTGGTCTTGACGCCCTGGGCATAGAAAATGCCGGTGGGCAGGCGCAGGATGGTATGAAGGTCGCACAGGTCCATCAGCCAATTGCGCAGGTCACGACCCATGTTGTCTTCGAACAGCACGTTATCAGGCACGACGATGGCCGCTCGCCCGCCGTCTTTCAGGCTGCGCACGACATGTTCGACGAAGGGCAACGGACCCTTGGCCGCGCCGGCCGTGATCACGAAATCGGTGCGGGTGACGCGCTCGGGGAATTTGTTGAATGGCGGGTTTGTTAGAATGAGGGCGGCCTTGTCGAACTTTTCAGCATCTGACGTCAGAGCGTCGATGCAATCGATGGGCCGGTCGATGCCATGCAGCAGCAAGTTCATCGTGTTCAGCCGATGCGTACCGGTAATCAGCTCGGCCCCTTGGTAGACGCCATTGCGCTGCGCGAAGGCGGCGGCATTGCTGACTTTCGTCAAATCATCGGTATCGCACATGATTGCCCGATGGGCCGCGATCAAAAACCCCCCAGTCCCTGCCGCCGGATCCTGAATGATCTCCCCCACCTTGGGCTTGACCAGTTCGATGATCGTTTCAATCAACGGACGGGGCGTAAAATACTGGCCAGCTTTGGATTTACGCTCGGAGGTGGTGCGCTCCAAAAGGCCTTCATAGAGGTCGCCAAGCCCATCTTCCTCGGCGGCGTACCAATCCACCGCATCGATTGTGGTGATCAGGGTGGTCAGCGCGGTGGGCTTGGTCAGCGATGTCTTGGCATCGGTGAAAACCTGATTGACCAGCGGGAACTTGACCTTTTCGCGGTCGCCCAGCGCCACAAGCAGATTACGGTAGAATTGCAGGCGCTGATCGCCCTCTTTCGCCTTCAGGGCTTTCCAGCGGTATTCCGCCGGCAGACGTTCTTCCAAAGCTTTGCCGTCGCGCTTTACTTCCTCAAGCATCTTGAGCAGCAGCAGATAGGTCAGCTCGGTAACGTACTCATAGTAGCTGACACCACCGCCTTGCAGACTCTTGCTGGCGTTCCAAAGCCTTTGAACTGTCTCGCGAGCTCTGGGTCCGTTCATTATCCTGCCTTTTTCCAAATGTTCTCATTGATGTCGCGCACGACCTGATCGAGTTGGCCATTAAACACGCGGTCAATGCGTGACCAGCCCCCAAGCGAGGCAAAAGGCTCTGCATCGAAGGCGGAGCGATCGACCACGATCTCGATTTCGAGCTGGCGGCCGATCCGCTCAATCCATTTACGCTGCACATCGGTCCAGGCGCGCTTGCGCAGGATCGCGTCGACAGCCTGGCGCACCCGATCGGCATAGGGGATCAACGGGTCACCGATGGCGGCCTGGCGGATGTAGCCAATGATCGAGGCGGCAATGTCCTCGTTCTTCGCATCGACCCAGGCGCGCTTGATGCGGGTGTCGGTGAAGCCTTCGGCGTCAAGCTCGAGGCGCAATTGGCGCAGGTCTTCGCGGGTCAACTCCTGCGGTCGCTGCACGACCAGGCGCAGAGCAGCAATCCGATTGACGTTTTCACGAACGAACTGGGCGAACTGGTCGAGGAAATCCTCTGGCTTGTCGGCGGTGCCATAGCCACGGGTGACGCTGGTGACCTCATCGTCATGGGACGAAATCGGCACATAGCGCGGGGTGCCATCTTCGTTGGTCCAATCGAGGATTGGGCCAAGGTTGGGGCGAGCGGCCGCCCACGGCGCCAGATCAATTGGGTCGCCCTGGATGAAGCGCTCAAGGGTCGCCTCCGGAGTTTCACCCGCTTCCTTTTCAAACCGGGCTCGGGATTCGGGCGTCAATTTTCTCAGCCGCCGGCGCAGGCGCACGATGATCTGTTCGCGCACGCGGTTTTTGTGTTCGGCATCCCCCATGCCGGCCAATTCGCCGAACAGCGTGGTCAGTGTGAATTTTGGGTCCGCTGCCACGGGGCGCATGTCCGTCAAGTTTTGCAGATGAGCATAGAGATCGACGGCATCGAAAATGCGGAATGATTCCTTGCCGATTTCGGGGCAAAGGCGCGTCGCGCGGCCCAGCATCTGTTCGTAGAGAATGCGGCTGTTGACCCTCCGCATAAACACGAGATTGGTGATCTTTGGCACGTCGACACCGGTGGTGAGCAAATCGACGGTAACCGCGACCTTGGGCAAAGGATCATTGCGGAACGAAAGGATCAGGCTGTCGATCTTGTCGACATCGCCTGTGAGCCGCTGGACGGTCTCGTCCTTCATTGGGCCGTATGCCTTGCGAAAGGCGTCGCGAAGCTCTTTGACGAGGATGTCAGCGTGAGCCTTGGATACGGCAAAGACCAGGGTTTTGTCGGGATCTTCCGGGTCGATGTACTTGACCAGCTCCTCGGCAACGGCGCGGTTGAAAGGCACCGTCACGACACCGCGGTTGAACTGCTCAACCTCGAAATCGACCTCATCCGCCAAAGTGAGCGTTTCGACCTGGCCGGTGGGCGGATGGATGAAATCGACGGCCTCATCGCGAACGAAGTGGATGCCGCCTTCGGAAAGCCTGGTGGCGATGCGAATGGGCGGCTCATGGTCGTTCAGGAAGCCGTCGACCACTGCTTCGCGATAGGAGTAGGTGAAGACTGGCGCGCCAAAAATGTCGGTCGTGTGGAGAGCAGGCGTGGCGGTCAGGCCGATCTTCACTGCGTCAAAATGTTCGAGCACGCGGCGATATTTCGACACATAGTCCGCTTGGTCGCGGAAGCTAAGATCGCTGTCCGACATTTCACGGTCGAGCAGATAGCCACGGTGGCATTCATCGACGATCATCAGGTCATATTGATCGATCGGAGGCGCATCGGCGGCGCTTTCCGAATAAAGGACGCGGCGCACGAGCCCCTGAATGGTGCAGATGTGGACGCGCGTGTCCTCATCGGGCGTTACATCGCTCAGCCCCTTGAGCCCGAAAATGTCGGCAAAGGCTTTTCCGTTCACGACCTTGGTGGTGGTGAACTCGTCTTTCGTCTGTCGGCCCAGCGCGCTGCGATCGACCACAAAGCAAACCCGGCGGAAGCGCTTGGCCGAAATCAGGCGGTAAAGCATGGCGATGGCGAGCTTGGTCTTACCCGTGCCGGTTGCCATGGCCACCAGCATGGCGCGCCGGTTATCGGCAAGTCCATGCTCGACCGCCTCGATGGCCGAGCGCTGATAATGCCGGAGCGGGAAGCCGAAATCGAAAGGCGTTGTCGCCAGTTCACGGGTGGCGGCTTCCTTATCAACCGCAAGCTTCTCGATAATCCCCTGAGGCGAAGGCCATCCCGTCAGCACCTCGGCAGGGTTGTTCGGGTCGCGCAGATCACGGCGCCAAATGCCGGACAAGGCTTCTACCTGCTTGAGGTAGGGACGGCCGTTGGTGGAGAAAGCGAATGGTGCAAGGAATTCGCCCCAGGGACCACCATCGGCGCTTTGGGCGTCTTGCAGGTGGATTCCCGATGCATAGCGCTCAGCCTGGCGCAGGACCGCCATCACGTTACGATTTTGGCGCTTCGCCTCGATCGTGGCGACCAGCACAAGGCCACAGAACAAGGCGTAATCTGCCGGACCCGTCTTGGTCGGCCATTCAGCAATAGCTCGATTTCGACCTTTTACCGGCCGGGCACCTTTGGAGAAACGCAGTGCCTGGCTATCGACCTCCCAGCCAGCGTCACGCAGTTGCTGATCGATGATCGTGCGGGTTCCAGCCTCATCCAGATCAATCCGCTCTGCCGCATCGCGGGCGTTCTCAGCGACAATCTCTAGCGCTGGTGCCAGATCCGATTGTGCAAATGTGAACGCTGCATCGATCTGCTGTTGCAGTTGCTGGCGAGCCAGATCGGCCTCGGTCGCGAGTTGCTCCCACGTGGCGCGCTCTTGCCGCGCATCTTCCGCAATCTCGGCGGCCGATTTGCGGGCGATCTCGGCCTCTTCGGCAGCGGCCCGCAGCCTTTCAGATTCGGACTGCGTGGCGACCAAGGCTTGTCGCAGCCGCTTGATCTCCTGCGCGGATTCGTCGGCTAGCGCCGCAGGTGGGCGCGGCGGGATGAAGGGGCCAAACTGACGATTTGGATCATGAAAGGTGCGAGCGAACCAAATCCCCAATTGCCGGGCGATCTTCAGGCCGGCCAATGCCGACGCATGGTCCTCATTAATCTCGTGGACTGCCTGATTACCAGTCAGCCGAAGCGTATGGAAAAGGTCAGAAACTTCCCGGGGAATTCCGCATTCAAGCTTGAGTCGGCGCAAGACGTCGGCCTGTGCATCCTGGGCATTAACGCGCAATCCAAATCGAGCGGCAGTCAGCTGCGCCAGAAGCTCACCGAATTGCCGAAGCTTGATTTGCGCGGTATTCGGATCATCGGAAAAATAGACCTCGCTGAGCCGTCCCAACCTGAAGAGTTGCGGCTCTGGCTTTTCCAGAAATTGAAAATTGGAAGGCCCTTTGGTCATCGAATGAACTTGCCGCAAGATCCGCTGATTTCACGGCACCTTAAGCTATGTGTGATCAGAAAGGCAACCAACGAGAAGCGGACTTTGCGATCCACAATTTTGCTACAAAATCGGCCCCAAATGCACACCGGGCAGCATCAAGCCGGCTTTTCGACGGACAAGGCCTTGGCGCCGGGGAAAGCCTATTTTGATAGCGAAAATTCCATGACCCGTGGTTCACCGGTGCGGCATCAGCGAAACTGGCTGCTGACCATCCAACCATGTCGCCGACGTTCGCGAATGGAGATCCCAGCACGTCAATGATGGTGATCTTCGATGGCAATGAAAGTTTATCAGTAGCTTAAGTACGGAAATACGATCAGGGCTATGCCGCAAAGCGGTTTCAGCTAAGATCGGCGTATATGCTATCGGAGGGTAAGCTGGCGTTTACCCTCCGATAGTTTGGAGATCATGTTTTGCCTGCCCAAGACCTTGCCGGAATACCGATTGTTCTCGATGCCTGCGCCTTCGCCACGCGCATGCACGCGGGGCAGCAGCGCAAATATACCGGCGAGCCTTATGTGCTGCATTGCCTTGAGGTGGCGCGTATCGTGACAGACGTCGGCGGTTCCCCCACGATGATCGCGGCGGCGCTTCTGCATGATGTGGTCGAAGATACCGAAGCGAGCATTGAGGATGTCCGCGCCCAGTTCGGCGAGGAGATCGCTCTGGGCGTCGCGTGGCTGACTGATGTCAGCCGCCCTGAGGATGGAAATCGCGCGGACCGCAAGGCTATGGACCGTGAGCATCTGACGCAGGCGCCTGCTGACATGAAAACGGTCAAGCTGGCCGATGTGATTTCCAATACGCGCTCAATCGTCGATCACGGCGATGGATTTGCGCGGGTCTACCTGCGCGAGATTGCTGCCCTGCTGGAGGTACTGAGCGACGGCCATCCTGAATTGTGGAAACGGGCGAAAGCCGAGGTGGCGCGGGGTGTGGCTAAGTGGCTGACATGACGGCGCTCGAAGATTTGCGTCTGATCGAGCATGGCGCTCAGCTCTTTCGAGGAGCAGCCTCAGCGGATTTGCCGGAGTTGGAGGCCGCCATGAATGCGCTGCCGCCTGATCAGGCTGGCATCCGGCTTCATGGGGTGACGGCATTAACCGCCCATCTGGCGCCAACGGGCTGCATTGGCATGATTGCCAACAAGGTCTTCGACGCCGAGGCCAAGCCTGTCCGCGCCATCCTGTTTGACAAGAGCGCGGTCACCAATTGGTCCTTGGGTTGGCATCAGGATCGAACTATCTGCGTGCGCGAAAAGCTCGACATTCCGGGCTTTGGACCTTGGTCGATCAAGGCTGGCCTTCATCATGTCGCCCCGCCCATAAAGTTGCTCTCCCGCATGGTGACGTTGCGGGTGCATCTTGATGATGTGCCCGCCAGCAATGCTCCGTTGCTGATCGCGCCCGGATCGCACCGGCGCGGGCGTGTGCCAGAATCTTCAGTGGCGCAGGTGGTAGCGGAATGTGGCGTGATATCCTGCCTCGCCAAAGCAGGTGATATTTGGGCTTATTCCACGCCCATCCTTCATGCTTCTGATGCTGCCAGCTGCCCTGAGCACCGCCGCGTGCTCCAAGTGGATTTCAGCGCGGACAACTTGCCGGGCGGGTTGGAATGGCTGGGAATTTGATCGATCAGGTGATGGATGGCACGAGTTTTTACCCGCGAAGAATTCTATAATTTGGTCTGGGAAAAGCCGCTGACCCAGCTCGCCAAGGAATTCGCGCTATCCGACGTCGCCCTTCATAAGATCTGCAAAAAGCACAATATCCCTCATCCCCCGGTTGGCTGGTGGGCCAAGAAAGCGGCGGGAAAAGCTGTAAGGCGTGCCATTCTGCCGAAGACGCGGGCAGGCACTCCCGATAAGGTCACAATAGCAGCCGGCGAGGTTCGCGCCGAATCTGATTTGATTGCAACGGCCAGAGAAAATGCGCGCTTGGCGGTCACGACTGTTGATGAGAGCTCTGAGGGTATCGCCGATCCGATTGTGGATCGCACTCTGGCCCAGCTTCGCAAGGGCAAGCCATCCAAGACAGATGGGTTGGTATCCATCGAGGGCCTGAACGTCATCCAGGCAAAGGTCGCACCATCCTCTGTCGACAGATTAGCTCTGGCACTCAAACGCCTTGTCGCGGCAACAACCGCGCTGGGCATTCGCATCGAAAGAGGTGAAAAGGGCGCGGTGTTCTTGTGCGACGGGGAAACCGTTGGCTTTTCAATCGCTGAGACGATCAGGCGGGAAAAGCATGTGTCGACAGCCAAGGAACTGGCAGAGGAGGAAGCGAGACAGAAGCGTCTCGAGCGCCGGTGGAGAAATCCAGCACGCTGGGATGACGATGACGTTGGCTTCAATTGGAACCTCCCGCCAGAGTGGGATTACCATCCCACCGGCCAGATCGCGTTCGAACTCGAGCACAAGTATCTCCTCGGCACGAGCCCTCGGCGGCTTTTCAAGGATGCCAAGATCCAGCGTCTAGAAAATATGGCCAGCGACATTGCGGTCGGCATTGCCGTTATGGCAGCCGCGCTCAAAGATGATCGGCTCAAGCGCGAGGAGCAAGAACGCCAGCGTGAGGAAGCGCGGCGCCAGCGTGAATTGCTGCTGCGGCAAAAGCATATTGCCGAGCGACGCAACGCGGCGCTGGATGAGGTCCTTGAGGAAGTGGCGGCGCTGGATCGGCTGCGCCGTCTCGTCACCGGACTACAGAGTCAGCCGATTGACGGTGCTGGTGAGCGGGTTGGCAAATTTCTCGAGCTTGCAGAACGCAGGCTGCGCACGCGCGAGATTGCCCTGTCTGCCGAAGGCCTTGAAAAGCGTTTTATGGAGGGCAAGCTTTTCGGCGAGGACGATGACCACGATTTCAAAGCGCCTTACAGCTACTATTAGTCGCAATAGTGTGGCTATGCTCCTCGGAAATCGTCCCACCCCAGACCAAACCGCGCCAAATATTTACGCAGGCGATCTGCATCGTTGGTGCTGGCCCGCTTTGATCGTGATGCGGCGAAGATCTGGCGCCCCGCTTCCGACAGCGAGCGCGCAGAGGTGCAAGTTTCCACAACATAGGCCAGTTGTACGCGGTCAAACGGGTCGAGATCGGCCAGAACGTCGGGCGAGAGAAAGCGTTCCAATCCATCGCCCTCCGCGCCCCCAGCGGCCCACAGGCGCTTGAGCCGGTCGGTCTCCTTGGCCACCACGGCAACATCGATGCGACCCTTGGGTGAGAAAGTGGCCATGCGCGTGACGCTGGCGGCCAGATCGCGGAAATTGCCCTGCCAGCGGGCGGCAGGCGACATCGCAAAAGCCAGATAGTCGGCGCGCGCTTCCTTGTTGAACGTCACGCGCTCGCCCTCGCGCTCGGCGTGGCGGTCAAGTTCATAGTCGAGGTTGGGGGCGATATCCTCGCGTCGCTCGGCCAATCCCGGCAGATTGAAGGTCCAGAGGTTGAGGCGGGCATAGAGATCCTCGCGGAATGTGCCTGCCGCCACGCAGGCGGCCAAATCACGGTTGGTACCTGCGATTAACTGGAATTCGCTTTGCGCTTCCTTGTCAGCGCCCACGGGCAGGAAGCGCTTGTCCTCAATCGCGCGCAGGATCATCGCCTGTTCGTCGAGGCCCAACTCGCCGATTTCATCAAGGAACAGCATGCCGCCATCGGCGCTGCGCAGCAGGCCAGGGCGATCCGCTGCAGCGCCAGTGAAAGCCCCCTTTTTGTGGCCGAACAGGGCCGACATGGCGCTGTCGCCGCGCAGGGTCGCGCAGTTCACCTCGACAAAGCTGCCAGTCATCTGGCGCTTCAACTTTTTGAGCTCAAATATCCGCCGCGCCAGCAGGCTCTTGCCCGCACCGGTTGGCCCCATCAGCAGGATCGGCGCGCGGGTGCGGCTTGCCACTTGCTCGATCTCGTCGATCATGGTGTTGAAGGCTGGGTTGAGCGTCTCTATCCCCGATTTCAGGAACGACGAACTTTCCGCGCTCTCACTGGCAAAGCGGGTGGCAATGCTGTCATAGCGCGACAGATCGAGGTCGATCACGCTCCACGTGCCCGCAGCTTCAGCCGTGCCCCGCTTGGGTTGGGTTTGCAGCAGGCGCCCGGGTAGATAATGCGCCTCGGTCAACAGGAACAGGCAGATCTGCGCGACATGGGTGCCGGTCGTGATGTGGACCAGCACATCTTCGGCATCAGGGTCAAGTTCTAGCCCCCGCGCAAAATCGAGCAGCTTGCCATAGACTTCCTCGAAATCCCACGCGTCCTTGAAGTCGAGAACGTGCCGCTCGACCTGCGTTTCGGGGGATACAGAGGCAATGTCCTCTGCCACATACTCAGCGAGGCGGCTGTGAAGATTGCCATGGATCATCACGAAGCGATCCACCCGCAGATCCTCGTGCATACACAGGCCCACCGACGGTCGCCACTTCATCCAGCGCGAAGGGCCGAATTTGGAGGCGTCGAGGGTGGAGCCGAGAAAGCTGATGACGGTGGTAGGCTTCATGCGCTGAATTTATATCAGCTTATATCATTGGATACAAACTCTACCAAGCGCACTTGGACGCCTCCGAGCGGATCTGTTGATTTGAAATTTCAATATTATATAATTTCAGTGCTTTATGCTTTTTCTGTCCGCAATTCACAAAGTTGGCACGCCCCCTGCTATTACCTATCTGTCGGGTCAGTCGAACAGCCCGACAGGCAAGCGGTAAGTGGGGTGGCCGGAATGGGCTGGCCGCCCCAAAGCCCGCAAAGCGCAAGGATTTTCACCATGGCCAACCAGGGCCTGTTTGCATCGCTGACCGCCAAGGTCTGGCCGCGCGCCGATGCGGTCAATCAGGCCGGTGGCGCCGCCTATACGTTCGGCCCCGAGGCCAAGCTGGCGCAACTCGCCGCAACCGGCACGCTTGCCGATGGCTTCTATTCTGGTGCTGAGGCACAATTGGCCGATGTGCTGGCAGCGGCTCAGGCCGTGTCGCCCGAATTTGTCGCCAAGGCTGCGGTCTATGCCCGTAAGTCTGGCGCGATGAAGGATATGCCTGCGCTGCTCACCGCCTATCTGACGGTGGCAGATCCCGATCTGGCGGTGCCTGTGTTCAAACGGGTGATCGACAATGGCCGGATGTTGCGCAACTTCGTTCAGATCATGCGGTCCGGGCAAGTCGGACGCCATTCACTGGGCACCCGGCCCAAACGTCTGGTCAAGGAATGGCTGGAGCACGCCTCAATGATGCGCCTGATGCAGGCCGCCACGGGCACCAGTCCCAGCCTCGCCGATGTGGTGAAGATGGTTCACCCCGCTCCGGCTGACGCTGAGCGGCGAGCATTTTATGGCTGGCTGATTGGCAAGCCCTATGATGTTGCAGCTTTGCCCGCGCAAATTGCGGCGTTCGAAGCATGGATGCGGGCGCCCTCGGGTGACTTGCCCGATGTGCCCTTCGAATGGCAGACGGCTTTCCCGCTATCGGCAGAGCAGTGGGGTGTCTTGGCAGGTCGCATGGGCTGGCAGGCGCTCCGGATGAACCTCAACACGCTCGCGCGCCACGGTGCGTTTGGCGTGAAGGGGGTGACTGAAGCGGTTGCTGGAAAGCTGGCCGATGCGGACACGATCGCCCGTGTGCGCCCCATGCCCTATCAGTTGATGATGGCGCTGGGTCAGGTGGGCGATGGCGTGCCACTGGCGGTGCAGGCGGCGCTTGAAAGCGCGCTTGAAGCATCGCTGGCATCGGTGCCGAAACTGGAGGGTCAGGTCGTGGTCTGCCCTGACGTGTCGGGTTCGATGGGTTGGTCGGCTACCGGCTGCCGCAAGGGTGCCACTTCGAAGGTGCGCTGCATCGACATCGCTGCGCTGGTCGCCGCCGCTGTTCTGCGCCATAACCGTGATGCTCGGGTGATCCCGTTCGAGCAGGAGGTGGTGAAACTGACGCTCGAACCCCATGCCCGCGTTGCCGTGAATGCGGCGAAGTTGGCGGCGGTGGGCGGTGGTGGCACCAATGTCTCGGCCCCGCTTGCCCTACTCAACAAGGAGCGGGCGCGAGTGGATGTGGTGGTGATCGTGTCGGACAATGAGTCTTGGGTCGATCCTGCCCGACGCGGCGCCACGGCAACGATGGCGGAGTGGAACAAGCTGAAGGCCCGCAACCCGGGCGCGAAGCTGATCTGCATCGACATCACGCCGGGCACCACCACGCAGGCGAAAAGCAGGGCAGACATCATGAATGTCGGTGGCTTCACCGATGCGGTGTTTGATACGATGGCGCGCTTTGCCTCTGGGCAGACGCGCGATTGGGTCGAGATCGTTCAGAATACGGAGGTTTAAAGAGTTCAGGTCACGGCGAATGCCGGAAGGACTACATTTGTAATGTCGGTGTCGCGGGTTCGAGCCCCGCCTGCCTTGCGGCAGTAGCTCAGTTGGTAGAGCACGAATGTCTTTCCAAACCCTCGTCGCCGTGACCCTTTTCTCAAAATTTCTTAGAATTGCCGTGGCGAATGCCGGTGGGACTACACCTCCACAACCCACAGGTCCGACGAGTAAAGCGCCCTGAAGTCAGCGATGGCCAAAGGGAGATGCGGGTTCGAGTCCCGCCGCCGGAACGTAGCTTAAGGACCATGTCTCGCCACACCTGGTCGCCACGGCAAAAACTAACGAGCTGGCGAATGCCGGCGGGACTACATGGGTAGAGCGCCCGCAACACCAGCGGGAGGTCGGTGGTCCGAATCCACCCTCGGAGCAATCCGCAGTAGCTCAGGAAAAATGTCTCGCCCAAACCTCGTCGCCGGCGCCATGACAGTCAAACGGAGGTCAACCATGACCGAGACTTACGAATTTCAGAATGTTGAAGGCGGTGTGCCGATCAAGATGTGGACGCGCGGCGTGCCTGTGGACGACAAAGCACGCGCGCAACTGGCCAGCGCCGCCAAGATGCCCTTCATCTTCAAGCATGTCGCGGCCATGCCCGATGTTCATGTTGGCATCGGCGCGACGGTCGGCTCGGTGATCCCCACGCGCGGCGCGGTGATCCCGGCGGCGGTGGGCGTGGATATCGGCTGCGGCATGATGGCGGCGCGCACCTCGCTGATGGCGCATGACCTGCCCGACAATCTGGAAGGCATCCGTAGCGCCATCGAGCAGGCCGTGCCCCATGGGCGCAGTGTGGGCCGGGGCCAGCGCGATCATGGTTCATGGGGTGCGCCCCCGCCCGCGATTGTCGATGCGTGGGCCATGTTGGCGGTGCGGTTCGAGCGGATTTGCGACAAGCATCCCCGCCTGAAGAACACGAACAACCTGACCCATCTGGGCACGCTGGGCACCGGCAATCACTTCATCGAACTGTGCCTCGACACCGAGGCGCGGGTTTGGGTGATGCTGCATTCGGGGTCACGCGGGGTGGGCAATGCCATTGGCACGTTCTTCATCGAACTGGCGAAGCAGGACATGCGCAAATGGCACATCAACCTGCCCGACGAGGATCTGGCCTACTTCCCCGAAGGCACCGACCATTTCGACGATTACGTCGAGGCGGTGGGCTGGGCGCAGGATTTTGCGGCGCTCAACCGGCGGATGATGATGGCCAATGTCATCGCTGCGCTGCGGGGCTGGATCGCCAAGCCTTTCGAAGCCGAGTTGGAGGCAGTGAACTGCCATCACAACTATGTGACGCGTGAGAACCATTTTGGTGAAAACGTGCTGATCACCCGCAAGGGAGCGGTGCGCGCGGCCAAGGGCGTGCTGGGGATCATCCCCGGCTCGATGGGGGCAAAAAGCTTCATCGTGCGCGGGTTGGGCAATGCGGAGAGCTTTCATAGCTGCTCGCATGGCGCAGGCCGTGTGATGAGCCGCAACGAGGCCAAGCGTCAGGTCAGCCTCGCCGATCATATCGCTGACACCGAAGGCGTGGCATGTCGCAAGGACGCGGGCGTGATCGACGAAACGCCCCGTGCCTACAAACCGATCGAAGCTGTGATGGCCGCCCAGGCTGATCTGGTCGAAATCGTCCATACCTTGAAACAGGTGGTCTGCGTGAAGGGGTAGTGCCGTTCACGTCGATCCGCAAAGAGGCAAGAATGACCGACCCTATCCCCACAGCCGTCCGCGCCGACATCGAACAGCGTCTCGCCGCCATCGAGGTGGGCGAGGGCGTTCGCTATTTGCTGGCCGTGGAATCCGGCTCGCGGGCTTGGGGCTTTCCCTCGCCCGACAGCGATTATGATGTGCGCTTCGTCTATGTTCGCCCGCGCGACTGGTATCTGGGCCTGTCCATGGGGCGCGATGTCATCGAAACCCCCATTGAGGGCGACATGGATCTCAACGGCTGGGACATTCGAAAGATGCTCATCCTGATGCTGAAATCCAATGCGGTGGCCAGCGAATGGCTGGCCTCGCCGATCCGATACCGCCCAGACCATCCGATGGTGGCGCGCGTCGCGGCGTTTGCCGACGCCATTTTTGATCCGCGTGGGATTGGTTATCACTATGCCCATCTTGGCCAGAGGGCGGTGCATCGGCGGCTGGAAGGTGACGAGGCCATTCCGGTCAAACATTACTTCTACGCCTTACGCCCGGCACTGGCGATCCGGGCCTTGCGCCTCAATCCTGCCCGGCGACCTGCGATGAATCTGCAAGGATTGATGGATGAGAGCGAACTCGCGCCCCCGCTGTCGGCCATCATCGAGGAACTGGTCGAGGCCAAAAGCCGCACCCGTGAATTGGGCAATGCAAGGCGCTATCCCGAACTTGACGCGCTGATCCGCGATGAGTTGGGCCGCGCCGATGAATTGCCTGAACGCAAGCCGGGCGCCGATGCGCAGGCCCAAGCCAATCAAATTTTTCTGGACCTTGTAAACACATGATTATCATCGACGGATCGGAAGGCGAGGGCGGTGGCCAGATGGTGCGCAATTCCTGCGCGCTGGCGCTGGTCACGGGCGAGCCTTTCCGCATCACCAATATCCGCGCCAAACGCTCCAAGCCCGGCCTGATGCGCCAACATGTGACGGCGGTGGAGGCGGCAGCGGCCATTTCCGGCAGCCAGTGCAGCGGGCTCACGGTGGGTTCCTCTGAGCTGACTTTCCGCCCCGGCAAGGCGCAGGCGGGGGAATATCACTTTGCCGTTGGCACTGCGGGCAGCACGGGGCTGGTTTTGCAGACGGTGTTGATGCCGCTGCTTCTGGCCGATGGCCACTCGCGACTGGTGCTGGAAGGTGGCACGCACAATATGCTCGCCCCGCCGTTTGATTTCATCGAACGTTGCTTTCTGCCCATCATCAACAAGATGGGCCCTCGCGTCTCGGCACGTCTGGTGCGCCATGGGTTCTATCCGCGCGGCGGCGGGCGGATAGAGGTGGAGATTGAACCGGCTCCGCTTGCGCCTGTCGACTGTATCGAACGCGGTGCCTTGCTAGCCGTTGGCGCACAGGCCCTCTCCAGTGGGCTGCCCAGCGAAATCCCGCAACGCATGTTGGAGCGTGCCCGCCAGGATCTGCCCCATTGGGCAGAGGAGGATTTTGCGGTGCGCAAGCTGCCCGAAGACCAAGGGCCTGGCGTGATCCTGATGCTGGAGGCGCGCTATGACAACGCGACCGAGATCGTTAGTGGTTTCGGGCAATTGGGCGTGCCTGCCGAAAGGCTGGGTAAGACAGCGGCGGCGCGGATGAGGGGCTATCTGGAGGGCGAGGCCTTTGCTGGCCCCTATCTGGCCGACCAATTGGTCTTGCCATTTGTTCTGGCGGGTGGCGGCCGTTTCACGACGGTCAAGCCCAGCCAGCATTTGCTGACCGCGATCGATATAGCCACGCGCTTTACCCGGCAGCCCATTGCACTGTCCCAGCAACTCGACGGGGCGCATTTGGTCACATTCCAGGCTGCGCTCCGGCCTGAGTAGGTGCAAATGGGTTCCGCAAGTGACACGACTTGACGTATTACGATTTCGGCCTTGAAGGTCAGTTGAACGGATATGATCACTCCTAACGAGCAGTGGGTTCGCCGCCCCCGCAGCTTTCTTTCAGCACCACGCTGGCGCCGAGGCAGGCTGCTAGGGCAGCGGTGGCCGAACAGAGTAGCTGGGGTCGGCGAGATGATGATCCGGTCGATCCTTCATCATGCGCTTGACTCAGCTTCTGCCCTATTGCTCCGATGCCTCTTCCTCATCTAGCTGGGCAATCCGAGCCTTCACCGCATTACTTAGATAAGCGGAGTCGATTGTACGGAGATAGCCAAGCGCTTCCTCGTCGCTCGCTTGATATTCGAGGCGTCGCTTATAAAACGTCAGCCGACCTTCGGCTTCTTGGATGATCTGGCCCCAGGTCTTTGCCCAGACCCGGATCTTGATCGGGTCGTCTAGCTCCATGATTAGTCCGCGCGGCTTACCAGCTAAGCGCGCCTCGAGCTCGGCGCCTCGCGTGAACTCGTTCGAGACGGCGACGAAATCCCATTCAACGTTGCAGTGCTGAAATCGCGCGTCGAGGGCAACGGCTTTGGCATATTTCCGGATTTGTCCGAGTACGTCCTCATTCAGCGGTTGGAGCGGCCGCTTAAGCTCGACGACGAGATGCCGGCGCTCGTCATCGGTCGGTGTCGGTATGCGGGCCGACAGCATGAGGTCAACAATTGCGGCCTTCCCATCTGCATCAAGGACCGGTTCGTTCGCTTCTGGTTTCTCACGTTCGCCACCCAGCAGATCGATGTGGCTGCGCAGGACCGAGGTTAGATCCTGGTCGTCGTTCACGAGGTTAAACTGCTCGCCGAAGATCCAGGTCTCTTGGGCAATAATGCGGTGAAGTTGCGACCGCTCCAGCAGTTGTCGCTTCGACTTGGGGTCGAGGACTAACATTTGCAGCGCCTTTAGGAACTCTAGTCGGTCAGTGACGGCCTTGGCCGCGTTGATGACGGCTGTCAGCGATGTCTTTCGCAGCAGGTCCGCCAGCTCGTCCTGCCGCTCCTTGGGCAGATCAATCACCTTCTCCAGGATTGACAGCAGGTTGGTCGCGCCCGTTTCGATCGCGGCCTTGATGAGCTGAAGGACTAGCTTTTTCTGCTTCGGCGGCGACTTGTCGAACTCGATACTATAGTCGGCGAGGTTCAGCGCGACAACGTCGAACAGCTGCCGCTCGTTGATCTCGATCGGGTCTGCCGTCGTACCCTCATACGGGTAAATCGCCGCCTCGACCCATTCTTGGATTTTGTCGCGGGACCGCGCGACTTCTTTGGTTCGGAAGTGCTCGCGGAGGCGTGCCTTGGCCGCCTCGATCAGCGCGTTCGAGGCCGAGTCGAGTTCGACCAGACCTTCGGCATGATTGTCGGCAAGCTGCTGGAAATGTTCAGCGGTCAGATAAGCGGTGAACTCGAAGCCACGCGCCTGAATGCCCGGTGGCATCTCATAGAAACTGAAGCGTCCGGGCAGGCACAACATGAGCTTGCGATCGACCGGCTTTTTCCACTCGACGATGTCGAGGGTCGCCTCCAGCGTACGCCCGCCTTGCTCGACGAAGATCGGGTAGGGCTCAATTGAGGCGATCGCTTCGCGCGCGTCCACTACAACCCCGTCATAGACGATCCGGAAGCTCGGGTCGTGATAAAGCTGCAGCGCGAACACGTCGCGGACTCTGTCGGCAAAGCCGTTTGCGGCCCAGATCTCGAAATCCTTGATCACGTCACGGATCGCGACCGTGCATCCGTGGCTGGTCGTGGCGACTGGCTCACTCAGTTCGAAATTCTTCAGGTTAGATTTCTGGCCGAAGATCGTGAAACGTTGCCCGCCGTGGTTCGAGGTCCAGGTCACGGAATCGCCAAGCGAAAAAGCCTTAAAGCGACCTTGGCCCTTCTCACCATGAACAACCCGGCCACTCTTCGTCTTCGTACCGGGCCGCTTCCAGGAGCCGCCTAGCTTCTGAAAGCTGTCTTCGATCGTGTCGAGCGGGATGCCAACGCCGTTGTCGATAACGAGAATGTCGCCCAGTTCAGTTAGTTGCCCCTTCTGCAACTCGATCCGTACTTCGGTGGCGTCGGCGTCATAGGCATTCCAGATAAGCTCGGCGATAGCCGCTAGCGGTCGCGCCGTGGTGATCCTCTGGATATGGTCATTCTCAACCCGAACTTCGATCTGTTGCACACTTGCCCCCCCGGATTGTACCGCAGCTTGGCTAGTCTCACGGCGCGACGGGCTTTTCAATTTGAAAACCATGGGCCGATTGCCTAAACTAAACAGGCGAATGTCGGCTCTCGTCAGAGTTCGACATTTCGAGGTCCGGTCGGGCATGGCAGTTTCGTCCCAGCCTCGGTCATTCACAAACCAAACAGTGCTAATGAAAACTCATACCGCTCAGCCGACGGAAATGCTCCCAGCACCGACAGCCGACCACCCTGATGCCGAAAATGCCAAGTCCGGTGGATCACTGGCGTACCATCGGCGAAAGCCGCGGGATCAAACACCACCACATTGCACCTCCCACCCTCAGCACGCACTGACAGCGTTCGGATCAACGCCGTATCCACCTTCCGCGCCTCGCTCGCCAAGGCTTGGCAGGCGGTGTAGTCATCTGGCGCAGTCCAATCCGCCTCCCTCTCCGTGAAAGGCGGTTGCGTCAGGTCCAGCGCCCGATCGGTCACCACACGCACATGGAAGCTGGTGTATTCCACCGTCGTGGTCGGCGGCACAAAACCCGGTGAGCGGCTGAAGAAGCGCAACGACCAATAGGCCGTCTCAGCGATGGCGGTGTCTTCGGCCTCGGCGGCATAGAAAATGCCCGGTCGCTCGTCGGCACGGCGAAAGCGACTGGCGCTGCGGTGGCCATAGCGAAACGGCGTGGCGAGCAGGAAATGGAGGTGCCGGGCACTCTCCGGCACCTGCGGCTTCACGTCCTCGGCCAGTTCCTCAAGCAAAGCCTGGGTCGCGCTGTCGCTGGCGAGGCGGTTGGTCGAGATGCGATGCTGCCCCTCCACCAGACGCCAGACCTTGCCGCGATAGGGCCGGTGCTCAGACGCGAGCGCGGTAGAAGTCCACATAATCACACAGTTCGATCAGGCCGCGCATGGTGTCGAGCTTCTCGATCGGCTTGCCGCCAAGGTCGAGATTGGGCGTTTCCAGCCAGCGTTTGGCCGCCGCATCGTCGCTACCCAGCAAGGCATCCAGGCTGCGGAACAGGCGCAGCAGGAATTGGCCGGCTTCGAACGATTTGGAGGCGGGATCGAGCTCGGTGGTGCCGCGTTTCAGGCGCGAAACCGTGGGGGCCGAGATGCCGAGGATGGTGCCCAGCTTGGCGTTGCTCAACGACCAGAACTCGGCGATGCGCACGATGGCAGCGCTCAGCGTGGTGGCTTTATCCGGTTTTGGACTGGCGAATGCTGGCATTATACCATCCTTTCAAATGAAAGGTATATACCACAATCAATCAAATGACCAGAGCCGTGATGGTTCTACATTCCAAAATCCCAATCTCGCGCTCGCGCCCCGATTTCCTTGTCGATGCTGCGTTCCCTCGTCATTTCCTTCTGGAGTTCCTTCCTTTCGATTTTCGGTTCCTCCTTGGCGGCTGTCATGGCGCGGTAGATATCCAGCGCCGAAGTTTTCCCCGCATCATGCCGCCCCACCGCACGCTCCAACCGCTCCGCGCTGTCGAGGACCAGCGTCGGTTGATCGGCAATGCGGGTCAGGGCCACGCTCAGGGTGCGCGATGAGGACAGCATCTTCTCGCGGCTGTCCATCACGACAATGCCGTGCGTCGTGGTCACGCCCTGCGCGGCATAGGTGTTGATGGCATAGCCAAGGTCGATCCGCTTCAGGGCAGGATCGTTGAGAGGCAGTTCAAGCCGCTGATCTTCGGCCAGTTTCAGCACCACCCTTGCGGGAGAGATCGTCTCGACCGTTGCCGTCTGGGCATTGAGCACGCCATGCTTGGGATTGTTCGCCGTGAAGCGGATGTGATCGCGCTCGTGCAGTTCGATGTCCCGCCGCTCAAACAGGCCGATCGCATCCTCCTTGAGATTGTGCGCCAGACGATCAGGGCGCAGAGTCCACGTGCTGTTGCCCCGGCGAAGTTCGACTTGAGTCGCCGTCACGCTTGTGATCGTGCCGATCATGCCACGGGTCAGGCCCTGGCGCGGCATATCGGTGCGGATCTGGACGACCAGACCTTCGCGATAAGGCGTCATGGTGCGCGCTTCCTCGCGGCTGAGGTTCACCCGGTCGAGCACGGTGAGGCGCTGGCCATGCTGCCCGATTTCGCCCAGAGATTTCAGCAAGGCCTGCGCTTCGCGATTGGCTTCGGCGCGCAAGGCACGGCCAGATGTCAGGATCAGCGTCGCCTCGCGCTCCTCGCGCGGTCGCTGCGCCCAGAGCGCCACGGCATGCGCCGCCGCATCGCCGCGCGGAACTTCGTGGGTCACAGGCTCCAGAAGCCGGAAAGCTCCAGCAATGTCGCCAGCATCGAGGACCGGAGCGAGGCTGCGCATGATGTCGGAACGCGCACGCACATTATCGGTCAGTTCGGCGGTCGCCAGCCCGGCTTTCTGCAAATCGGCAAACGGCTTGCCCGCTTCGACTGCGCCATATTGGCGGGTGTCGCCGACCATCGCGAGCCGGGCTGCGCCTGCGGCATGGGCAATCCGGATCAAATCCGCAGCCTGGCGCGAACTCAATGTCGAAGCTTCATCGACAATGATCAGCGAGCCGGTCAGTTCGTGAAGTGATCGTTCCTTGAGGTCTGGCAAGCCATCATCGATCAGCAGCGCCTGATGGCGATAGAGAAAGCCGGCGACCGAGTTTGACGGAACGCCCAGATCCTTCCCCAGTTGCTGGGCAATCTGCGCACCGACCGCCAGCGCCACGACATTGCGCCCTTGTGCCTCGGCAATGCGCGTCACCGGCTGCAACATGGTCGACTTGCCTGCGCCCGCCACACCCTGCACACCGATAATGCGATCTTTCGACGACAGGATCAGCCCGGCGGCTGCCTCCTGCTTTGGCGACAAGCGGCGCAAGCCCAGCTCGCGCGCCTGTTCCTGCGCAGCCGCCCCGGCATGCCGGACGATCAGCGCCGTGCCCTGACCTTGGCCTGATCGCACCAAATCCAGCACCTGTTGTTCAAGCGCGACGGCACCTCGCGTGGTCATCATCACGCCATCGGCATCCGCCAGAAGCAGGCCCTTGTCGTGAAGCAGGTCCACCCGTGCCTCGATATCGGCGACTTTGATCGGTCCGCCCAGATTGAGGCTAGCGCGGATCAGCTCGAACCGGCTGAAGCCAGCTTCGGTCTGGCTGATATGCCGCACACCTGCGGCAACGGCCTGTGCTGCGGCGAACTGTTCCGGCGTCAAAGACCCCGCCCGTTCCGGCACCAGCGGATCGCGTTCTTGCGGGGACAAGCCCATGGCTTCGACAATCGCCTGCCCCTTGGCCGCCACGTCTCGCACCTGCTGCACGACCCGCGTCCATAGCGTCTGACCCCGTCCGGCCTGGGCCATCGCGGCTTCCACCAGCGCCTTGGGTTCAAAGCCGATCGCATTTGCCCGCTCGGCCCATTCGGCACGATCGCTCTCACGTGTTGAACCGGCATCCTTGGCGTTGCGCGTGGCCAAGGCCGCCAGCTCGCGCTCAGCACTGCTGCCCGAGCGCCCGGCGGCTTCCAGCGCGGCATCGATCTCGGCGCTACGGGTTGAGAACGCCAGGATCGCCTCGCGGCTCACACCCTCGATCTCGAACTGGCCATGGCGACCGATGTCAGCGGGCCGCGTGCGGTAGCCCAAGGCCTCAACCCGTGCGCGCAGGTCGGCATTGTGGACGGCCGCAATCGTCGCTTGCTGATCGTAGAGCGGGTCATTCCTCAGCGCCCGCCATGCGCCATCGGGACGCAAGGTGGCGTTGGCGACGACGCTATGCACATGCAGTTGCGGATCGCGGTTACGCGAGAGATCATGGGTAAAGGTCGCTGCGACCATATGGCCGGTCCGCTCCGGCACTTGCGCCCCGGAGGTAGGATCGAACTTGCGCGCCTCGATCAGATTGGCTTCGATCCAGCCCAGCGTCGCCCTAACGCTATCCGCCAGCGCAGTGATCAGCCGACGATCATCGCCAACCAGAGCCAGCAACGACAGCGACTTCGGCGCCGAAAACACCAGATCGAGCCCCGCTCTATGCTCGGCGCCCGATGGTGCCTTGATCGCCGCGCCGTTGGGCAAGTCTCCGGCAAGCACGGCTTCGAAAGTGGTGGCCGCTACCGGCCCCGTAAGGCCCAAGGCGTCTGCCCCTTTGCCGAACCATTCGCCGATGCTTTCTGCCTCGGGTCCGGCATAATAATTGTCCTTGGCATAGTAGGCTGCCGCTCCAGCAGCATTGCCGATCACCCCGATCGAGATCATGGCCACGACCTCCCATTGGCGCTGCGACATGAGCCATCGCTGGAGTAACCCCCGCCAGCAAAGGCGCAGGCGGCATGCTGATTGTTGCCGAACATGGCCCGGCCAACGGGCACGGCAAACCAATCGTCGGGCAATATCCGCGCGATCATGACCAACACGAAGAATGCCAAAAACATGGCCATCACTCCCCCGGCGGCCAGTTCCCAGCGCTCGAAATCACGGCTGTAGTCGAACAGCTTGATCGTCACATTGGGACGCGCCTGGCGTACCGATTGATCCAGCCGCGTCAGCTCCCGGCAGATCGCCGCAAGCGCCGCGTTTTCAGCTTGAGACCGGACGAGCTCGTCGCGGTGCTGCACCAGCAGTTGAGCAAGCGCTTCCTGTTGCCCGCCGATCACCTCGCCAAGGGCTGTCATCTCCTTGCGGAAAGGGCCAACGCCATCCCGCATGCGGAGGTTGATCTGTTCGACAAGGTTCCGCTGTGCCGCGTTGATCGCTTCGGTGCTCAACGCATGCTGGCCCATCAACGCTTCGTCGCGCTGATCATGTGCTCGCAGTGTGGCGTTCAAGCGCTTCGTCAACTTGTCCAATTGCCCTGTCAGCGCAATCAAGGTGGCCGGATCGATCGCCGGGGCTAATGGTGCTTCGGGTTGGGCGAACAGCGGCCTGCCTACCAGATCGGCCGCAAGGGCTTCGTCGAGCAGCGCCCGAACCAGCGCAGGGCGCGACATCTGACGGTCCGAGGCGAGCCGATCCACGGCGGTCAGGACATGCTCTTCGACGGTGACGTTGAGCTGGGCCATGTCAGCAGACGCCTAGCCAACATACGCAAACTTGGTGCCCTAGGCGGCGTCTAGGCGGTTTGCCGCCCGGCACACTATGCTTTTTGCGCCGCCCTAGATGCCTATCTAGGGCATAGAATGACGGAATTCTGCGACTTTCACCACATGGCGCCCATGCTACCAAGTAGCGTGGTGTGTGCCTGATTTGCCTTATGCCGCCGTTCTCAAGAGCCAGATGCTCGGAGGGCAGAGAGCATAATCTGGCTCTTGTGGGGGAAGCATCCCGGCCGATAGGCCGCCACGGGAACAGGGGTGCGATCATTGCGCCGCGCCTCCCTCAAACTGGGTGCCAAGGCGGGCGAGGAGGCTGCTGGCGAACAGGCCCAGCGCGCCATTACCCAAGTCCTCGGTGACGGGCTGGAACAGATCGACAGGTAAGGCGCGGCCATCACGCTCTGCAACAACTTTATCACTCTGTCCTGCGCGGAACAGCCCGGTGAGGTTGAAGCCCAGGCTTCGATCCTTGCGCATCATGCCGGACAGGCAGCGGCTTGGGGATCGCGCCTTATAGCGGTGGTCGCCGGGCAGCTCGGCGTTGCGGTCGATCAGCAGGACGCAGAGCGCAGCCCGTTCTCGCCCGAAATGCTGGCAGGCGCGGCCCCATGTGCTTTGGGCGATGCCGAGGCGGGCACAGCTTCGCCATGAGGCCTCGACGATGTTGGGCCATGTGGCCCCTCCCAAAGCCGCGACCAACCCCTGATAGGCCTGTGTGGCGACGCTGACGGCAGCTCTGGGTGTGATCCGGTCAGGCGCAGCGCCCCGCGCGCTACAGCTTCGTGGTGAGTTTTTGTCTTGTATATTGGGTGCGCAGTTTTCTTCCGACGCGTCGGAAGTTTTTGGTGCACGGGGATCGGCTGCGGGCGCGCTGGCGATGGCATCGAGCATGGCGGTAAGGGTCTCCCGGATCGCGGTGAGGCGGGCGATGCTGGTGATGCGGGCGGTGCGACCGCCGGGCAGGATGGCCTCGGCGCGCTGGCGCAGGGTGTCATCGCAGGCGTGGCGGATGCGCTGCCCCAACTGGCGGATCTCGGCGCGGCATTGGCTGATCGCGCGGGCTTGCAGGTCGAGCGCCT
>Ga0302262_10000105_pt1 | contig 34038 bp, 25 predicted proteins | sample II_Fen_E3_4_FD_194557 | JGI IMG/M metagenome (GOLD analysis project Ga0302262, IMG submission 194557) | Peat permafrost microbial communities from Stordalen Mire near Abisko, Sweden - II_Fen_E3_4 | ecosystem: Environmental > Terrestrial > Soil > Wetlands > Permafrost | place: Sweden: Abisko...
GTTCGACGACGAAGGCGGACCCGCGGCCCCGCTCACCCTGCTCGACGCCGGCCTCTTCGCCGCCACGCTGGGCCCCGGCCGCGCCCGCCGCCCAGGTCACCTCGGCCCGGCCGCGCCCGCCTCCTCCCACCTGCAGCTGCGCCCAGGCACCGCCGCCCTCCCCGAGCTCTACAGCGACGGACTGATCCTCGAAGCCGGCCGCGACGCCACCTACGATCCGGCCACCGACCGCCTCCGCCTCGGCTGCGCCCGCGCCCGCGAGCTGCGCGCCGGCAGCCCCACGGGCCGCGTCTACGCCAACGTCGAGCTCGCGGGCTCCCTCACCGCCCTGCTCGCCGGCATCGACGCCGTCGCCCGCGACCCGGTCGCCCTCACCCTCGACGACCCCACCGTTCACGACGAGCCCCCCCTCGGCGGCCGCTCGTGCTGGCGCTCGATCGCTACCCCCGCCCTCCGCACCCGCGGCCGGGTCCGCGCGCGCCGGAGCCGCGCATGATCACCCAGCGCGACCTCATCGAGCGCCTGGCCAGCCGCAACCCGGGCGCCTGGAGCGTCGCCGAACGCATCCAGGACGTCGCCATCGCCGACGAGCACCGCGGCCTCCGCCGCCGCGAACACCGCACCCGCTTCACCCTCATCATCCACCATGACGTCCCGCTCGGCCGCGGCACGGCGCGCCTCGACATCGACGCCTACGACGGCTCGGCGGACGACCTGATCGACCAGGCCCTCACCCTCCCGCTCGCCGCCATCGGCCCGGCCTGGACCGCCTCGCCCCCAGCCGCCCCGGCCAACGTCGCCGTCGTCGACGCCGATCTCCTCAAGCGCGAGCTCGACGCCGTCGCCGACGTCACCCTCGCCCGGCTGCGCCGCCCAGCCACCGCCACGGTCACCGCGGCCCTCGAGGTCCTGCGCGAGACGATCACCGTGGTCGCGAGCTCGGGCTTTCACGCCACCTGGCCCGCGACCACCCTGCGCGCCGACGCCACCCTCTCGCTCCCCGTCCCCGCCGGCCGCGCCCTCCCCCCACGCAGCCTCCGCGTCGCCCGCCACGCCCGTCGCCTCGACGACCTCGCCCTCGACGCCGCGCTCGCCGACGCCGCGGCCGACCTGCTCCTGCTCGCCCCAGCCGCGCCGCCCACACCCGGCCCCTGCGCCCTCTGGCTCGGCCCCGAGGCCCTCCTCCACGGCGGCGATCGCGGCCTCTGGGCGGTCTTCGCCCGCCAGGCCGACTCGACCATCGAGCGCCGCGGCCTCAGCCCCTACCACTTCCGCGCCGAGCTCGCCCCGGGCGCCTCCCAGCTCGCCGAGCCGCTCACGATCACCAGCGACGGCGCCCTCGACTTCGCCACCCGCTCCACCCCGGTCACCGACGACGCGGTCGCCATCCGCCGGTTCCCGCTCGTCGAGCGCGGCGTCGCCACGGGCCTGGGCCTGTCCCCGGCCGAGGCGGCCCTCCGCCGCACCGACCCCAACGGCTCCGTTCGCAACCTCATCGTCGCCCCAGGCACCTGGACCCCGGCCCCCTCCCCGACCACGCGAACCCTCGAGATCCGCCGGCTCCACGCCCTCACGATCGACCTCACCACCGGCGACGCCAGCCTCGACATCGCCCTGGGCCTCGACCACCGCCCCAACGCCGCCGCCCCGCTCGCCTTCACAGGCGGCACCCTCCACCTCGACCTCCTCGCCAGCCTCGCCCGCGCCCGCCGCTCCCCCGACCTGCTCCGCCGCGGCGCCTACCACGGCCCGGCCCACCTCCTGATCGACGACGTCGAGCTGATTTCCTGACCCGCCACCGGCTGCCAACCCCACACCCTTGCGTGCTATACGTGCCCCCATGCGAGCGTGGTGGAACTGGTAGACACGCAGGATTTAGGTTCCTGTGCTTAACCGCGTGGGGGTTCGAGTCCCCCCGCTCGCACGCTCAATAAGCTAGTAATCGTGGCACGTTGAGGATTCCTCTATTGGTGTTGAGCGGACACCAACACGAGGTGGGTGCTCGAGTTTTTTGCTGCGTTTTTCCCGCCGGCGCACCTCGGCCTCCCTTGAGGAGCCGCAGCTCCACAGCGCGCACGTCGGCGGCCTCGATCGCGCTGCGCTGAACATAGGCGCCACCCTCCGTCATCGCGAGCGACGCGTGCCCGAACTGCTCCTGGACAATGCGGCCGGTCGCGCCGCCGCGGCGCGCGATCGAGCCGTGGGTACCTCGGAAGCCCTGCGGGTGATCTCCGGGACCTTGCCCAGCTTGCAGAGCCGCTTGCACCAGTACGCGAGCCACCAGCGCGACGGACGCTCGCCCGTTCCGTCGCGGAACAGCGGCGAGGCGCCGATCCGGTCCCGCGCGAGCTCTCTTGCTCCCCAGCTTTCGCCGGATGCCGGGTGCGAGCTTGAAGCTCTTGCGAAGCTGTGGCTCGACACCCGCTTGCTCACATCATCGGTATGACGCGCACGTTCGTGGTGCCCAGGAGTGCCCGTCTGCCAGTCTGCTGACGTTTGCCGGCTGACGCGGCGGACGGAGAACATTGGCGCGCGACGCCTCGGACTCGAACAGCGGCTTGGCCGGCCCGACCCGCGGCGATCGCGACCAGGCAGACCGCGAACTCGTCCGGCACCAGCAGCCGCCGGCGCCCCGCCGCCGTCTTGGTCGCGCCTATCCACAGCAGTCGGCCGCCGACGTCCACATCGCGGACGCTACGTCGCACCAACTCGGACGCGCGCGGGGCGCCAGGGTCGACGTTCGAGAATTCCGGTGGGCCCGAAGGTCGCCGCCGGGGAAGCTGGCTCGGCACCTCGGGCGGCGAACTCGCGCGGAGGCCGTCGTATGCGAGGCCGCGCCACGTAGATGCCCGGCGAGCAGAACGGATCGCGGCGATGCCGGAGGGTTGGGCGCCGCGACGGGCACGGTGGCTCCGGCGACCTCGCCGGTCGCACGAGCGTGGGGCCCGCAAGCGGTGGACCAACGAACCGCGACAGGTGCCGGCGCGACACGGCCTCGTCGCGTACCGCGGAGTTGCCGGCCGTAGTGGCCGAGACGACCTGAGCACCGGCTCCGGATGAACCTCCGGCCTGAGGTGCGGCTCGCGTTGCGCGACTGCACGGACCGTCTACCGGTGGGTCACGAACGGTTCCAGTCCCGAGTCGTCGCTCACTGTTGTCCCAGCCAGTGGCGGTACGCGTCGATCCACTCGCTGCCGGCGGGCTTCGGCGTCGGCAGGGGAAGATCCACAACGGAGATCGCCTGGCGGTTGCGGCCTCGGACGCAGAGCGCGACGATCTGGTTGCTTTCGCGAAGGTCGATGCTGGCGACGGTGACGGCCACGCCGAGCACCGTGGTCTCGAACGGGAGCTCAAGGTACTCCTCGATCATCGTATACCAGCCGCTGGCCTGCTCCGACTCGTCGTATGCGTCGACAGTCGCTTCCTCGATCATCTCGGAGAGCCGCTCCTTGCTGAGGCGAGCCGGGGCGCGGGCGCGGCGGGCCTTCGTTGTCGTTGTGCGCTTCAATGGAGCTGATCGTCTCATACGAAGTCGTCTTCCTGCTCGAGCGCTGCGAGAACATCCTCGTCGTACTCGATCACCGGCTCGTCATCGGGCTCGGCGTACCCGAGCGGCGCCTCGTCGCGCGCGTAGCCGATCGCGCGGTAGCCGCGCAGCCGCTTTTCGAACATCCGCAGCAGCATCGGCACCTCGCGATCGACGTAGTCGAAGATGCGCACCTCGCGATTGCCGGGATGCAGTCGATGAAGACGGCTAGTGTACTGCACGAGGGTTCCCTTCCAGGACACCGGCATCGCCAGGAACAGCGTGTCGAGGCGTGCATCGTCGAATCCCTCGCCGATGTAGCGCCCGGTCGCGAGCACGAGGCGCTCCTCGGTTGCAGGGATGGCAGCGAGCTGAGCCTGGACCGCGCGGTGAGCCTTGACACCCATGCCGCCTTGCAGGATGACCAGGTGGCGCGCAACGCGTTCGAGGCGGGCGGCGAAGTACTCGAGGTGATCCTTTCGCTCGGTCAGCAGGATGGGCGAGCGGCCATCTTCCAGCGCCCGGATCACGTCGTTCAAGATCAGCTCGTTCCTGTTCCCGTCTCTAGCCAGCGCGGCATAGATCGCCTGAATGCCGGGTGTCTCGTCGGAGTTCGGCATCCGGAACGCGGTCTCCCGCACGAGCAGCCGGTGCTCGAACGGGCGGCCTCCCGCCTGCGTTTTGGCGTCGATCGAGAAGCGGACCGGGCCGAGCTGCATCTGGGTGATCGGATGATGGCCATCGCGCCGCTGCGGCGTGGCCGTCAGCCCGATGATGTACCGGGCCTTGACCTCTGAGAGAACGCGCTCGAACGAGACTGCCGGCAGGTGATGGCACTCGTCGACGATCACCTGGCCGTAGTCCGCCACCAGGTCAGCGACGGAGTCCTTGCGAACCAGGCTCTGGATCATCGCCACATCGAGCCGCCCGTTGGGCGCACGCTTGCCTGCGCCGATCGCCGACGAGTAGCTCGCGTCGCTCCCTGATGGCGCTACCGTGACCGTGTTGATCGCCGAAGAAGCCGGAGGCAAGCTGGACGAAAGCACCGAGCGCGAGCTCGAAGCGCGGATCATCGAAGCTGATCGGTGCGACTCCTTCGTCGATGCGTCCGAGGTACTTCGACGACTCGATGCGCGTCGCACGAAGTCGTGACGCGACCGCTGTTCTCGGTCGTGGTGCTGACCCGGGCGCAAAAAGGACGCAATGGGATCGACGCGAATCTCAAGCATCGACGATCGACTTGTTGGCCCTTGGACTATAATGCAAGCCCACCGTGCCACCGGATCCTGACGAGATCGTCGAGCAGCGACTCCGCACCGAGGCGGAGCGACGAAAGGCGCCCATCGAGGTCGTCCGTTACGCGGTGCTGCGTCGCGGGCTGGACGCAGCCCAGTCCGATCGCCAGGCACGCGCGGTCGCCGCCGACGTCGTGCTGGTGACGGCAACGCCCACGGAGCACCATGAACTCGAGAGGGCGGCGAAGGAGCTTGGCTTCGGTCTCACCGCACAGCCAGGGCGCGCGGGTGACTACTACCGGCTCGGCGACGTGGGGACCAACCGTGTCGTCGCGATGCGCGTGAGCATAGGAGCGTTCTCGCCCGACGGTGCGGCGGCCCGCGCGGCCCGCAGTATCCAGGCCCGAGCCGAAACCCAGGCCACGACGATCATGTTGATCGGAACCGCGTTCGGGATCGATCAGGCACGCCAGAACATCGGCGACGTAATCGTGTCGGAGTCCGTGTTCCTCTACGACGACCGCAGGATCGTGGACGCTGACAAGGAAAGCGCGCGCAAGTACAAGGTGATGTACCCATCTACCCCATCTACGGCTCGGAAGGTCGCGAGCGGGACCTGGCATGATCGGTTTCGTCGACTCGCGGAGCAGTACCTCCAGGACGGGACCGCGGAGAAGGTCGACCTCGGCGTCATCCTGTCGGGTGGTGCCAGGATCGAGTCGGCCGCGTATCGTGACGAGGTGGTCGCCAGTCTGCCGCCGATGGATCAGCCCGTCATTGGCGGGGAGATGGAGGGGATGGGAGCGATCTCGGCCGCACTGTCCACGGATCCGTACGACCCCGGCTGGGTCGTCGTGAAGGGGACCTCCGACTTCGCCGACGCGCCAAGTCGCCTGAAAATCAAGGAGACTCGCGCGGTGGCCGCACGTGCCTCGGCCATGGCCGTGTTGCGCGTGCTACAGCTGCCACCAAGGAACGTCTGATCCTGATGCCGCCGGCCCCCAACAAGTATTTCGACGCGCCAGCCGAGGCACCGGAGCATCCGGAGATCCGTGCGTGGAGCGCGTGGAAGTCCGGCTCGCAGCGCGTAGAGCTTGAGATCCGTCGGCCACGCGAGGGGCTCGCCTTCGCCCCGACCCGCATCGTCGTCACGTTCTTCGCGGGTGGGGCCGTCCAACGCCAGGACGACACCGAGTGGGAGCTCGAGCTAGACACCTGGCTGCTCAAGGAGCACGTCAAGGCGCGGGACGAAGCTAACGAGACGCTACGGTTCGCGCTGCGGCTGAAGGCGGCCTTCCGGCCGATTGGCATCCGCTTCGGGGATGGCTACTTCAACTCGGTGATGGTCCACCAGTTACGCGGCGGTCCGCTCGGTGGGATCACACCGCTCGCCGAGGTGCTCGGCGCGATCCAGGAATACGAGGCGGCGGGCGGCTCGAAGGATGACTGCGAGCAGCTGATCGACTTCGAGATCACCGTCGCCGCGAAGGCGCTGTTGAGTCTCTACGACGATGACCGCACTGCGGCGGAACGCATTCTGACTGGGGCGCTGGCCCAATACCTGGACGAGCGCTTTCACGTGACGGAGCGCCGTCAGCTCGGATTCGGCTGAGTTCGTCCATCGCGACGCCACGGTCGGCGGCGCGACCCGACGCGTGCACGAACGCATCAGGTCCCGGTACCGCGGAACGGCACCGTCATGACTACCGGATCTGAGGCCGACGGATCTCCGGGCAGACCCGGCAGGTGTGCTGTTTCCACGGCAACTCTTCGAGACCGCTGTGGGAATCCGCCGGCTGGAAATCAGTTGGCCAGCGTTCTCGCTCAGCGCTATCTGTTTCTGCAGTTGTTTCTGCGTTTCCGTTGCCACGACCACCCGCAGCGCAGCCAGCCCGCGCTTGACCGCCGCGTTGCGGACCGTATCGCGGCCGACATAGGAGCGGTGCGTAACGGCTGGTGCGGCGGCAGTCGCGTGCCCCAGGTGGCGCACGACTGCCAGAGCGGTCTCGCCCGCGTCTTCCGCCAGCGTCGCTTGCGTGCGCCGCAGCGCCTGCGGCGGCAGCACAGGCACCTTGGCGTCGGCGGCGATGCGTCGCACGTGGTTGTAGGCCATGTGCCGCGACCACCGCCGCCCGGCGGATGTCGATCAAACAAGCGCTGGATCGCATCGACGTGCGGCAGCGGCGCAGACGCGGGGGCGACACCTTCACGTGCAATGCGCATCGCCTGCCGCGCGTCGAGGCCGCCCGCGCCGGCCGTCACCTCTCGCTGCACGGGTGGCCCCGCGGAGATCTGGCCGATCTCCTTCGGCTCGATGCCGAGGAAGACGGCGAGCTGGACGATCCACTGGTCGAGCAGCGGTCTGCGGTGGACCAGGATCAACGTGCTGCACGCGCGCGTGGCGACGAGGTACGTCCCGATCACCGCCTTGCCGACGCCCGGCGGACGTTGCGCCTCGCGATCCCGGTGCCCGAGGTGCGCGGGGTCTGCTAAAGTGAGGCGAGATGGCACGCATGTTCACCGCGACGGTTCACGACGGGTCGATCGCGGACGCGCGCCTCGCATCGCTCCCTGATGGGGCCACCGTGACCGTGTTGATCGTCGAAGACGATCGAGGCGAGCTGGACGAAAGCACCGAGCGCGAGCTCGAAGCGCGCATCATCGAAGCCGATCGGGGCGACTCCTTCGTCGATGCGTCCGAGGTGCTTCGGCGACTCGATGCGCGTGACGCGATCCTCGCCGCGAACCGCAACGATGTCGGTGCCTAATAGAAGCGTACGCGGCCCAACCGGCGTCGCGGAATGCCACAATTGCCACTTTGCCGGCTTGTTTCGATTGGTTGCGGTGTGGTAATCGTTCAGGGGGTGGGGCGCAGCAGCGATGGAGTAGGCTGGTGGTGCAGCGCCGCGTGAACAGCCGACCTCAAGTACGTGAGGACGTTCCGCCGCTGTTTCCGGCAGGTCTGAATGACGCTCTTGAGGTTGGCGGCGAACGTGTCGCCACGGTCGCTCTGGCTGCCAAAGCTCGACTTCCGCCAAGTGACCAAACCACGCACTGCGTGATGCACGCGGGAACTCCCTGCGAGCGTGAAAGAGGATCGGCTTCGAAGCCCAAGGCAAGCGGCGACTCCCATCGGGGAGCTTCCCTCCGCCCGCTGCGACTGCCGCGGGGATCGCGCAGATGTCGTCGAGGTGCAGGCGCCAATCACCGACGCCTCCGGGATCGGCAGCACCAGCGAGCCCCGTGGCCACGATGCTCGCTGTCAGCCACCAGATCCGGCGCCGTGCCCGCCAGCCATCACCACACAACTGGTAGCCAGCGGCGCCGAGGCGGTCAGTCCACGATGGAGAAATCCAGCGTCACCGCGGAGCTCTCGCGTTCGATCTCGACGGTGTGGCGGTCCCTGCCGGCGAGCGGCTTGAGCAGCTCGCGTAGCCGCGCCGCGACCAGCGGGACGCCGTCGACCGTTCGGACGACGTCGCCGTTGCGAAACCCCAGACCCTCGAACGCCGATCCCGGGCGGATCGCGTAGAGCTTGATACCGTCGCGGCGATCGATCGACGGCACGATGCGCGGAAGATCGGACTGACGGCCTTCGCGCAGCGCGCGCACGATGCGGTCGGCGAGCGCGCGGCGAACGTCGCAGTGGTGATCGGCGCAGCGCAGGCCACGGCCGAGCGCCGCGGGGCCGAGGTCGGCGACCGGAGCCTCCGGGGCGGACGCGCAGGCGCACAGCATCCCGAGCCAGGGGCCGAACCGCATCACCGCAGCTCTACCTGGGCTTCGCGCAGAAGCAGTCCTGGTAGCACCCGGTGCGTTCCACCGATTTGGCCCAGCGCTTCGGGCCATCACCGTCCTTGCACTCCTTGACACCCTTGCGGGCATTCAGGCAGTCGAGCTCCGCTCCGTACGCCTTGCATTCGGTGCCGGCCGATCCGGCGACCATCGCGTACAGGTTGGCCTCGTAGACGTCGAGACACCTGCCCTGCTTGCCTCGATCGTTGCCTGCCTTCTTGAGACAGTCCGCCACCGCCCGGCAGACCGGCGCGATGTCGCTGGCGTGGATCGCCTCGTGCTTCTCGACGCAGGGCCGGGTGCACGGATCGGTCTCGCGGATCGTGGTGTCCAGCTCCGCCGTCGGCAAGCCGTCGGCGCCGAGCTTGCACTCGATGCTGCCGCGCTCGGTGCCGCCGCACTTGTCGTAGCAGGCCTGCTGGTGCTGCTGGGCCTTCTTCTCGGGCGTGGCCGCGTCGTTGCGCGGTGGTTGCTTGGCCGGCTTCGCCTTGCCGTCGTGGAGCTGAAACTCGCTGCCCTGCCGCGCGGCCCCGCAGTCGGTGCAGGGCAGTCCCGCGTTGCACGCTGCGCATTCGTGCTGCACCGACTCCTCCGACCCGCGCGCGGCTGCGATGACATCGGCGTAGCCGGACAGCCCGAGCCCACCCGCTGGCACGTCGCGCGCGGTGCCACCGTCGAGCAACCAGGTGATCCCGTCATGGACCGGCTTGCGCGGCATGCCGGGAGACGTGCGACGCCGTCGAGACACCCTGGACGCTTCGGTCCACGCCGGCGCCTCCTTCGTAGAAACCAACGACGCCCTCATGACCGCAGCATGCGGGAATGCCGGTTCTTGTCAAGCCGCGTCGACCCACGGTGCCGGAGCAGCCCGACGACGATCAGCACAGGGGTGCGACGAGCACAACGAGCACGAGAAGCGTGGCGGTACCAGGCGCATGCACAATACCGTGGTCCTTGGCGCGTCGAGCGAGCTCGTAGCAGACCGGGTTGCCGGGCCTGATCGCGAGCTCGCGATTTCGCGCGTTGACACGACGTGGCCGCTCGCCTAGCCTTTCAGGGGGTGAATTCGGGAGGAAGCGGTGAAGCTCGCGGATCAGGCAGCGTCTCGGCACAATCGAACGTGGTCTCCGGTGCAGGTGCACCGTCAGCGAACCGGGCCTCGGCGCGGACCAGGCCGAGGCTCGGATGCTCGCGTGCGCTCCCGGCGTGCGCCGGTGGCCCCCGACGCGGACGCCACGCTCCAGCGCCTTGTCGATCGCGCCGCGGGTCGCGAGCCAAGCGGGCCCAGGCCGCCGGACGCCGGCTACGGCGACATCGTCGAGGCGGCGCGGCATACCACCACGCGTCCAGCCGCCAGCTCTGCGAGCGTAGCGTTTGCCCCGATGGTACAGCGCACCACCGGGAGCCGTACGTGCACCTGCGGTGCAACCGAGCCTTGTTCGTGTGCCGACCTCGACCACCCGGTGCAGCGGCAGGGCGCCGGCGATGTCGCCACGGTGGCCGCGCGCGACGTCGCGCCGAGCGGACCGGGCCGGCCGCTGGAGCCGGGCATCCGCGCCGAGTTCGAGCATTCCTTCGACCACGACTTCAGCGACGTTCGCATTCACACCGGTGCGAGCGCAGCGAACGCCGCGAGCGCAGCGGGAGCCATCGCCTACACCCTCGGAAGGGATATCGTGTTCAGCAGCGGCGCCTATGCACCGGAAACGCCGACCGGCAAGCGGCTCGTCGCGCACGAGCTCACCCACGTCGTGCAGCAGTCCTCGGGCACCGGTGAGCTCGCTCGCACTCCATCGGCGAGCGAGCTCGACCGCCTCGGGGTCTCGCATCCCCACGATCGCGCGGAGCAAGAAGCCGAGCAGATCTCCAACGCGATGGTCGATGCGTCCGGCGACCTCCGGGCTCCCGAGTCCGGCTCCGTGAACGAGCGGCCCGCCAGCCCGGTGCAATGCGAACCCGACCCGAAAAAGAAGCACGGGGACCACAAGGACAAGCCAGCCGCGGACCACAAGGACAAGGCGACGGGTGACCACGAGAAGGACAAGGGGAAAGCGCACAAGCCCTCGGTCGATCTGTCCGGCGTCACGGTCGACAACGTCGAAGCCAGGTTCGGCCCGCTGACGGCGGAGATCGCCGAGCGCGTCCTCCAGGCCTACGGCAGCCCGCTTGCCGATCACGCCCAGGATCTCGTCTCGGCATTCGCGAACGCGTGGATCGGGCTCGCGATCATGATGCAGGAGTCGTCATTCGGAAACAGTGACAACAATCCCGGGATCGACGAGCGCAATGTAGCGAACCCGTTCAGCGTGCACTTCACGGCCCCGGCCAAGTGGCCCGCGGGGTGCAAGAGGAACGCCCTCCTCAAACCAGAAAAGGGTGCGACCTATGAACCCTCCGGGGTCCCCAAGGAATGCGCTGCCCGTGATCATCGACTGGCGAAGTTTGCCGAGAGCGCGGCCGCGGCTGCAAAGGTGGTAGCGAAGGGCAATCTTGATGCCTATCGCGAGGCGGCTGGCTATACAAAGGACATCAATGCGCGGATCCGGGACATCCTTCGCAAGATCCATCTCGAACCGAAGAAATAGGCGCCGCCAGTGATGGTGCGGCTGATTCCAGCCGTCGCCCTCCTCGCCTGTGCGAGCGCGCCCGCCAGGCCACCCACGCCGCGGCTGTTCGTGGCGACCATGCGCGGGCAGTCCACCGTGGTGGTGATCGCACGATCCGGCGGCGCGCGATCGGAGATCCCGCTCCCCGATCGGATCCTGAGCCCGGAACAGGCGGGCGCGCGCGATCGCGCCTATCCACCGTGGGTCGGACAGCCGGATGTCCCCGCGGAGGCCGCCGCCGCTCGCCGTCCCGCAGGCCCGGTCCGCGTCGCTGCCTGGCCGTCGGCGATCGCCGCTGGCGGTGGGTCGCTGCTCGCAGTGATCGGCGACGAGGAGCCCAGCTTCGTCCTCCAGCTGCCACTCAACGCCGGGGCTCCTCCGCGCTACTTCGACGTCCTCGAGCGGCATCCTTGCAGCATCGCGACGGCCGGCCAGCATGCGTTCGTCTCGTTCCTGAATCGCGGCGTGTGGACGATCGAGCTGCGCTCTGGAGCCGTGCAGCGGATCGACGACCACTACGACACCTCGATCCCGCTGATCCGCGTTGCAGGTGACCATACGCTACCCGATGCGACCTGGCAGGCCGCGCGCGAAGAGCTCGGGGTTGGACCCGACGCCGGCGGCCTGATCGACGGCTGCCCGCTGCTCCTGGCCAGCCGCGATGGCCGGACGGTGTTCGCGAGCAGCGCCACGTCCGACGGCGCCCCGGTGGTCTTGCAGATCGACGTGGCCATCCGCCGGCTGGCCGGCGGGCTACGGCTCGCGGACAGCGCTGGCGCGATCGTCGCGCTCCTGCCCGGCGATGGCGGCACCGCCTGGGCAGTGACGCGGGGCAGCCCGGGCCGCGCGCTGACGGCGCACGTCTTCGACGGCACGACGGGGCGATACCTGCGTTCTTGGCCTCCGCACGCGCTGCTCGCTGCCTGTGACGGAACCCATCCCTGCATCGCAATCGCACACCAGGCGCTCTTCGTGCTGACCGACGCTGGAGTGAGCGTGCTCGCGCCGCCCCCCGCCGTCCGGGCGCGCACCGTCGCACTCCCCGAACGCGCGAGCGGCATATGGTCCAGCGCCGACGGTACGACGATTTACCTCGCCGTGCCGTCGCGGCGTGCGATCGCATCGTTCACGTTGGCCGGGAATGCCCTGGTCGCGGGAGCAGACATCGAGATCGGTGGCGACATTGGCGCGGTTGCGATCGAGCATGCCGCTGGTCGCGATGCCGATGGTGGTCGCGATGCCACCGCCCCTGTCCACTTCTGACCACGTCATGGCGAGCGGCATGCGGCGGGTGCGCGCACCGGCGCTCGAGGGGGCGCCCTGTGCCCGTGGGCGTCGTTGGCGCCCGCTCCGTGACCGAGAGTGAGACGGTCCTCCACGCGCAACCCGGCGCGGCTGTAACGCCGGGCTCCCGGCGCGCATCGGAGCGCGGTGGTCACGGCCGCTGCCATCGTTCGCCGGGTGCGCACGCGGTTCGTGCAAACGCCCGAGTTCCTCGCACGGCGCCGCGTGGGCACGATCCTCGATTGTGGATTTGGCCGTGGATTCGGCGGGTCCCTCGCGGTCGCGCCCGGCCTGCGCGGAGCCGATGCGTGAGCGAGCCGGCGCTGACGCTGGTGATCGGCAAGGGCGGCGTCGGCAAGACGACGGTCGCGCGCGGCCTGGCCGAGCTCGCCGCACGCGGCGGCGCGCGCGCGCTCGTCGTGGGCTACGAGCGCCCGACCGGCCCGCGGGACGAGGCGCCGAACTTCGACGTGGAGCTGGCCGATGGCGATGCAGCGCTGCGCTCGGTGGCGGCAGAGATCCTCGGCTCGAAGCGGCTCGCCGGGGCGCTGCTCTCGCACTTCGCGATCCGCCGGCTCGCCGCGGTCGTCCCCGGGCTGCGTGAGGTCGCGTTGCTCGTGCTCGCGCTGCGCCACGCCGACGCGGGCCGACACGTCGTCCTCGACATGCCCGCGACCGGACACGGGCTGGCGTGGCTCGACACCGTGCGGCTGCTGCACGCGCTCGAGCCCAGCGGGCGCGCGCGCAGCTTGATCGACCGGCTGGTCGCACGGCTCGCGGATCGCGCGTTCACCAGGATCGTCGTCGTCACGCTCGGTGAGCGGCTCGTGATGGCCGAGACCCTCGAGCTGTGCCGCGCGCTGCCGCGCCGCGCCGACCTCGTGGTCGTCAACGCGGTCCACCGGCCGCCCCCGCTACCGGACGACGTGCTCGCGGACATCGCGCGCACGCCGTGGCTGGCCGCGGCGGTGGCCTCGCTGCGCAGCTGGGCCGTGCCGACCGAGCACGCACCCGCGTTCGGAACCGCGATGTGCCAGCTGCCGCGCCTGCCCCATCGACCGACCCCGAGCGAGCTCGCCAGCGCGCTGACGCAACAGGTGGCCGGGTGAGCGGTCGCACGTGGGTCTGCATCGGGACCGGCGGGGTCGGCAAGACGACCATCTCGGCGGCGCTCGCGGTCACGCTCGCACGCGGCGGGCGGCGAACCCTCGTCGCGACGGTCGATCCCGCGCGCCGGCTCGGCGATACGCTCGGACTCGCGGGCCTGGTCGGCCCGACCGACGTCCCGGGGCATCCCAAGCTGGCGGCGCTCGCGCCCGACTCGGCGGCAGGCGCGCGCGCGCTGATCGAGCATCTGCTCGTGATCGCGCCCGGCCATCGCGACCGCGTCCAGGCAAGCCAGCTCGTGGCAGCGCTCACCGGCGGCTTCGCCGGCATGCACGAGCTGGTCGCGCTCGTCGCGCTCGCGCGGCTCGAGCCGAGCTTCGACGCGATGGTGATCGACGCCGCCCCGTCTCGCCATGCGATCGACCTGCTCGCACTTCCGGCGCGCCTGACCGAGGTGATCCATGGCCGCGCCCTCGAGTGGCTCGGCGAGCTCGCCGGGGCGTCGCTCGACACCGGCGGCGGGCTCGGCGCGCGCCTGCTGCAGCGCGCGCGGCACTGGACCGTCCGCGCGCTGGCCTCCTCGATCGGTTCGCGGACGATCGACGACGCCCTCGGCCTGCTCGCGTTCGCCGGCGCCGTGCGACCGGAGCTCTCGAGCTGGATCGCGGGGGCGTCGCAGCTGCTGGCGCCGGCCCGCGCGCAGATCGCGCTGGTGACGACGGCACGCCACGGCGCCGCCGACCAGGTCGATCAGCTGGTCGCCGCGCTCGCCGAGGTCGGGCACCATCCTGCCGTGGTGATCGTGAACCGCGTACCCGGGGCCTGCCCCCGCGTGCTCGTCGACCACCTGCCGGCCGTGTACCGCGAGGTCGTGGAGCGCGCGGCCGACGAGCTCGACGTCGCACGCGCGGTGACCAACACGGTCATCGCGCGCGCGGCGATGCGCGACATCCCGGTGATCGAGATCCCGTCGTTCCCGAGCCACGACCCGGTCGCCGTCGTCAGCAACGTCGCCGACGCCCTCGCCGATGGCCCCTGGAGCGCGGCTACCCCCGTGACACCGCCGCGGGTCGCCGCCTGGTCGTGACCTCGCGGGTGGCCGGCCAGCTTGAGGATCTTTGTCATCTTCGGATCATCGATCTTCTCGGCGGTGTCGCTCGGATGGTGGTAATCGGGGTGGAACCCGGTGAACCACCAGAACGCCGGTACGTTGTGCAGCACGAACGGAAGCCGGTCCGAGCGAAACACCACGTTCAGCGCGTACTCGTGATCGAAGCGATCATCCAGCACCAGGCCCACCTCGGCGTTGGCCTTGGCGACCACGCGCTGATAATCAGGGCTGTACGCGGCGCCGATCAGGTTGAGCCGGTTGCCGGTATCGGCGGGGATCGCGATGAGCCGTTCGGTCTGCGGACTGGGCTTCTCGTCGCGCCCGATCATATCGAAGTTGATCATGGCGCGGGTGGTCTCGAGCGGACGCAGCGGATCCGCAGCGAGATAGTTGCTGGCAATCCGCAGCGGCCGGTCCACCAGCATGTGCGAATCGGGGGCAGCGCGCAACGTTGCCATAGAACGTCGGGCAGCGCGTGCTCGGCGGGCCCCGCCGGTTGCTCGGCCCATCGCATCGGAGGGCGCTTCACCTTCCGCCGATCGTCGCCGGTTCTTGACGAGGCCAGGGGGTATCTGTTACGTCTTGTCCGCTTCCTCCCGATCGTGGTGAGCTGAACGGTCGCCACGTCGTAGGAGATGCGGGCTGACCTGCGAGTGCGAGACTACCGCGCTCATTCCTCTCGGCGCCGGCGACGAGTTCTCCGAAAGGTCTGTCGATATGGGAGATTCGACTTCGAGGCTGGCGATCGTCGGCGTGGGCTGCCGATTTCCGGGCGGCGTCGACGGCCCGGCGGCGCTCTGGCGCCTGCTCGAGGCAGGGGTCGATGCGGTGAGCGAAGTTCCAAAGGAGCGCTGGAGTGTCGAAACGTTCTTCGGGCACGAGCCTCGGCGCGGCCGGACGCAGGCCAAGTGGGGAGGGTTCGTCAGCCAGGCATTCGACGAGATCGACGCGGCGTTCTTTGGTATGTCGCCGCGCGAAGCGGCGCACCTGAGCCCGATGCAGCGCTGGCTGCTCGAGAGTTGCTGGGACGCCCTCGAGGATGCCGGGATTGCACCGCGCGAGCTTGCGGGCAGCAACACGGGCGTGTTCGTGGGCGGCTTCGTCGAGGACGCCGTGACCTTGGCTCACGCCGACAGCAACCGCGAGTTCGTCGACATGCACACCGGCACGGGCGTCGCGATCTCGATCCTGTCGAACCGCATCTCGTACCTGCTCGACGTGCACGGGCCGAGCATGACCGTCGATACGGCGTGTTCGTCGTCGCTCGTGGCGACGCACCTGGCAGCGCAGGCGATCGCGTCGGGGCAGTGCTCGATCGCGATCGTCGGAGGCGCGAATGCGATGTTGAAGCCCGAGTTCAACATCGCCGCATCGCAGGCCAACATGCTGTCGCCGACCGGCCGCTCGCGTGCGTTCTCGGCGCGGGCGGACGGCTACACGCGCGCCGAGGGCGCGGGCGTGGTCGTGGTCATGCCCCTCGAACAGGCCGTGTCCGCCGGACATCCGATCTATGCGTGCATTCGCGCCACCGGCGTCAACCAGGACGGCCGGACAACCGGGATCACGGTGCCGAACGCGGAGGCGCAGGCGAGGCTGATCCGCGAGGTCTACGGTCGCGCGGGCGTGCGGGGCGCCGACGTGAGCTACATCGAGGCCCACGGGACGGGGACGCCGGTGGGCGATCCGCTCGAAATGAAGGCGCTCGACGCCGTGCTTCGCGACGGACGACCCAGCGGCGAGCGGTGTCCGGTCGGATCGATCAAGACCAATTTCGGTCACGCCGAGGGTGCCGCCGGGGTCGCCGCCTTGATCAAAGCGGCCCTCGTCCTCCGGCACGGGCGGATCCCTCCGAACTTGCACTTCGACGAACCGAGCACGCAGATTCCCTGGGCCGATCTCTGTACGCGCGTGCCGACCGCCTCGGAGCCGCTGGTGCGCCGGGGCGCCACCGCCCTGGTCGGCGTCAACTCGTTCGGCTTCGGTGGCACCAACGCGCACGTGCTTCTGGAGGAGGCTCCGCCCGGGCGTCCGGTCCCGGAGCGCGCGCCCTCGGAGGCACCGTGGCTCGCGCCCGTCTCGGCGGCGAGCCCCGAGGCCCTGCGCGCACTCGCCGGTCGCTATGCAGCATGGCTCGACGGCGAGGGCGCGGCCGCGCCGCTGCCGGACGTCTGCGCGACGCTCGCGACGCGCCGAGATCACCATGCGCACCGAGCGGCGATCATCGCGTCCAGCACCGCACAATTGCAGCGCGAACTGAGGCAGCTTGCCGCCGGCGCAGCTTCGGACGCTCGACGGGATGGACGCGTTGGCTCGCCGCGCGTCGTCTTCGTGTACACGGGCATGGGTCCGCAGTGGTGGGCGATGGGCCGCGAGCTCCACGCCGAGGAGCCTGTGTTCCGGGCCGCGATCGACGCGTGTGACGCGAGGTTTCGCCATCACGCCGGATGGTCCCTCACCGAGGCGCTGCTCGCGCCCGAAGCGTCCTCGCGGATGGCGCGCACGGAGGTCGCCCAGCCTGCGAACTTCGCGCTGCAGGTCGGGTTGACGGAGCTGTTGCGCGCGTGGGGCGTCGTTCCCTGGGCGGTCGTCGGGCACAGCGTCGGCGAGGTCGCGTCGGCGTGGGCGTCCGGGGCGCTATCGCTCGACCACGCGCTGCTCGTCAGCTACCAGCGCAGCCGCGTGCAGCAGACGGCGGCCGGGCGCGGCACGATGCTGGCGGCGAGCCTCTCGGTCGAGGACGCGGTCGACGTCGTCCAGGCGTCTGGCGGGGAGGTGTCGCTGGCCGCGGTCAATAGCCCCGTCTCGGTGACCCTCGCCGGGAACGCCGAAGCGCTGCGCCGGATCGAGGTCATGCTCCAGACCCGCGGGACCTTCTCGCGGCTCCTGCACGTCGACGTGGCGTACCACAGCCACCAGATGGATCCGCTCGAGGCCGAGCTGCGCGCCTCCCTCGCCGCGCTATCGCCCAGGCAAGCCCAGGTCCCGCTCTACTCGACCGTGACGGCCGATCGCCTGCCCGACGGGTCGCTCGACGCCGACTACTGGTGGCGCAACGTACGGCAAACGGTCCGCTTTGCGGACACCATCGCGCGCCTCAGCCAGGCGGGCGCGGACACCTTCGTGCAGCTCGGCCCGCACCCCGTGCTCGGAGCCGCCGTGCATGAGTGCTTGCGAAGCCTCGGCGCACCTGGCGTGACCGTCCCGACGCTGCGCCGCGGCGCTGGCGAGCGCGCGTCGCTGCTCGGCGCAGTTGGTGCGCTCTGGACGCTGGGCACGCCGCTCGCGTGGCGGGACCGGATCCCTGCCGCCCCGACGTTGCCGCTGCCGACCTATCCGTGGCAGCGCAGGCGCTACTGGTTCGAGTCGGACGAATCGCGGAAGTACAGGACCGCCGCCGCGTCGCATCCCCTGCTCGGCCGCCGGACCGACGCCCCGGTCCCCACCTGGGAGCAACATCTCGGCGACGCCCACGCGTATCTACGCGACCACAAGGTGCAGGGCGCGGTCGTGTTTCCGGCGGCGGGTTTTCTGGAGATGGCGTTCGCGGCCGCGCGCGACCTCCACGGGAGCTGTGCGTGCGAGCTCACGGACGTGCGGCTTCGCAAGGCGCTGTTTCTGCCCGAGGGCGACGCGAGCGTGCGCACCCGGCTCGTGCTCGAACCCGAGTCGGGGCGGTTCGACATTTTCGGATCGACCGGGGGGCAGCGCCCCTGGGTTCATCACGTCTCGGGCACGTTGCGGCCCCTGCCGGTCGACGTGACGGCTCCGAGGCAGACCCCCGCGGCGCTGGGCGGGCGAGTGACCCGCGCCGTGGACCCCGAAGCGCTCTACCTGGAGCTGGCGCGGAGCGGGCTCGAGTACGGCCCGGCGTTCCGGGTCATCGCCGAAGCGAGCCGCGGAGAACGCGAGTCGGTGGCGCGGCTTCGTCTGCGCCATCCGATCGCGGGTTCTCTGGTCTCCCCCCCGTTGCTCGACGGCGCGCTTCAGGCGCTGGCGGCCTTGCTCGCCGACCCGGAGAGCGAGCGCGGCGAGGCGTTGCTGCCCGTCTCGATCGAACGCGTGATGGTCTTCGGCGCTACCCCGGCGCACGTGACGGCGTACGGGCGCGTGACTCCCGGCGGCGGCGAAGTCCGGCTCATCCACGCAGACGGCAGCGTCTTGGTCGATGTGCGGGGGCTCCAGGTGCGGCCGCTCGCAGCTCCGTCCAGCGCCGAGGACCGGCTGCGCGACGCTGCGTACGTGTGGCGCTGGCAGCGCGCCGTCGCGCCGGGAGCGACCTCGGCAGCCGCGCTCTCGCCGTCGGAGCTGGTCGCCGCGATCCAGCCCGGGGTCGACGAGATCGCCCACGCGCTCGACCACGCGGCGCGCGTGCGCTCGGGCAACGCGATCCTGGATCGAATCGCGCTCGCGTATATCGTCGAAGCACTCGAGATCATCGGGTTCACCTTCACGCCTCGCGCGCGCGTGACCGAGCCTGCGCTCGCGGAGCAGCTACGAATCGCCCCGGCCCAGCGCTCCCTCTTCGGATCGCTGCTCGCCGTGCTGATCGAAGCGGGGGCGCTCGGTCGTGAGGGCGACGGGCTGCGCGTCGTGGCGCGGCTCGACGTCGGCACGTCGGCGGAGCTGTTCCGCGAGGCGTTCGCGGCGCGGCCCGACTTTTTCGCCGAGCTCGAGCTCCTGCGGCGTTGCGGAGCTTCGCTTCCGGACGTGCTGTGGGGTCGCGTCGAACCGCTGTCGCTCGTGTTCGCGAAGGACACGCTGACGTCCGAGCAGTTCTACCAGGACGCGCCCTCGCTACGACTGAACAACCTCATGGTTCGCGAGACGCTCGCAGCGCTCGCGGCGGCGCTCACGCCTGGCCGCAGGCTGAGGGTGCTCGAGGTGGGCGCGGGCACGGGCGCTACCTCGGCCCACGTGCTTCCGGCGCTCTCGAGCGAGACCGCCAGCTACGTGTACACGGACGTCACGGCGACCTTCGTCACGCGAGGACGCGAGCGGTTCGGCGCGCTGGCGTTCGTCGAGTTCGCGAAGCTCGACATCGGACAGGATCCGCGGACGCAGGGCTTCGACGCCTCGAGCTTCGACGTGATCGTCGCGACGAACGTGCTTCACGCGACCGCCGACCTCCGGTGTTCGCTCGCGAACGTCGCGTCGCTGCTCGCCCCCGGCGGCCTGCTGCTCATGACCGAGATCACGCGCATGCCGCGCATGGTCACGCTGACCTTCGGGCAGCTCCGGGACTGGTGGTCGTTCACGGACCGCGATGTGCGCCGCGACGGGCCCTGTCTCGGATTCGACGCGTGGTCGGAGCTCCTCGAGGCCGCCGGCTTCGAGGACGTGAATCGGTTCCGCGATCCCGCCGGCGAAGCGGCCTCGCTCGTGCTCGCGCGGCGCGCGGCAGCACCGGCGCGGGGCGCGACCGGCGGCGATCGGGATCCCTCGCTCACCGGGCGCTGGATCGTCATCGCCGATGGCGAGCTCGGGTTGTCGCTTTCCCAGGCGATCCGAGCGCGCGGGTCCGAGGTCGAGCTGATGACGATCGGAGATCGATCCCCGGAGCAGTTCGGTAAAGAATTCGCGTCGAGCCTGGCGCACGCGCCGGCGCGCGCCGTGGTTCACCTCGGCGCGGTCGACGCCGTGCCGTCGGAGCGTCTGGATTCGACGGGGTTCGCGCAGGCCCAGCAGCGCGGCACGTACACGGCCTTGCGCGTCCTGCAGGCGCTCGAGTCCTGCCCGGTGAGCGAACGTCCGTCCGTCTGGTTGGCGACGCGCGGCGCCGTCGCGGTCGCCAAGGGACGGGAGCTCACCGCGCTCGCGCACGCGCCCATGTGGGGTCTTGGTCGGGTCGCCATCAGCGAGCACCCCGAGACCCGCCTGCGGCTCGTCGATCTCGACCCGACGGGCGATCCGCGCCAAGCGCTCCTCGACGAGCTGTCCTGCGGCGACGACGAGCACGAAACCGCCTGGCGATCCGGCGTGCGGTACGTGCACCGGCTCGAGCGCGCGCCGTGGTCGGATCTCGTCGGCCCGGGCGCTTCGGTGTCGGTGGACGACACCGGCCGTGCACGCGCGGCAGCGCGCGTGGCCCCAGGGCCAGGACAGGTCGAAGTGAAAGTCGCGGCGGCGGGCGTCGACGGCGGCGAGCTGGCCGGCGAGGTCGTCCAGATCGGCACCGGCGTTCACGGATGGCGCCAAGGCGATCGCGTCGTCGGGCTTGCTGCGGGACCGATCGCCACCTACCAGCTCTGCAGCGAGACCGAGCTCGTCGCGCTTCCGCCGGGCGTCTCACCGGAAGCAGCGGCCGCCCTGCCTCGCGCATACCTGGTCATCGAGGCGGGTCTGCGCGGGCTCGTCCCGGTCGCCGCGGGCGAGTGGGTCGCGGTCGCGGACGCCACGTCGGCGATCGGGCTCCTGGCGCTCGCGGAGCTCCGCGCCGTGGGCGCGCACGCGATCGCGGTGGCGGGCAGCGCGACGGGGCGCGATCTGCTGCGGGCCCTCGGCCATCCCCGCGTCGTCGATGCGAAGGCGAGCCACGTGGACGAAGAGATCCTTCGTCAGTCGGGCGGCCGCCACGTGGACGTGGTGCTCCACCCCGGCAGTGGCGAAGCCGCGCCAGCGGATCTGGCGCGTGCGCTTCGCCCCCTCGGGCGCTTCGTCGCCGCGGGCGAGGCGCTCGTGGCGGGGGACCTCGGGGCCCAGCTCGTGACGAGGTCGCTCGTGTTCCTTCCCGTGACGCCAGACGCGCTGGTCGCTGCGCGGTCGCCGGTCGTCGCCCAGGCGCTCTCGTCCCTGGCGTCGCGCCTGGCCGACGGTTCCTTGCAGGCCCCGCCCTACCGAACCCTGCCGCTCTGGGACATCCCTGCCGCGCGCTCGCCCGAGCGGCGCGCCCGCTGCGTGGGCACGCAGGTCGTCGCGCTCGAGCACCCGCGCACGACGTGCGCGCCCGCGTGGCGGGCCCGCGCCCCGGTGCGCGACGACTCGACCTACCTCATCACGGGAGGCCTCAGCGGCGTGGGGCTCGAAACTGCGCGCTGGCTCGTGTCACGCGGAGCCCGCCAGCTCGTGCTGGTCGGCCGGAGCGGCGCAGCCACCGACGAGGCGCGAGCGGGGGTCGCCGCGCTCGAGCGCCGTGGCGTTCGCGTCTCGGTCGCCCGCGTCGACGTCTCCGACGAAGACCAGGTCCGGACGCTGCTCGAACGCATCGACCGTGAGCTACCTCCGCTCCGCGGCATCGTCCACGGCGCGATGGTGCTCGACGATGGCCTGATCTCGCAGCTCACGCCCGAACGGTTCGCCAACGTGCTGGCGCCCAAGGCGCTCGGCGCCTTGAACTTGCACCGCCTCACGCGCGACCGTTTGCTCGACTTCTTCGTCCTCTACTCGTCGATCGCGTCGGTCGGCCTGCAGGGCCAGGCCAATTACGTGGCCGCGAACGTCTTCCTCGACGCCCTCGCCCACGCTCGCGCGGCCGAGGGCCTGCCATCGCTCGCGATCAACTGGGGCGTCATCGGGCAGATCGGCTACGTGTCGCGCAACGCCCAGCTGTATGGCTATTTCGATCAGCTCGGGATGCGGTCGATCACGCCCCGCGAGATCCACGACGCGCTCGGACACTACCTCGGACGCTCGCTCCCGCAGGTGTTCGTCGCCCCGATCGACTGGGCCCGGCTCGCCGGTTTCGCGCCGATCCTCGTCCGCTCGCCCCGATTCGCCGCGCTCGTTCCGAAGGGCGAGACACCCGACCAAGCGCCCGCCGCGAGCCTGGAGGCCTCGCGCCTCCAGGCCATCCGCCAGTGCTCGGACCCCCTGGAACGCAAGCGCCTCCTGGGCGAATTCGTCGCGCAGGTCGTGGGAGCCGTGCTCGGGCTCGACGCATCGCAGGTGGATCAGGAGCGTCCGATCACCGACCTCGGCCTCGACTCGTTGCTCGCCCTCCAGCTGAGCGGCAGGCTCGAGGGATCGCTCGGCGTCAGCTTGCCGGTCGCTCGATTGCTGGCGGGCGCTTCGGTCGCGCAGATCTCGGGATCGATCGGATGAGCATCCTGCAACGAACCACGGAGCTGCTCGACACCGCCCACGCCCGACTCGCGTCGGTCACGTCCAGCGACAGCCTCGCCCCCGCGATGGCGGTGCTCGTCGAATCGCTGCAGCGCATCAAGGACGACGCCACGATCGAGGAGTGGTCGCTTGCGTGCAAGCTGTGCCTGCGGCACCCGCTCCGCGCGACGCTCCACCAAGATCCGCTCACCGCCCGGGCGTTCTTCAAGCCCCGGGGATACGCTGGCGACGCGGGCATCATCGACCTCATCTACCGTCACCCGTGGACCATCCCGCTCCTCGCGGAGACCACGCCGCTCGGGCGCTTGCTGTACGAATTCCTCTCGACGCGCGGCCCCGTCCCACGCGCCATTCGGGCGCGCATGCGCCTCGCCGGACAGGCCATCGACGCGTGCGCCGCACGCGTCGCGCTGCCCCACATCCTCTCGGTTGCCTGCGGGCATCTGAGGGAGATCGAGGTGTCGGCCGCGGCCGCGCGCGGCCGCCTGGGTCGGCTCGTCGCGCTCGATCAGGACGAGGCGAGCCTGGCCGAGATCGCCGCGCGCCACCCCGCGCTCGGCATCGAGCTCGTGCGCGAGAGCATCGAGACGCTGCTCGACGATTCATCATCGCTCGAGGGCACGTTCGACCTCGTCTACTCGACGGGGCTCTACGACTACCTCGACGCGCGCCTCGGGGTCCGCCTCACCGCGCGCCTGTTCGACCGGCTGCGACCCGGCGGCCGGCTCCTCGTCGCGAACCTGCTGCGCGGCGGGCGCGAGGTCGCCTACACCGAGTCATTCATGGATTGGCATATCATCTACCGGGACGAGGACGAGCTTCGCGAGCTCGCTTTGGGGATCCCGTCCGCGCGCGTCGCGGCGGTCCGGATCCTCGACGAGCCCGAGGGACGCGTGGCGTTCGTGGAGATCGAGCGAACCCAGGATTGAACGACCGCATCGGTCACTCGGAAGCGCTCGCGTCTTCGCCCGAGACGCGGAAGCGGTCCTCGGCGTGTTCGCGTCGGCCGGTCGCCTCCACGAGCTCTCCGACCTTGCCAAGGCCGAACGCGGGCATGTTCACGTAGAGGCTCTCGTAGTCGCCCGGGCGGACGCGGTAGGTCTCGTGCCAGATACCGACGTCGCCCCTGGTGCCAACGCGCCGATTGAACTCGCTCCACGCGGGGACGTGCGCCAGCTCGCGGTTCTTCGCGTACGCGATGACGTGCTCGACGGACCGCCAGTACGACACGAGGATCGTCGTGTAACCGAACCACATCCTGCCCCCAAGAAATCCTTGTTCCGGGTGCTTCTCGAGCTCTGCGAGCATGCGCGGCATCGCCGCGGCAACTCGCATCCACTTGTGGGGTAGCCACCAGCGATTGATCCGCATTCCGATCAGGAAGACCGCGAATTCGCCGCGAAGCTGCCCCGACATCCGCTTTCGAATTGGTTCTGACATGGTGTCTCGCGTTCGCCGAGCGTAACACCTCGCACCACGGCGCCGCTCGACGACGCCTGATCCCGAAGCCGCCGATCCGGAGGCCGCGGCTTCTGCGCGCGCGATGAATGCCGTTGCGGCGGACAGGATACCACGGTCAGCGCCGGACGTACCGGGTAGCCGAGTCTCGGCGGGTCGTGATGTGCGGACGACCGACGAGTCGCGGTACAGTCGGTCGCCGTGGAGTATCGCATCGGTCGGGAGCTCGGCGCAGGAGCGCTCGGCCGCGTCGTCGAGCTGATCGATGACACGGGCGCGGTCTGGGCCGGGAAGCTGCTGCACGCGAGCCACGCGGCCGATGACCGCGCGCGCCACCGGTTCGAGGTCGAGGCGAGGCTACTCGCCGGCGTCGAGCACCCCAACCTGATCGGCGTGCACGGGCTGGTCCACGTCGACGGCCGCGCGGCGCTGCTCATGGAGCTCGTGCCGGGCGCGGATCTCGCGCATGTGGTCGCCGCGCAAGCGCCGCTGCCGGCCGACCGGGTCATCGCGCTGGGCCGCGGGATCGCCGCCGGCCTCGCGGTCGCGCATCGCGCCGGGCTCGTCCACCGCGATCTCAAGCCGGCGAACGTCCTGCTCGGCGCCGATGGCACGCCCAAGGTCGGCGACTTCGGGCTCGCGCGCGCGGCGTCGTTCGCGTCGAGCGGGCCGGACGCCGTCGCCGTCGCCGGCACGCCGGACTACATGGCGCCGGAGGCGGTCGATCCGCTCGCGATCGACGCGCGCAGCGATCTGTACGCGCTCGGCTGCATCCTGTGCGAGCTGGCGACCGGCGCGCCGCCGTACCGCGGTGCGACCGCGTTCGCGGTGCTGCACGCGCACCGCACCGCGCCGATCCCCGCGCTCGAGCAGATCCCTGGCGCGCAGATCCCCGACGGGCTGCGCCGCGTGATCCGCTGGCTGCTCGCGAAGTCGCCCGCCGATCGGCCGCAATCGGCCACCGAGGTCGAGACCGCGCTCGCCAACGCCGGCTCGTCGACCGCGCTCGCGCTGCTCGGCGAGACCCGGGTCGCGACCGGCCGGCGCTGCACGGCGTGCGGCGCGGTCGGCCCGGCGCCCGTCCCGGTGTGCTTCGCCTGCGGCGCGCCTCAGCTCCAGCTCGCGCCGGGGCCCGCGACGGTGTTCGTCACCGGGCCGGGCGGCATCGCGGACAAGCTCGACGCGGCGCTACGCCAGCGCCTGATCACCTGGCTCGCGGCGAACCCCGCGCTCGGGCTGGCGGCGCCGCGGCTCGCGAAGGAGGTGCCGCGGCTGCCGTTCGTGCTCGTCGCCGGGGTCAACGAAGCCTCGGCGCGCGCGCTGGTCGCGGCGACGCAAGGGCTCGGGCTCGAGGTCGAATGGCGGCTCGGTGGGCGGCTCGCGCTGCGCGAGATCCGCGCGAAGGGCTGGAGGCTCGCCGGCCGCGTCGCGCTGATCGGGGTGACCAGCTCCGTCGGCCTGGTCCACAAGTCGGGGCTCGGCGCGGTCGCGGGCGCGGCGCTGGTCATGATCGGCGCGCTGTGGGGCGGCTTCGCGCGTGGCGCCAAGCCCGTCGCCCGGCTCGCGCCAGGGCGCACGGCCGCCGCGCTGCCATCGGCGCTCGACGCCGCGCTCACCCGCGTCGCGGCCGTCGTGCCGGCGATGGCCGCGGCCCGCCACCGCGATGCGCTGCGCGGCGTGGTCGAGCGCGCGCTCGCCTTGCGTGACGCGGTCGACCCCGCCGCGCGCGCCGAGCTCGATCCCGCGCTCGCCGAGCTCGTCGATCACGCCGCGCTCGCGTCGTCGCGGCTCGACCAGCTCGAGGCCGAGCTGTCGCCCGACGATCTGCGCTCCGACGACGAGGCCGTGCGGGCGAGCTGGCGCGTGCGCGACCGCTGGGCCGCGCGCATCCTGCAGGTCACCGGGTTCCTCGATGCGATGCGCGCGCGCGCGGTGATGGCCCGGGCGCGCCGCACCGCCGACGGCGATCTCGACGAGCTGCGCGCGCACGTCGCCGCGCTCGGGGAGATGGCGACGTGACCGCGCCGCCGATCGCCTTCGCCGGGCAGCGCGTGGTCGGCGAGCCCCGCCGGTCGCGCCACGAGATCGCGTGGCCGATCGAGCTGCCCGATGGTCGCCGCGCGTTGCTCGCCCAGCTGGTCCCGGAGCTCGCCGCCGACCTCGCGCTGCGCCGGCGCTGGGTCATCGACATGGAGCGCGTCGCGGCGCTGCCGGTCGCCCGGCTCGCGCCGACGCTCGCGATCGGCCCCCTGCCGGATCCGCGCGCGCCCGAGGCCGAGCCGCCGTGGCGGGTGAGGCTCGATCCGCCGGGCCAGACCCTCGACGCCCGGCTCGCCCGCGCGCCGCTGCCCGACGACGAGGCCATCGCGCTCGGCGCCGAGCTCGGCGATGCGCTGCAGTCGCTGCACGCCGCCGGCGCGGTGCTCCGCGATCTCGACCCGCGCACGATCGTGCTCGGCGACGGCGGCCGCGCGTGGTTCACCGACATCGGCCACGCCCGGCTCGCGATCCTGTCATCGCGGACCGCGTCGAGCCTCCTGCTCGAGAGCTCGCCCTACGTCGCCCCCGAGGCGCTGCTCGCGACGGTGGTCGACGCCCGCGCCGACGTCTACTCGCTCGGCGTCGTGCTGTGGCGCGCGCTGACCGGCGACGTGCCGTTCGAGGCCTCGCTGCTCGCCGCGCGCACCACCGTCCCCGACCTCGGCGCGCTGAGGCCGACCGCCCCGAAGCCGCTCGTCGCGCTCGTCACGCGCTGCCTCGCGCACGATCCCGAGCGCCGGCCGCCGACCGCGCGCGATGTCGCGGCCGCGCTGCGCGGCGAGGCCACCGACCAAGCGCTCGCGATCCCGCGCACGAGCTGCCAGGCCTGCGGCGCCGCGATGATCGCCGGGCTGCGCCTGTGCCTGACCTGCGGCAAGCAGGCCGTGCAATTTCACCAGACCGCGCCCGGCGATCCCGACGGCGTCGCGATCTTGCTCGACAAGGCGAGCGAGCAGACCGAGTACCTCGCGAAGCTCGCGACGTTCTTTGGCGCGGTCGCGACCTTTGTGCCGAAGCTGAACTTCATCGTCGGCGATCGCCGGATGTACAGCAAGGCCGAGCTCGCACAGCGCCACGCCATGCCCGCGGTCCTCGTCGCCGATCTCGAGCCCGCGACCGGCGGCGCGCTGGTCGCCCGGCTCCGCGGCGACGGCTTCAAGGTCAGCACGACGACGCCGCGCGCCCTGGCCCGGAGGCGCCGGCAGGCGAGCCGGGTCGCGCTCGCGGGGCTGGGCGGTGTGCTCGGCGCGTTCGGCCTGCTCGCCGCCGGCACCAGCTTCGCCGTGTTCATCCTCGCCGTGTACCTCTCGGTCACGGTCGCGGTGCTGGGCGGCGTCCGGCGGCAGCGGACCACCCGCATCGCCCAGCGCCGGCCGCTCGGCGAGCTGCGTCGGACCCCGGCGATGCTGCCTGCGTCCGACGCCCAGGTCGCGGCGGTCGCCTCGGCCCTGACCGCGGCCCGGGCACCGGACGTCCGCGCCCGCCTCGAGGAGCTCGCGACCCTCGTCCAGCGGCTGTGCGACGCAGACCCTGCGCTCGCCGGCGACGCGACGGCGCGCGCCCCGATCGCGGCGCTCATCGATCTCGCGCGCCGGACCGCCGAGGCGATCGACGCGATCGACGGCCAGCTCGCCACGCTCGACGAGGGCGCGATCGTGCGCGCGCTCGCTCGCGTGGAGGCGCGCCACGAGGCTCCCGCGCTGCGCGTCGATCTGCTCGCGGGCCTCGACACGCTGCGCCAGCTCGAGGATCAGCGCGCCACGCTGATCGGCCGCCTGCTCGAGATCACCTCGCTCGCGCGCACCGCGATCGAACACGACCTCGCCCAGGCCGCCGCGGTGACGTCCGAGGATCTCGAGGTCGCCCGCGCGTTCGAGGCCCTGCGCGCGTCGACGTGAGACCGCGCGATCGGCGGTCCAGCACCGAATCGGCGACGCAAATCGTGCGTCACCGCGCAAACGTCGCACGTGCGCCGCCGGTGCAGCCATGACTCGTGCAGGGCCGACGCCGCGCGATCGAGGCGGCGGGACGCGCGGGTGCGATGCGCGCGCGCAGCGCCGCTCGCCGCGGTGGGCGCGGCGCGTGCAGCACGCGTGTGATGTCGACTGCGGTGCCGCGCGTTCAACTACCCGAGCTGACGGCGAAGCCGTCCGCTGCGGGGGTCGCCACGACGCCCTCCCTCCGGCCACGGCGGTCGCGGCGGCTCCGCGCGATCGCATGGAGCCTGGTGCTCGGCGTCGCGCTGCTCGCGGGCGCGCACGCGGTGCGCGTGGCGCGGCGTCCCCCCGAGCTCGCGGTCGTCCGCGCACGCGCCGAGGACGTGGCGCGTGTGCTGGCGGTGACCGGCCGGATCGAGGCCGAGCGGACGGTCCAGGTCACGCCGCAGTTCGCGGGTCGGCTCACCGAGATCGTGCGTCGCGAAGGCGACCTCGTCCGCACCGGGGACGTGCTGGCGCGGATGGATGACACGTCCGCGACCTCGACCGTGGTGCAACAACGCCTGGCGCTGTCGTCGCGCCGCGCCGACCTCGCGCAGGCGAACCGCGACCTGGCGCGGACCCAGCGGCTCGAGGCGACCGGCGCGGTGCCGGCGACCGAGCTCGAGGCGGCGCAGCTCCTTGCGACGCGGGCCACCGATGACATCGCGCGCCTCGCGGCGATGCTGGAGAGCGGACGCGCCCAGCTCACGCTGTCCGCGCCGTTCGACGGCACGATCGTCCGGCGCGATGGCGAGCTCGGCCAGGTCGTCGGGCCGACCAGCGCGGTGTTCGAGATCGCCACGGTCGACGCGTCACGGGTCTCGGCCGAGGTCGACGAGCGCTACATCCGTGCGCTCCGCCCGGGGCTGCGCGCCGAGATCATGCCCCTGGGCGCCGAGCACGCGCAGCCCGCGACCGTGTCGTACGTGGCGCAGGCGGTCGACCCGCAGACCGGCGCGGCCACGGTCCGCTTCGCCTATGCGACGATGCCAAAGGCGGCGCTGGTCGGGATGTCGGTCGACGTCAACGTGCAAGTCGCGTTCGTGCCTTCCGCCGTCACGATCCCGCGCGAGGCGATCGCTGGCGATCGCGCGACCGCCTACGTGCTCGTGGTCGTCGGCGACCGCGTCGAGCGGCGCGCGATCGAGATCGAGGACTGGCCGGCGCCCTCGGTCGTCGTGCGGTCCGGGGTCAAGCCGGGCGATCTGGTCGTCATCGATCCCACGGCGGCGGTCGTGGGGGCGCAGGTGCGGACCGCGGTGCGCGATGGGCTTTGAGATCAAGCTCGCGGTCCGCTATCTCGCCGCGTCGCGCTTGCAGACCACGCTCCTGCTCGCCGGGGTCGCGGTCGGGGTGCTCGTGTTCACGTTCATCGCCGCGCTGATGAACGGGCTCGGCGTCCGGCTGACCGACGACATCACCGGCAACGTGGCCCACGTGACGCTCGCGCCCGAGCTCCGGACGCCGCGGTCGTTCCTGGCGCCGGACCGCGGCCGCGCGCTGTTCGCCATCCAGCCCGGGCACGACGAGGTCGCCGTGATCCGGGTGTATCGCGCCGCGCTCGAGGTCGCCCGGCGGATGCCCGGGGTCCGCGTGGTCGTGCCCGAGGTCCTCGGCAACGCGACGCTGGCGCGCGGCGCCAAGGCGGTGGCCGTGGTGGTGACGGGCATCGCGGCCGAGCAAGCCGACGAGATCGCGCCCCTGGCGCGCTCGATGCTCCACGGCCGCCTCGACCTCGGCGTCGGCAACGTCCTCGTCGGCGCGAGCCTGGCAGACGACCTGGCCGTCGCGGTCGGCGACCGGCTGATCTTGCGCGCGGCGCGCGCCCGGATCGGGCCCGGCGCCGACGCGGTGGTCACGGTGCGCGGCGTGTTCCGGCTCGGGATCCAGGCGGTCGACGAGCGCGTGATCTACCTCGAGCTCGGCGCGGCCCAGAAGCTGTTCGACCTCGCGAGCGGTGTGTCGCAGCTCGAGCTCAAGATCGATGACGTGTGGCAGGCCCGGGCGCTGAGCTTCCGGCTCGGGCGCGCGACCGGGCTCAAGGCGTCGAGCTGGCTCGACGGCAACGCGCGGCTCCAGGAAGGGCTCGGCGCCCAGGCCAGCACGGCGACGATGATCAAGGCGTTCAGCTTGCTCACCATCGCGATCGGCGTCGCCAGCACGTTGTTCCTCTCGGTGATGCGCCGGCGCTCGGAGATCGGCATCCTGCGCAGCTTCGGGATCGGGCGCGCGGCGATCGTGCGCGCGTTCGTCCTCCAAGGTGCGCTGATCGGCGCGATCGGCGCGCTGGCCGGGATCGCGCTGGGCCTGGGGTTCGCGCACGCGCTGCTCGCGATCACGACCCGGGCGAACGGCACGTCCGCGATCCCGATCGACCCCGCGCAAGGCGAGTACCTGCGGGCCCTCGTCCTCGCGGTGATCGCCAGCGCGCTCGCTGCCGTGGTGCCGGCGTGGTCCGCGGCGAACACCGATCCGCTGCAGGCGATCCAGTCATGAATGTCCTCGAGGCGACCGACATCGTGCAGGTGTTCGGGGACGGCGAGACCGCCACCACCGTGCTGCGCGGGGTCTCCGCCAGCGTGGCCGCCGGTGAGCTGGTCGCGCTCGTGGGGCCCAGCGGCAGCGGCAAGAGCACGTTTCTGTCGATCGCCGGGACGCTGCTCACGCCGACCGCGGGCGCGCTGCGGATCGCGGGCCGGCCCGCGCTGGGGCTCCACGAGCACGCCGTCTGCGCGCTGCGCAATCGCGACCTCGGCTTCGTGTTCCAGTTCCATCACCTGCTCGAGGACTTCACGGCGTTCGAGAACGTGGTCATGCCGATCCACGGCGCGCGCGTGCGCATCGATGCGGCGTGGCGCGCGCGCGCGCGCGGGCTGCTCGAGCGCGTCGGCCTGGCGGATCGCACGTCGTACCGCGCGTCCAAGCTGTCCGGTGGGCAGAAGCAGCGCGTCGCGGTCGCGCGGGCGCTGATCATGAGACCTGCGCTCGTGCTCGCCGATGAGCCGACCGGCAACCTCGATCGCGCCAACTCGGACGACGTGATGGGCCTGCTCCGGGAGCTGTCCCTCGAGGAAGGCACCGCGTTCCTCATCAGCACGCATGACGAGTCGATCGCCCAGCGCTGTGATCGGATCCTCGCGATGCAGGACGGCGTGCTCGTGGATCCGCGCGTGGCGACGGCCGCCGCGGCGCCATCGCCACCGGCGTGACCCGCGGCGACCGCCGCACCCGCTTGACGACCTCGACCACCGCGACCGGCGCCAGCGAGCACGCGGCGCCCGATCTCGCCGACCGTCCCGAGCCCGATGTCGAGCGCCGCGACCACTGCGCGGTGGCTACGGCACGGCGGCCATTGCGGTCGAAGGATCTCAGAAGCTCCATTCGACCAACAACTCGCCGCCGTTGACCTCGAGCACCGTGCCGGTGACGTACGGGTTGGTCATGAGGTAGACGGCCGCGTGCCCGACGTCGGCGGCAGTGCCGAGCCGCCGGGTCGGGAAGTTCGCGCGGACCTTGGCACGGATTCCCTCCACGGTTGCCGCGGGCAGGACGTCCCAGAATTCGGTATCGATGAATCCAGGCCGGATCGTGTTGACGCGGATCGGGGCCAGCTCGAGAGCGAGAGACTGCGACAGGGCTTCGACGGCCGCAAACGTCGACGTGACCGCGACCAAGCCGAGCTTCGCCCGGGCCCCGGTGCCCCCCGTGAGGAGGGTCATCGAGCCGCCGGCCCGCAGGTGCGGGGCAGCATGGCGGGCGCAGGCCCAGGTGCCCAGGAACTTGCCCTCCAGGTAGCTGCGGACGCCGCGCATGTCGGGGTCCATGAACGATCCCCAGGACCCCAGCTCCGGTCCGGCGGTGATGACGAGGTGGTCAAAGGGGCCGACGGCCTCGAACGCGGCTTGCACGGCCGCCTCGTCGCGGATGTCCAGAACGACCTGCTCAAACGCGGCCAGGTCCGGCCGCTCCTCGGCCAAGACCTTGCGGCGGCTGGCGACCGTGACGGCCGCGCCCATGGCGTGGGCGGCCTGGGCGACCCCGAGGCCGATCGCCGTTTTGCCGCCGACGACGACGACGCGCTTGCCGGTGAGGTCGAACGATGGTGCCGGCGGACGCGCTTGCTCGGATGCGAGATTGCTCATGACTGATGTCCTTTCATACACTCGATTCACACAGGCTTGCTGATGAGGCCATACCGGAGGTTGCTCGGCGCGGCGCCGTTCCGCTCGTACTCGGCCTTGACCAGGTCGAGGTGGTCAGGAGTGCTCCGCTCAGCGTGCGGCTGGTAGCCATAGAGCCGCGCGCTGTTCAGCCCGAAGATGGCGTTCTTCACGCTGCCGTCCGCGGGCCCGAGTGGAGCGTATCCGAAGCGACGCTGCATGTCCTCGGGAATCTCGAGTCGCCGGAGCCCTTCGATCTGCCACTGCGGCGAGCCGGTCCACAGCGCGTCCGTTCCCCACACGACGTGTTCCGCGCCAAGACCGCGGATCAGGATTCCCATCATCGCGGCCGCCAGTCGCGGGTTCGCAACGATGACCTCGGCGAAGCTCATTCCGATGTCCGCGTAGACATTGGTGACGCCGTATTTCGCGGGGATGTCGGCGAGATCGGAGACCCACGACAGCCGGCCGGTGGTCTCGAGCTCAGTCGTCGCATCGGCCAGGTCGCCGCCGACGTGCCGGTACCCGGCATGGTAGATGATGAAGCTGAGCTGCGGCCAATCCCTTGCGGCCTTGCCGACGTCGCTCACGTCGGAGTACGCGCGCAAGTTCGGGAAGCGTCGCTCCGCCGAGAGCGGGAACAGCCCCTTGTGGATACAGACGATCTTCGATCCGGTCGATCGCGCGATCTTCTCGAACGTCGGGTAGGCGACGTGTTCGTCATCCATCCTCCACGCGAACGAGCTGATCCTGCCGATGCGCATCGGAGCCGTTGGGTCGCCGATGGTGTAACCCTTCCAGGAGTCCGGTTTGGTCGTCGACAGCTGGCGATCGATGTCGTCGAGCGAACCCGGCCGGCCGGGTTCGATGATGCCGTGGGAGAACAGGCGCCGCGAGCCTGCCGTGGTGTTGATGCGCCGGCGGTCATCCTCCATCTGCGCGTTCGTGAGGAAATAGCTATCCTGATCGTCGGCCGGCGCGCTGCTGATGAGCGCCACCTTGGTATCGCTGTCGAGGAACATCTCCTTGACGTAGTTCTCGTAAAGCAGATCCGCGTGCTTGCCGGGCCGGTCGGGGATCGCCGGGTTCCACCCCGCCTCGCGCGCGTGGCGGCGGAGGCCGAGGAAGATATCGAACAGCCCCTGGGACAGCGGCTCGTGGAGGTGGTGGGTGTGACAGTCGAAGATGAACTGGTTCCTCAGCGCGACAGCGCGCGCTCGGGCGAGCTCCGGGGTCTGCACCTCGGCGCAGCTCACCGTGAAGAGCGAGCCGAACACCTGGTTCATCGCGAGGAACGAGGCGGCCATCCCCGACGCTGTCTGGAAGAAGCGACGGCGCGTGAATCCGTGGCGCTTCGCCTCTTGGTCGGCGAGCTCGGTGACCCGCATCTCGACCTCACGTTGCTGGCGCGACTGAGGGCGAGGGATCGACTCGTCGCTCGATACGTTCTGGGTCGGTACCGGAGAGGGGAAGCCGTGAAGTGCTGCGGCGAACAGATCGGTACGTCGCACGGTCATGAAGGATCCATTTCTCCGACACGGCCGACACGGAACATCGGCGTGACGGGCGTGACGGGTTGCCCACGTTCGGCGAGGAAGACCGACGACGGGGACCTTGTCTTCCAATTCAACATCTTCCCTTGGTGTGCCTCCCCGGTTCGTCCCGGGACGTGCTGGCGG
>Ga0302262_10000111_pt1 | contig 33609 bp, 32 predicted proteins | sample II_Fen_E3_4_FD_194557 | JGI IMG/M metagenome (GOLD analysis project Ga0302262, IMG submission 194557) | Peat permafrost microbial communities from Stordalen Mire near Abisko, Sweden - II_Fen_E3_4 | ecosystem: Environmental > Terrestrial > Soil > Wetlands > Permafrost | place: Sweden: Abisko...
GCCGCACGACGACGGGAACGCCGCGGTGAGGTGGAACACCCGCCCGGCGGGGTTGGTCACCTTGAGCACCAGCATGTGCTCGGCCAGCCAGCCCTCGTCGCGGCCCATCACCGACGCGATGCGCAGCGCGAAGCACTTCTTGCCGAGCAGCGCGTTGCCGCCGTAGCCCGAGCCGTACGACCAGATCTCCCGCGTCTGCGGGAACTGCACGATGTACTTCGTCGTGCTGCACGGCCAGGGCACGTCCACGTCGTCCGGCCGCAGCGGCGCACCAACGGAGTGCAGGGCCGGCACGAAGAAGCCGCTCGTGCGCTCGAGCTCGCCGAGCACGGCGTCGCCGACCCGGGTCATGATCTCCATCGAGACCACGACGTACGGCGAGTCGGTCAGCTGCACCCCGATCTGCGAGATCGGCCCACCGACCGGCCCCATGGAGAACGGCACCACGTACATCGTGCGGCCCCGCATGGATCCGGCGAACACGCTCCGCAGCTCGGCGCGCATCGCCTCGGGCTCACGCCAGTTGTTCGTCGGGCCCGCGTCGTCCTGTTCCGGGGAGCAGATGAACGTGCGGTCCTCCACCCGCGCGACGTCGGCGGGGTCCGAGCGCGCCAGGTAGCTGCCGGGGCGCAGCTGCGGGTTCAGCGCGATGAGCGTGCCGCGGCCGACCATGAGGTCGATCAGCCGCTGGCGACCCTCCGCCGAGCCGTCCACCCACTCGACCGCGTCGGGATCGGTCAGCGCCGCGACCTGCGCCACCCACTGCTCGACCCGGGCGCGGGCACCCGCGTGGCCGGACGAGGAGCGGGGCGCGTCCTGCGACGGCACCGCACCCGCGACGGTGGAGGGGGCAGTGGGCGGGCCGGTCAGCGTCATCGCAGTCTCCCGAATGTTGACCGTCATTGGTCGCGACCACTGTCGGGGTTGCATCCCCGAACCGCAAGGGTCCATGTGCCCAGCCTGCCCCGGCTCGGCCCACGCCCACCGCTCCGTGGCCCCGCCGGCATCACCCGCGCCTCAGTCCAGCAGAGCGTGCCGGACGATCGTCGCCTCTCGGCCCGGCCCCACCCCGATCGACGAGATGCGCACCCCGGAGATCTCCTCCAGGTGCAGCAGGTAGCGCTGCGCCGCGGCCGGCAGGTCGTCGAACTCGCGCGCGCCGCTGATGTCCTGCGACCAGCCGTCCAGGTACTCGTACACCGGCCGGGCGTGGTGGAAGTCCGACTGGTCGGCCGGCATCTCGTCCACCCGGCGCCCGTCGACGTCGTAGGCCACCGCGACCGGGATGCGGTCCCTCCCGGTGAGCACGTCGAGCTTGGTCACGACGAGGTCGGTCAGCCCGTTGACCCGGGCCGCGTACCGCACGACGACGGAGTCGTACCAGCCCGTGCGCCGCGGCCGGCCGGTGGTCGTGCCGTACTCGCCGCCGATCTCGCGCAGCCAGTCCCCGTCGGCGTCGAGCAGCTCGGTGGGGAACGGCCCCTCGCCCACGCGCGTCGTGTAGGCCTTCGCCACCGCGACCACCCGGTCGATCCGGGTGGGCCCGACGCCCGATCCCGTGCACGCACCGCCGGCCGTCGCCGACGACGACGTGACGAAGGGGTACGTCCCGTGGTCGACGTCGAGCATCGTCGCCTGGCCGGCCTCGAACACCAAGGTCTTGCCCTCGTCGAGCGCCCGGTTGAGCATCAGCGGGGTGTCGGCGACGTGCGGCCGCAGCCGGTCGGCGAAGCGCAGCAGGTCCTCGACCGTCTCCTCCACCGTCACGGCGCGGCGGTTGTAGACCTTGACCAGCAGCTGGTTCTTGCCCGCGAGCGCACCCTCGACCTTCTGCGTGAGGATGTGCTCGTCGAAGAGGTCCTGCACGCGGATGCCGATGCGGTTGATCTTGTCGGCGTAGGTGGGGCCGATGCCGCGCCCGGTGGTGCCGATCCGGCGGCTGCCGAGGAACCGCTCCGTCACCTTGTCGATGGTCCGGTTGTACGGGGCGATCACGTGCGCCGCGGTCGAGACCAGCAGCGCGGACGTGTCCACCCCGCGGGACTCGAGGGCGTCGATCTCGGAGAACAGCACCTCGATGTCGATGACGACGCCGTTGCCGATCACCGGCACCACGCCGGGGGTGAGGATTCCCGACGGCAGCAGGTGCAGCGCGTACTTCTGCCCGCCGACGACGACCGTGTGACCGGCGTTGTTGCCGCCGTTGAACTTCACCACGATGTCGGTGCGCGACCCGAGCTGGTCGGTCGCCTTCCCCTTGCCCTCATCGCCCCACTGGGCCCCGAGCACCACGACGGCAGGCACGCTGCCACCCCACTTCCGCTGCCCGCAGGAGGACGGAGCTCCGGCGGCAGCGGGCCGGGGTCCCGCACGAGGCTACCGAACCCACCACGCCCGTGGATGATCCGCCCGTCGGGATGCAGCGCGGCGCCCGCCGACTTAGCCTCACCTTGCCTCTGCCCCCGGCCGACAGGTCGTCACCGTGTTCGAGATCTCCGCGTCCGCGACGTCGGCGACGATCGTCATCGCCGGCGACCTCGACGTCGCCGAGCGCCATCAGTTCCCGGACATGGTGGCGCGCGTGGTCGCGCTGCGCCGCCAGCTGCTGGTGATCGACATGTGCGGGGTGACGTTCATGGACTCGGCCGGCGCGGCCTTCCTCATCGCGCTCGCCGACGCCGGCCGGCGCCGGGGCGCCGCGACCGTGCTGCGCGGCACCGACCCGCGCGAGCTGTTCGTGCTCGAGGTGTGCGGCTCGCTGGACCTGTTCCGGATCGACACCGAGCACCAGTGCGAGGACACGCCGCCCCGCGTGCGCGCCCTTCCTCCGGAGCCCCCGCCGGCCTGAGCAGCCCGCGGGCGTGCCGCACTGCCCCGCGCGCCCGGCTCACGGCGCTCGGGACGCTACCCAGCGCCGCCGCCGATCGTCTACCGTTCGTGCTGGCGGCGTGCGCCGCGACCACGCGAAGCCCACCCGGGGCCCGCCGGAAGGAGCACCGTGCAAGACGCGAGCACCCCGACGCCGGACGAGCTGGACGAGACCGCGACCGCCGCGCCGACGGGAGAGCCGGGCACCGTGCAGGTGATCGTCGGCGCCGACCGCACCCGCATCGTGCTGTCCGGCGAGGTGGATGCCGACATGGCCACCGAGCTGTCCGAGGCCTCGGCCGAGGCGGAGTCCCGTGGCCTGCCGGTCGAGGTGGACGCCCACCACGTGACGTTCATGGACTCCTCCGGTGTGGCGTTCCTCGCCCGGCTGAGCACGCGCAGCTCACGCCGGGTGCGGCTGCTGCGGGTGCCGCCCACGGTGCAGTTCCTGCTCGAGGTCACCCGGATCGGCGAGCTCGTCGACGTGGTCGACGCGGACACCGAGCCGTTCGAGCCGCTGGACAGCGCTCCGGGGCCGGAGCACACGGCGTCCTGACCGCCGTCCCGACGAGGACACCACCGCAGAAGGGCCCGGGATCGCGGCTGGCGATCCCGGGCCCTTCCGTGTGGCGTCGTCCGACGGTCGCCCGTCGGACCGGCGTCGCTAGGCCATCCGGTGGCCGGCCGAGCCGAGCTGGTGCGCCGCCTCGGCGATGCGGGCGGCCATGCCGCCCTCGGCGAGCTTGCCCCAGGCGCGCGGGTCGTAGGCCTTCTTGTTGCCCACCTCGCCGTCGACCTTGAGCACGCCGTCGTAGTTGGCGAACATGTGGCCGACGACGGGCCGCGTGAACGCGTACTGGGTGTCGGTGTCGACGTTCATCTTGATCACGCCGTGGCTGACGGCCTCGGCGATCTCCTCGGGCGTGGAGCCCGAGCCGCCGTGGAACACCAGGTCGAACGGCAGGTCCTTGCCGACCTTCGCGCCGACCACCCGCTGGATCTCACCGAGGATCGCCGGGCGCAGCTTGACGGCGCCGGGCTTGTAGACGCCGTGCACGTTGCCGAAGGTCAGGGCGGTGAGGTAGCGGCCCTTCTCGCCGGTGCCCAGGGCCTCGATCGTCTTCAGACCGTCGTCGGGCGTGGTGTACAGCTTCTCGTTGATCTCCGCGGTGTGGCCGTCCTCCTCGCCGCCGACGACGCCGATCTCGATCTCGAGCATCGTGCGCGCCGCCGCCGACAGCTCGAGCAGCTCCGCGGAGATGATGAGGTTCTCGCCCAGCGGCACCGTCGAGCCGTCGAACATGTGCGACTGGAACGTGGGCAGCTTGCCGGCCTTGACCTGCGCGGCCTCGAGCGCCAGCAGGGGGCGCACCCACGTGTCGAGGTTCGCCTTGGTGCAGTGGTCGGTGTGCAGCACGACGGTCACCGGGTAGCCCTTGGCGACCTCGGCGGCGTAGGCGGCGAGCGCGAGCGAGCCGGCGACGCGGTCCTTCACCGTGGAGCCGGACGCGTACTCGGCACCGCCGACCGAGACCTGGATGATCCCGTCGCTCTCCGCCTCCGCGAAGCCCTGCAGCGCGGCGGTGATCGTCTGGGACGACGTGACGTTGACGGCGGGGTACGCGAACTTGCCGGCCTTGGCCCGGTCGATCAGCTCGGCGTACACCTCGGGGGTCGCGATGGCCATCGATGATTCTCCTGCTCCGTGTGGGGGACTTCCCCACGATCCTTCCACTGTCCGACCCCGCCCACAGTGGGACCCTGGCCCCGCGCGCCCCGGGGCTCACGGGTGCGTTGCGTACCCTGTCCCCATGCCGACGACCTTCGCCCTGGCCGAGCTCGCCACCGCAGCCGCCGGCACGGTGCACACGCTGGGTCCGGACTGGCTCGACCCGCAGCACATCATCGACTCGCTCGGCACCGCGGCGCTGCTGGGCGTGATGGTGATCGTCTTCATCGAGGTCGGCCTGCTGTTCCCGATCCTGCCCGGCGACTCGCTGCTGTTCACCGCGGGTGCGGTGGCGGCGCGGCCAACCTCCCAGCTGCCCGACATCTGGCTGCTGTCGCTCATCCTGGTGCTCACCGCGTACGCGGGCACCCAGTGCGGGTACCTCATCGGACGCACGCTGGGGCCCAGGGTGTTCGCGCGGCCCGACTCGCGGTTCTTCAAGCAGAAGTACGTCGACCAGACAAACGCCTACTTCGAGCGGTACGGCGGACGCACGCTCGTGGTGGCGCAGTTCATCCCCTTCGTGCGCACCTACGCCTCGGTGGCGGCCGGGGTGGGCCGGATGCGCTACCGGCACTTCGCGTTGTACAACGGCATCGGCGTCGTGCTCTGGGCCGGCGGTGTCACGTGGCTGGGGTACGCGCTGGGCAACGTGCCGTTCGTCGCGCACAACATCGAGGCGCTGCTGGTGCTCATCGTCCTGGTCTCGGTCTCGCCGGTGATCATCGAACTGCTCCGGCACCGCCGCCACGCCGCCCGCGCCGCGCAGCCGGCCGCTACGGACCCCGCGGCCGCGGACCCTCCCGCGTAGGCCCTGGTCAGCGGGGCCCTTCGTCCCGCGCCCGCGCCCTGCCTGGGGCGTCATGCTGTGGTGTGCGTCACGCCGAGCTGACCCAGGTGCTGCGCGCCGCGAACCCCTGGTGGTCGCGGCGGGCCCGCTCGTCGTGGGTCGCCGTCGACGAGCTGCTCCGCGGGCGCGACCGGCACGAATGGGCTCCGGCCACGCTGGCCGGGCGCACGGCGCTCGCCGAGATCGGCGCGCCGGTGCGGCCCGGCACCGCCGTGGTGCTCACCGGACCGCGCGCCATCGGCAAGAGCACCGCCGCCCGCGACGCGGTGCTGCGCGTGCTGTCGGACCCGGACGTGGACGCCCGGTCGATCGTCTGGGTCCCGGTCGAGGCCGGACCCGGCGACCCGTTCCCCGACCGGTCGGCGCTGGACGCCGACGACCTGGACAACGTGCTGAACCGGCCGACCCGCATCGGCGCCCCCGCGTGCGACGGGCCGCGCCTCGTGGTGATCGACGAGGTGGCCGGCGTGCCGGGATGGACCGAGGTGGTCACCCGGGGCGCCGCGCACGCGCAGGTGCTGCTCACCACGTCGGTCGGAGGCCAGCAGGTCACCGACCTCGCCGCGCACTACCCCGGCCGGCTGACGGCGGCAGCGCTGCGCCCGTCCACCCTGGCCGAGCTGCTGGCGGGCAACCCCGGCGGCGACCCGCAGGTCACCAGGACCGCCTACCTCGAGCACGGCGGCTACCCGCGCGCGGTGGCCGAGCACCGGGACCTGGGCGCGGTGGGCGTCGAGCTGGTCGAGCTCGTCGCATCCGGACTGCGCCGCGACCTCTGCACGGCCGGGACGGACGCCCCGTGCCGGCTGAACGACCTGCTGTCCGCGATCTGCCGCACGGCGGGCCGGTTCCTCGAGCCGGGTGCGATCGCCGCAGAGCTGCAGCTGCCCGCCACGCAGGTGGAGCACCTGCTCGACCGGCTGGCGGACGCCGGCGTCGTCGATCCGCACCGCGGCCTGCTCGACCCGCTGCTGCACCGTCTGCCGGCGCTGCTCGACCCGAGCGTGGTGTCACCGAGCGCCGACCACGTCGCCGCCTTCAGCCGCTGACCGGCCTCCGCGGCCGGGTCGTCGTCGAGCCGCAGCCGGCGTCGTCGTCGGGCTGCGGGTCAGAAGCTGACGGTCGGCGCCTGCCGGACCTGCGGGTCCTCCGCCTCGAAGTACTCGGCGCGGGCGAAGCCGAACATGCCGGCGATGATGCTCGTCGGGAAGGTCTCGACCTTGGTGTTCAGCTCGCGCACGTTCGCGTTGTAGAACCGGCGACCGGCGGCCACCCGGTCCTCGGTGTTCGCCAGCTCGGCCTGCAGCTGCTGGAAGTTCTCGCTCGCGCGCAGCACCGGGTAGTTCTCGGCGACGGCGAACAGCCGGCCCAACGCCTGGTTCAGGACGTTCTCCTGGGCGGCCTGCTGCGCCGGCCCGGCACCGGGCCCGGCGGCGGCGGCCCGCGCGGCGGTCACCTCGTCGAACACGGCACGCTCGTGCGCGGCGTAGCCCTTGACGGTCTCGACGAGGTTGGGGATCAGGTCGTGGCGCCGGTTGAGCTCGACGTCGATCTGCCGCCACGCCTCCTGCACGAGGTTGCGCAGCCGGACGAGGCCGTTGTACTGCGCCACCGCCCAGAGCAGGACGATGACGATGAGGACGACGATGACGATCAGAGCGATGGTGACGCCGTTCACGGGACTGCCCTTCGCTGCGGGGACGGTGCTGGCATCGTAACCGTGCCCGGCCCGGCCGGGGGCTGAGGCGTTCAGGAGATGGGCTGCACCAGGGGGTCGTAGCCGTGCTCCTGCCACACGTGCCGCGGTATCGAGGCGACCACCGCGGACAGCACACCGAACCGCGCCGCCATCGAACCGAGGTCGCTCGCGCCGGGAGCCCACGACAGGATCCAGGTGCCGTCGGTGCGCCATGCGCACTCGCGGGCGTCGCCGCGCAGCAGCCGCTCCATCAGCCGCGGGTGCAGGACCGCGTACGCGATCCGCCGGTCGTCGGAGCGCACCCGGAATGCGCGGTTGAACTCCTCGAACTCGAACTGCAGGTCCTCGCCGCCGAACGCGTGCGCCATCCGGGTCACCACGTTCTCCGGCTCGACCTCGACCACCGGCAGGTACGCCGGCAGCGCGAGCGCGACGACGTGCACAGTGTGGGTCTGCTCGTCCTTCCCGCTGCCGGTGCGCCACGTGTACGCGAAGGACACCGCGTCGCGCCCCGAGAAGCGGCCACGCAGCACCTCGCGCGCGTGCCGTGCGCGCCCGACGCCGAACGGAGCCCGGGTGGACAGGGCGACCAGGGAGTCGTCGGAGTCGGTGTACTGCCAGCCGCTGGCCAGCGCCCATGCCGCCAGCGCGCGGCGCCGCCGCGACTGCGACACGACCGCGAGCACCGCGACGCCCACGGCGACGACAGCGAACAGCACGACCATCGCCCCGGCCATCCCCGACCCCATGACGTCCGTCCCTCTGCTCGGTGCCGGTGCCGACCGCGACCGCGACCGTCAGGCCAGGCCGAGGTCGGCCAGGCCGTACAGGAAGTGGTAGGGCAGGCCCGCTGCCTCGACGCGCTCGCGGGCGCCGGTGTCGCGGTCGACGAGCACCGCGACGCCGAGCACGTGGGCGCCCGCCTCGCGGGCCGCCTCGACCGCGGTGAGCGCAGAGCCACCGGTGGTCGAGGTGTCCTCGACGACGACGACCCGCCGGCCGGCGATGTCCGGCCCCTCGATGCGCCGCTGCAGGCCGTGCGCCTTGGCGTCCTTGCGCACGACGAACGCGTCCAGGGCCAGACCCCGGCTCGCGGCCGCGTGCAGCAGCGCCGTCGCCACCGGGTCGGCGCCGAGGGTCAGGCCGCCGACGGCGTCCACGTCGGCCGGGCCGAGGCCGACCTCCTCGAGTCGGTCCAGCAGCACGTGCCCGACCAGCGGTGCGGCCACCGCGTGCAGGGTGATGCGGCGCAGGTCGACGTAGTAGTCGGCCTCCCGGCCCGAGGCCAACCTCACCCGGCCGTGCACCACGGCGAGGTCGCGGATGAGGTCACGCAGCTGGGTGCGGGTGTCGGTCACGGCGGTCAGGCTAGCGTTCGTCGGGCGGGGCGACGATCGCCTCACGCAGACCGGACAGCGCCCGCACCGTGGACCGGGGCGCGAGCCGCAGCGCGCCGGACGCCAGCCGGTAGCGCAGCGACGGCGTGGAGATCACCGCGCCGCGTCGCACGTCGGCCAGCGCGCGTGCGACGACGTCCTCCGCGTCGAGCCACGCCACGCCGGGGTAGGCGTGCACGTCCTGGCCGGAGCGCTCGTGGAACTCGGTGTGCGTCAGCCCCGGGCACAGCACCGTCGCCGTGACGCCGGTGCCCGCCAGCTCCACCGCGAGACCTTCGGTGAACGTCCGCACCCAGGCCTTGTGGGCGGAGTAGGTGCTGGTCGCCATCAGCGCGGCGATCGAGCCGACGTTGAGGATCGCGCCCCGCCCGCGCGCGGTCATCGCGTCGGCCGCCGCGTGGGAGAGCACCATCACCGCGCGGACCATGACGTCCAGCGCGCGCTCCTGGGTGGCGAGGTCGCCGCCCACGAACGGCTCGCCGAGGCCGAACCCGGCGTTGTTCACCAGCAGGCCCACCGGTCGGGTGTCGTCGGCCAAGCGGGCCGCGACGAGGTCCACCTGCGAGCGGTCGGCCAGGTCGGCCACCAGCACCTGCGCGTGCACCCCGGCCGCGGCCTCCAGCTGCGCGGCCAGTGTGCGCAGCCGTGCCTCGTCGCGCGCGACGAGCACCACGTCGTGCCGGGCAGTGGCGAGCTGCCACGCGAACTCCAGGCCCAGGCCGGCGCTCGCGCCGGTCACCAGTGCGGTTCCCATGGCGTCCACCCTACGGATCCGGCGTGCCGTCGCATGCCCGGCGGGGGACGCGGGCCGCGCGGTGTCGGCAGCGGCTCGTAGGGTGGGCGGGTGCCCGTCGCCGCGTCGTCCCGGGGTACCCCGCTCGACGTGCTGCGCACGGTGTGGGGCTACCCGTCGTTCCGTGGCGACCAGGCGGCCGTGATCGACCACGTCGTCGCCGGCGGTGACGCGATCGTCCTGATGCCCACCGGCGGCGGGAAGTCGCTGTGCTACCAGGTGCCGGCGCTGGTGCGCGCGGGCACCGGGGTGGTCGTCTCTCCGCTGATCGCGCTCATGCAGGACCAGGTGGACGCGTTGTCCGCGGTCGGCGTGCGGGCCGGCTTCCTCAACTCCTCGCAGGACCTCCAGGCGCGTCGGGACACCGAGGCCGCGTACCTGGCCGGCGAGCTCGACCTGCTCTACCTGGCGCCCGAACGGCTGCGCGTCCCGGAGACGCTCGAGCTGCTGGACCGCGGCACGCCCGCGCTGTTCGCGATCGACGAGGCGCACTGCGTGTCGCAGTGGGGGCACGACTTCCGGCCCGACTACCTGCAGCTGTCGGTGCTGCACGAGCGCTGGCCGCACGTGCCCCGGGTGGCGCTGACCGCCACGGCCACCGCCGCGACGCACGCGGAGATCGGCGAGCGACTGGCGCTGACCGACGCCCGGCACTTCGTCGCGAGTTTCGACCGCCCCAACATCCGCTACCGCATCGAGCCCAAGGACAACCCCCGCGCCCAGCTGCTGGCGCTGCTGCGCACCGAGCACGTCGGTGACGCGGGCATCGTCTACTGCCTGACGCGGGCCTCGGTGGAGGACACCGCGGCCTTCCTCGTCACCCAGGGCATCGCCGCCCTGCCGTACCACGCGGGCCTGGACCGGGAGGTGCGCCGGCGGAACCAGGCGCGGTTCCTGCGCGAGGACGGCCTGGTGATGGTGGCGACCATCGCGTTCGGCATGGGCATCGACAAGCCGGACGTGCGCTTCGTCGCGCACCTGGACCTGCCCAAGTCGGTGGAGGGGTACTACCAGGAGACCGGCCGCGCGGGCCGCGACGGGCTGCCGTCCACCGCGTGGCTGGCGTACGGCCTGGCGGACGTGGTGCAGCAGCGCCGGCTCATCGAGGGGTCCGAGGGCGACGCGACGCACAAGCGGCGGCTGGCCGCGCACCTGGACGCGATGCTCGCGCTGTGCGAGACCGTCGGCTGCCGACGCGTGCAGCTGCTGTCGTACTTCGGCCAGGACTCGGAGCCGTGCGGCAACTGCGACACGTGCCTGACGCCGCCGCAGTCGTGGGACGGCACCGTCGCGGCCCAGAAGCTGCTGTCCACCGTGGTGCGGCTCGAGCAGCGCGGGCAGCGGTACGGGGTCGGGCACGTGGTGGACGTGCTGCGCGGCCACGTCACGCCGCGGGTGACGTCGATGCGGCACGAGGAGCTGTCCACGTTCGGCGTCGGCACGGACCTGTCAGACAGCCAGTGGCGCGGCGTGGTGCGCCAGCTGCTCGCCGCGCGGCTGCTCGACGTGGACACCGACGGCTACGGCACGCTGCGGCTGACCGAGGCCAGCGGCCCGGTGCTGCGCGGTGAGCACGAGGTTCGGCTGCGGCACGACGCGCCACGCACCGCACGCACCCGGACCACGCGGACCGGCTCGAAGGCGGCCGGTGCCGTCGTCGCGGACCTCGACACGCAGGCCGCGGCCGCGTTCGAGCGGCTCCGCACCTGGCGCGCGGCGGCCGCCCGCGAACAGGGCGTGCCGGCGTACGTCGTCTTCCACGACGCGACGCTGCGCGAGATCGCCACCCGCCGGCCGACGACGAGCGCAGAGCTGGCCGGGGTCTCGGGTGTGGGCGCGACGAAGCTGGAGCGCCACGGCGCGGGCGTGCTGGCGGCGCTCGCCGACGAGTCGTCCTGACCCCGCACGGCGGGGTCCTGGGCCCCGCACGGCGGCGTTCTTCCCCCGCATGGCGGCGCCGCCCGTCGTCGTCTCAGTCGGTGCCGAGGGCTTCGAACCCCGTCGTGCCGTAGAGGTAGAACCGGCCGCCGACCGGCACCACGTACTCGTCGTCGCCGGGACGCATCCGCCACGACACGTCCTGCTCCGCCGGGGAGATCGCCCGCAGGCCCGTGCTCGTGCTGACGTAGAGGAGCTCCTGGCCCTGGCCCATCAGCTGGACGTCGTCCTGGGCGTCCACGTCGGCGGTGAACCGCTCCTCGCCGGAGCTCAGGTCGAGGAAGACGACATCGGAGTCGTCGCGCACCACGAGGGCGTCGCCGAAGGCGCACACCACCCCGTCCACCTTGACGGCACGCTCCCAGGAGTCCCGGCCCGAGGCGGCGTCGAGCACCATGATCCGGCTCGAGTCGCGCGTGAGGTCCTCGCGCACGACGATGCCGTCCACGACCGTGGGGTGGTTCTCCGGGTCGAAGTCGACGGGGTCGTCCCAGACCTCCGTGCCGCCCATCGTGACGCGGACCACCTCGCCCTCGTACGACGTGTAGTCGAAGTCCTCGCCCTGGCCGTAGTCGCCGTCGTACTTCAGCAGGTCGTCGCCCAACGGGGCGTAGGCGACGCCGTCACCCACCTTCAGGGTGTCCAGGTCCGTGCCGTCGGCCAGCGCGACGAAGGCCGAGACGCCGATGACCGAGCATCGCGGCGAGCCGTCGGCCGTGGCCGCGGGAGTCGCGTAGGCGGCGAGCGCCACCGTGCCCGACGCGAACACGCAGGCCGAGGCGTAGTCGTCGAAGGACTGCGACCACCGCTCCGACAGGTCGGCGGTGGACAGGGCGACCACCTCGCCGGAGCCGTCGTCGGCGTAGAGCGAGATGACCAGCGTGTCGCCGTCGACGTCCGTGGACACCGGTGTGCCGTCCAGGTCCGTCCGGGCGACCTCCTCCCCGGTCTCGGCCGAGAGCTCGACGAGGGTGGTGGCGTACACGCCGGTCTCCGCGTCCTGGGCGACCACCCAGTAGCCGACGAAGGCGCCGGACCGCGGGGCGAACGGCAGCACCGTCAGCTTCGCGGGGGTGTCGGTCTCGATCCCGTCGGCCGCATCGTGCGTCCACCGCTCCTCGCCGGTCGCAGCGTCGAGCAGCGAGACGCTCGGACGGAACGCGACCTCGGGCGGAGCGACAAGCCGGTCGCCGCCGTACAGGACGCTGCTCAGGCCGTCGAGGTACCCGCGGTTCCCGGGGGCGTTGACGGTCTCCTGGGTCACGCCCGCCGGCAGGTAAGCCATCAGGTCCGGGTAGTCGGTGGAGAGGTCGCTCGCGTACCAGGCGTCGACGGCCTGCTCGTACGCGGTCGCGAGCGCGCGGCCCTCGTCGTACTGCTCGTCGTACCCCTCGAACCAGCCAGAGTCGTAGTCGCCGTCGGAGAACCACGAGGTGTAGTTGAACTGCGACGACACCAGCAGGGCGTCGGTGCCGACCGCGGCGAGGTCGCCGCGCTCGACGTAGTCCACCTCGTCGGACGAGGCCTGCGGCGTCCACTCCCACTGGGTGCTCGGCTTGCTGAGCAGGTCGGCGACGACCGGGCTCGACGCGACGGCCGTGGCGTGTGGCGCGAGGAACGTGCGGTAGGCCCAGTAGCCACCGCCACCGAGCGCGGTCACGGTGACCAAGGCGCCGACGACGACCGCTGCGATGACGATCGGCTTGCGCGAGCGGCCCGCCGACGGTGGGCCGGGGACGGGCGGCTGGCCGGGCTGCGGGGCGTATGGCGGGGCGTACTGCTGAGCGGGTGCGGACTGGGGGTAGGCCGTCGGCGGAGGCGGCACGGGGCCGGGGGCGGGGGGCGGCGGCACGGGCGCCGTCGGCGGGGGCGGCACGGGGCCGGGGGCGGAGGGCGGGGGCGGCACGGGGCCGGGGGCGGAGGGCGGGGGCGGCACGGGGCCGGGGGCGGAGGGCGGGGGCGGCACGGGCGCCGTCCAGGACTGTGGGGGCGGCCCGGTGGGCGCGGGGACGGTCCCGGACGGCTCGATCGGCAGGGTCGGGTCGGTCGTCATGGCAGTCCGTTTCGCCAGCGGCAGCAGAGAGGGGAATCGTGCGCAGGATAGGGGTGCGGCGCGCACTCGCGAGGGGGACCAAAAACCAATTCACCCGCCTGCCGTGATCACGGCTGTGAATGCGGGTGGAAATGACCGAATGGCCGACCCCGGCGACCGTCCGTCCGCTGCCCGGCGCGACCGCGCACTACGCTCCGGGCAGCGGCAGCATCCGAACCTCACAGACAGGCGCGAGATGAGCGACCCGAGCCCGACCGACCCGACTGCGACCGACCCGAACCCGTCCGGCGCGGGTCTGACCGCGCCGAGTCCTGCCGATCCCAGCCAGTCTGCGCCGAGTCCTGCCGATCCCAGCCAGACTGCGCCGAGTCCAGCCGACCCGAGCCCGACCGCGACACCGGTCCACGCAGCCCCGGTCTCCGCGAACCCGGGCTACGGCGCGCCCGTCTACGCAGCTCCGAGCTACGCGGCTCCGGGCTACGCGGCCCCGGGCTACGCGGCCCCGGGCTACGCGGCTCCGGGCTACGCGGCTCCGGGCGGGGGGCAGCCGACCGCTCCGTCCGGGTACGGACCCGGCTACGGTGCGCCGGCCCGAGCGCCACGCACGGCGCCGGGCTTCCGGGGCGTGCCCGCCCGCGACTACGTCACGGACGGCCTGGCCGCCCTGGCTCTCCTGATGTCCTTGGCACTGCCCTGGAACGTGGCGCAGGGCGCCACCGACCGAATCGAGGTGGTGCTGCTCACCGTCCTGAGCCTGTTCGCCCTCGCGGTGCACTACCTGTACCGGGCCGGCGTGTTCCCCGCCACGTGGTCCGGGCGCACGGTCGCCCTGGTGCGCGCGCTCATCACGGCGCCGTATGTGGTGATGGTGGCCGTCACGGTGCTGCTCGACCTCGTGTCCGGCTTCGCGCGCTCGTCCGGCATCACGCCGGGTCTCGGCGGTGCGGCGGTGGTCGGTCTCGCCGGCGCGGTGCTGGCAGGGCTGCCGCGCCGGGCCGAGCTGGACGGGCACGCCGCAGCAGCCTTCCTTGCCCGCCTTCGTCCGACGTTCCTCGTGCTCGCGATCGTGGCCGTCGTGCTCCAGGTCGCCGGGCTGGCCGCAGTCGCCGTCACCGACCTTCGTGGCGTGGGGGTGTGGATCGTGCTCCAGCTGGTGGTCCGGGCCCTCGGCCTGGCGGTGCTGGTCGGCGGGATCCTGCTGGCCGTGGCCCGCGGTCGGGACGCCTGGCGCCCGGTCCTGCTGACGGTCGGCGTGGTGCTGGTCCTCGGCTCCGCGGTGTTCCTGAGGAACGCGTGGTACTCGGTGTACGACGTCGACCTGGCGGTCGTGCTGCTCCCTGCGGCGGCCGCCCTGGCCACCGCGCCGGTGCCGTGGCACACCGCGACCGACCGCCGTCGGTCCGGGGTCGCCACCGCTGTCGCCGGCCTGCAGTCGATCGCCCTGGTCAGCGCTCTCTCCGCGCTGCTGACACTGCTCGCGGTCGTGGGCGGCTGGGACTACCTGGCGAAGGGCCCGCTGATCACGGTCTTCGTGCTCGCGCTGTTCCTCACCGTCGCCGCCGTGGTGGGCGCATCGGCACTCCAGCAGGGGCCGACCGCATCGCGCGCGACGGCCTGGGTCGCCGTGGGCATCGTCGTCGTGCTCGGCCTCGTGGTGCTCGTGGTGACCGCCGCGTCCGACTCCCTCAGCGTGTCGTGGCTGAACGTCCTGATGGCCCTGGGCCTGCCGGCTCTGGTCGCCTGGGCCCTCGCGGTGCCGGGCTCCGACCGCACGGCCACGGACGTCTTCTCCCCCGCAGGCCCGCCGGCCCCCGCGCCGCAGCCCTGGGTCCAGCAGGCAGCAGCCCCGCAGTACGCCGCGCCCGCCCAGCCGGCACCCGCGCCGGCCGCCCACGGCTTCGTCCCGGCGCAGGCCGCGGATCCTCGCACCGACCTCGCCGTGCTGGCCCGGATCGCCGCCGAGGCGCCGGAGCTACGCCCGTGGGTCGCGGCGAATCCTGCGGCCTACCCGGCACTGCTCGACTGGCTGGCCTCCTGCCACGACCCGGCGATCGACGCGGCCCTGGCCACCCGACCGCCGCACTGACGACCGTCGCCCGGACGCCTGCCTGATTTCCGCCCTGAACCGGTCAGCGCCCGGTGCCGTCGATGGCGTGCTCCTCGATCGCGGCGATCTCCTGGTCCGTCAGCGCCGGCGCAGTCAGCGCACCGACGTTGGCCTCGAGCTGGGCCACCGACGACGCCCCCACCAGGGCCGAGGTGATCCGCTCGTCGCGCAGCACCCAGGCGAGCGCCAGCTGGGCGAGCGTCTGCCCGCGCCCCCGGGCCAGCTCGTCGAGCGCCCGCGCCCGGCGCAGGTAGTCGTCGGTGAGGTTGCGCGCGGACAGGAACTGGCTCGTGGCCGCCCGCGAACCCGCCGGCACCTGCCCGGACAGGTACCGGTCGGTGAGCAGGCCCTGCGCCAACGGGGAGAAAACGATGACGCCGAGCCCGAGGTCGGCGACGACGTCGAGCAGCGACTCGGTCTCGCCCGGGGCGACGCGCTCGACGTGCCGGTTGAACATCGAGTAGCTCGGCTGGTGGATGAGCAGCCGCAGGCCCAGGTCGCGCGCTGCGGCGTACGCCGCCCTGGTCTGCGACGGTGAGTAGTTGGAGATCCCCGCGTACACGGCCTTGCCGCTGGTCACGGCACTGGCGAGCGCGCCCATCGTCTCCTCGACCGGCGTGCTCGGGTCCGGCCGGTGGGAGTAGAAGATGTCGACGTGGTCGGTGCCCATCCGGCGCAGGGACGCGTCCAGCGAGGACAGCAGGTACTTGCGGGAGCCACCGTCGCCGTAGGGGCCGGGCCACATGCCGTAGCCGGCCTTCGTCGAGAGCACCAGCTCGTCGCGGTAGTGCCGGAAGTCGGTCGCCAGGTGCCGGCCGAAGTTCTCCTCCGCGGCGCCACCGGTGGGCCCGTAGTTGTTGGCCAGGTCGATGTGCGTGACGCCCAGGTCGAACGCGCGGCGCAGCACGTCGCGCTGCACGCCGAACGCCGACGCGTCGCCGAAGTTGTGCCACAGGCCGAGGGAGATCGCCGGCAGGTCGAGCCCGCTGCGCCCGGTGCGGCGGTAGGGCATCGCCTCGTAGCGGTCGTCGGCGGCACGGTACGGCTGGGCGGTCGGCATCGGTGTCGATCCTCTCCTGGCTGGTCGTCCCAGGCTATCCGGCCCCGCCCGGGCCGCCGGGTCGAGCGGGTCGGTGGCGACGGCGCGGTCGACCGGTGGCGCCGCCCGCGGCTGGCAGACTGCGAGGGGGGACCCGGACCGACGACCGACGGGCCGGCGGGAAGGTGGCGGGAGCGATGACACAGCTACAGGCGCGTGAGGTCTGGGCCTGGTACGGGGGCAACCCCGTGCTGGCCGGTGTGGACCTGGACCTCGGCCCGGGCGACCGTGTCGGCATCATCGGACGGTCCGGCGTGGGCAAGTCGACCCTCGTCGAGATCCTGGCCGGCGCTCTCGAGCCCGGCCGCGGCTCGGTCACCCTGGACGGCACGCGCGTGGCCAAGACGCCGCGGCGCGAGCGCAAGCAGATCGCGGCGCGGCTGCGGGTGGTGCACCAGAACGGCCACCGAGCCGCCGACCTGGAGCACACCGTGGAGCGTGCCGTGCGGGTGGCCCTGGGCGCGGCGCGCGCCGCGGGTCGGTCCACCGGGATGGACGTCGAGACGACGCTGGCACCCGTCGAGCTGCCCACCTACCTGCTGGACCGGCGCGTGCGGACCCTGTCCGGCGGGGAGCGCCAGCGCCTCGCCCTGGCGCTCGCGCTGGCCACCCGGCCCGAGGTGCTGCTGCTCGACGAGCCGCTCACCGCGCTCGACCCGGCGATGCGGCACCACATCGCGGCCCGGGTGGCCGAGCGGGTCGCCACCGACCGGATCGCGCTGCTGCTCGCCTCGCACGACGTGCGCCTCATCGAACAGCTGACGACGACCGTGCACGTGCTCGCCGAGGGGCAGTTCGTCGAGCACGGCCCGCTGGCCGAGGTGCTGGCGAACCCGCAGCACCCCGAAACCCGGGACTTCGTCGAGGCGCTGCCGGAGGCGACGCTGCGCTGGTCGTGACCGGGGGAGGTCAGCGTGCGGTCGCGGCGTGGTGCTCAGGCCCGCCGACCCAGCCGCGCGCGCCGGCGTACCGCACGGACCAGCCGGCCACCCGGACCGCGCCGTCGACCGCCTGCGCCATCGCCCGGGCGTGCGGCCGCGGACCCAGGCCGGCCAGCGCGGCCAGCAGCGCACCGTGGAACACGTCCCCGGCGCCGAGCGTGTCGACCACGGTGGCCGGGGCCACCAGCCGGGTGGTCGTGGTCCCGGTGCGGGCGTCGTGCAGCTCCACCGCGCCGGGCCCGTGGGTGCGGACCACCCAGGACGGGCCGAGCGCCGCCACCTGCGCCAGGTCGCGCACCGGGGCGCCGTCGAGGGTGAAGTCGGCGGACAGTGCGGCGACGTCCACGTGCGCCAGGAGCGCTTCCGTGCCCGGCTTCCAGCTGCCCGCGTCGAGCAGCACGCACACACCGCGCTCCCGGGCGGCGCGCGCCAGCGCGACGGCCGCCCCCATGAGGTGGCCGTCGACGAGCAGCGCGGCCACCCCGGTGAGCACTGCCTCGTCGACCTCGGGCCGCTCGACGACGCCGGTCGCGTTGACCGACACCACGGCCCGCTCGCCGGTCGAGGTGGTGACCAGCACGCTCGACACCGGCGGCGCGCCCGTCGGCCCCGCGACGTCGACCAGCGCCACGCCACCGGCCGCCAGCTCGGCCCGCACCAGGTCGGCCACCGGCCCGTGGCCCACGTGGGCGACGAGCGTCGCAGCCACGCCGAGCGCGCGGGCGGTCAGCGCGGCGTTGAGCGCCGGCCCGCCGGCGGCGACGAGGAGCTCGTCCGCGACGACCTTCTCGTCCGGCCCAGGCACGTGCGCCACGTACTGGACGACGTCCAGCGTCGCCAGCCCGCAGGCGACGACCCGCCGCATCGCGGGGGCGCCGTCGGCGCCGCTCATCCCCGGGCTACCGATTGCGGCGCAGCGGGCGACGGCGCGGACTCAGCCGGCGCCCCCACCGTGCCCTGCAGCTCGACCACGGTCGGCCCGAACGACACGTTCACCTCCGCACGGACGCGCACCTGGTCCCCGTGCACCTCGACGCGGACGGTCCGCACGAACGGCGTCTCGACGAACCGCGCCGTGAGCTCGTAGGTCGTCGCGCCGGTCCACGCGGCGCTGACCAGCGCCGTCGGCGGTTCCGCCGGCACCAGCCGGAGGCGCTGAGCGATCGGCTCGCCGTGACCGGCGCGCGCGGTCAGCGTGCGCCGACCGATGCGGACGCGCACCGTGTCGGCCGCCGTCCCCGGTTCGAGCACGGCCTCGCGCACGCGCCACGGGTTCGGGGCGAACGTCACCGTCCGGCCCGCCAGCCGGCGCGCCGCCTCGCTCCCCGGCTCGCCCACCGGCGGGTCGAGCCGCAGGGCGGCCAGCCGGGCCGCGAGCGCGGCCCGGCCCTCGTCGTCGGGAGCCAGCGGCTCGTCGGCCAGCCCGGGCAGCAGGTGTGCCCACAACGCGTCGAGCGTCGCCTGCATGTCCGGCACCCCGGAGGTGATCGCCACCACCGCGTCCTGCTCCGGCAGCACCACGGCGAACTGCCCGAACGCCCCGTCGCCGCGGTACGCGCCGTGCCGGCAGCGCCACAGCTGGAACCCGTAGCCCTGCCACCAGTCGCCGCCCGTCACGGGGTCGCCGTTGGGCACCTGCGCGGCCGAGGCCTGCGCCACCCAACCCTCGGGGAGCAGCCGCCGACCCGCCCACACCCCGTCCTGCAGGTACAGCTGCCCGAAGGCCGCGACGTCCTCGGTGCGGACGGACAGCCCGAACCCGCCGGTGTCGATGCCCTGCGGGCTGCGCTCCCAGGTGGCGCCGGTGATGCCGAGCGGGTCCAGCAGCCGCGGGCCGAGGTAGTCGAGCAGCCGCTGCCCGCTGACCTGCTGGACGATCGCGGACAGCACGTACGTGGCGGCCGTGTTGTAGACGAAGTGCGTGCCGGGCTCGTGCGTCAGCGGCTGCGCGAAGAACGCGCGCACCCAGTCGCCCAGGCCGCCCCGGTCGCCCAGGCCGCCCCGGCCGCCCCGGTCGTCCCGGCCCTCGAACACCGCCGACGAGGGGTCGTCGTGATGCCCCGACGTCATGGTGAGCAGGTGCCGCACGCGCAGCGCGGCGAGCAGCGGGTCCGGGGCGACGGGTGCGCGGTCGGCCAGCAGGTCGACGACGCGGTCGTCGAGGCCGAGCAGGCCCTCGCTCGCGGCCAGCCCCACGGCCGTCGCCGTGAAGCTCTTGCTCAGCGAGTACAGCTGGTGCGGGCGGTCCGCCGCGTAGGGGTGCGCCCATCCCTCGGCGACGACGCGGCCGTGCCGAAGCACCATGATCGAGTGCAGCTCCGGCTGGGCGAACAGGGCGTCGACCAGACGCAGCAGCGCGCGCGGGTGCACCCCCTGCTCCTCCGGGGTGGAGCGCGGCAGGCGTGCGGGGGTGGCCATGGGCACCACCCTGCCACCGGCCGCCGACGCGTTGGCCCCTGGAGGCCGGAGTGAGCCGTGACAACGGACGACCCCGCTCTCCGCGAACGGAGGGCGGGGTCGTCTCGTCCCGATCAGGCGCCGATCAGGCGGGCATCAGCCCGGTCCCGGCGTCGCCGCGGCTGCGCGCCGGCGGTGCGGCAGGCACGTCCAGGCCGGAGCCCGTGGTGCCCACGTGCGCGCCGACCGCCGCCGGCTTCTTGCCGCGATCGCCGAGCGGCACGCCCCGGAAGGTGAACTCCCCGAGGATGCCCTCGCCCTCGGCGTCGACGATCACCAGCTGGCCGGCCTTGAGCTCGCCGAACAGGATCTTCTCGGACAGCGCGTCCTCGATCTCCCGCTGGATGGCGCGGCGCAGCGGCCGGGCGCCGAGCACCGGGTCGTAGCCCTTCTCGGACAACAGCTTCTTGGCGGCGGGCGTGATCTCGATGCTCATGTCCTTGTCGCGCAGCCGGCCGTCGAGCTTGGCGACCATGAGGTCGACGATCTGGAAGATCTGCTCCTGGCTGAGCTGCGGGAACACCACCACGTCGTCGACGCGGTTGAGGAACTCGGGCCGGAAGTGCACCTTGAGCTCGTCGTTGACCTTCGACTTCATCCGCTCGTACGACGTCGACAGGTCGCCATCGGCCTGGAACCCCGTCATCAGGCCCTTGGCGATGTCCCTCGTGCCGAGGTTCGTCGTCATGATGATCACGGTGTTCTTGAAGTCGATCACGCGGCCCTGGCTGTCGGTGAGACGGCCGTCCTCGAGGATCTGCAGCAGCGAGTTGAAGATGTCGGCGTGGGCCTTCTCCACCTCGTCGAACAGCACGACGGAGAACGGCCGGCGCCGCACCTTCTCGGTGAGCTGACCGCCCTCGTCGTACCCGACGTAGCCGGGGGGCGAGCCGAACAGCCGCGAGACGGTGTGCTTCTCGGAGAACTCGCTCATGTCGAGCTGGATGAGCGCGTCCTCGTCGCCGAACAGGAACTCCGCGAGCGCGCGCGCCAGCTCGGTCTTCCCGACGCCGGTGGGGCCGGCGAAGATGAACGACCCGCCGGGACGCTTGGGGTCCTTGAGGCCGGCCCGGGTACGCCGGATCGCCTGCGAGAGCGCCTTGATCGCCTGGTCCTGCCCGACGACGCGCCGGTGCAGCTCGTCCTCCATCCGCAGCAGGCGGCTGGACTCCTCCTCGGTGAGCTTGAACACCGGGATGCCGGTCGCGTTGGCCAAGACCTCGGCGATCAGCTCCTCGTCCACCTCCGCGACGGCGTCCAGGTCGCCGTTCTTCCAGGCCTTCTCCTTCTCCTGGCGCTGGATGGTCAGCTGCTTCTCGGCGTCGCGCAGCCGCGCGGCCTTCTCGAAGTCCTGCTCGTCGATCGCGGACTCCTTGTCGCGGCGCGTGGTGGCGATCTGCTCGTCGAACTCGCGCAGCTCCGGCGGGGCGGTCATGCGCCGGATGCGCAGCCGCGCGCCGGCCTCGTCCACCAGGTCGATCGCCTTGTCCGGCAGGAACCGGTCGTTGACGTAGCGGTCGGCCAGCGTGGCTGCGGCCACCAGCGCACCGTCGGTGATGGACACCCGGTGGTGCGCCTCGTAGCGGTCGCGCAGACCCTTGAGGATCTCGATGGTGTGCTGCAGGGTCGGCTCGGCCACCTGGATCGGCTGGAACCGGCGCTCGAGGGCCGGGTCCTTCTCGACGTACTTGCGGTACTCGTCCAGGGTCGTCGCGCCGATGGTCTGCAGCTCGCCGCGGGCCAGCATCGGCTTGAGGATCGACGCGGCGTCGATCGCGCCCTCGGCGGCACCCGCACCGACCAGGGTGTGGATCTCGTCGATGAACAGGATGATGTCGCCGCGGGTCTTGATCTCCTTGAGCACCTTCTTCAGGCGCTCCTCGAAGTCACCCCGGTACCGGGAGCCCGCGACGAGCGCGCCGAGGTCCAGCGTGTAGAGCTGCTTGTCCTTGAGCGTCTCGGGCACGTCGCCGCGGACGATGTCCTGCGCCAGACCCTCGACGACGGCAGTCTTGCCGACGCCGGGCTCCCCGATGAGGACGGGGTTGTTCTTCGTCCGGCGGGACAGCACCTGCATGACCCGCTCGATCTCCTTGCCGCGCCCGATCACCGGGTCGAGCTTGCCGTCGCGGGCGGCCTGGGTGAGGTTGCGGCCGAACTGGTCGAGCACGGCCGACCCGGCCGGCTGTCCCTCGGCGGGCCCGCCGGCGGACACCGGCTCCTTGCCCTGGTAGCCGGAGACGAGCTGGATCACCTGCTGGCGCACGCGGTTGAGGTCGGCGCCGAGCTTGCCCAGCACCTGGGCTGCGACGCCCTCGCCCTCGCGGATCAGACCGAGCAGGATGTGCTCGGTGCCAATGTAGTTGTGGCCGAGCTGCAGCGCCTCGCGCAGGGACAGCTCGAGCACCTTCTTGGCGCGCGGCGTGAACGGGATGTGGCCGGAAGGAGCCTGCTGGCCCTCGCCGATGATCTCCTGCACCTGGGCGCGGACGGCCTCGAGGCTGATGCCGAGGGACTCCAGCGCCTTGGCGGCGACACCCTCACCCTCGTGGATGAGGCCCAGCAGGATGTGCTCGGTACCGATGTAGTTGTGGTTGAGCATCCGCGCCTCTTCCTGGGCGAGGACGACAACGCGGCGGGCACGGTCGGTGAAACGCTCGAACATGGCACTCCTCACACCGGTGGGCTTCGTCGATGCTAACCGCGGGTCGAGGCGTGGGACTCCTCTGTTCGCCGCAGGCGCAGCACGGGAGCCCGCGCGGCGGCGCGTGACCACCGGCGCCTCGTCGGGCCACGGCGGTGGGGTGCACCAACCCTTCCCGAGCCTGTACGCCCAGATGACGTCCCGGCGACGTACACGCTCAAGAGTGGTCGGGGTCCCCAGACAGCGCTCGAGGCGATGCCCGCCGGCGGAGCGGCGAGGCGCGGCGATCGGGGGTGCGGCCGGACCTGTACGCCCAGATGACGTCCCGGTGACGTACACGCTCGAGGGCGGTCGGGGCTCGCGCTCAGCGCTCGGGCGTCGGCTCCGGTCCGAGGACGTGCTCCACGGCCGCCGCGACGACGCCCGGGTCGGTGAGGATGCGCTGGTGCCCGAGGCCGTCGGTGCTGACGAGGCGCGCGCCCGGCCACGCCGCGACCACCGCCTCGGCGACGCGATAGGGGGTCTCGCGGTCCGCGCGGTCGTGGGCGACGAGGGTGGGCGGCATGCCCCCGGCCGCGCCGACGACGTCGAGGTCGAAGGAGCGCAACGGCCGGCCGGTCGCGCTCGTCAGCGCGCCCCGCAGGTGGTCGGCGGTCCGCGGCCGCAGCGCCAGCACGGTGGCGAACTGCTCGACGAGGTCCTCGAAGCCGTGGTTGGGGGCGACCAGCACCAGGCGCTCGACGTGCAGCGAGGAGCGGATCGCCTCCGCGGCGGCCGTCGAGCCGAGCGAGTGCGCGACGACGCCCGCGGCCGGGCCGAACCGCCGGCCGGTGGCCTCCAACGCCTCGATGAGCTCCATCACCGCGCCGCGGCCGGGACCGAGGAACCCCGGCCCGGACTCGCCGTGACTCGGCGCGTCCGGGGCGACCACGCGGTAGCCGGCCGCGACCAGCGGCGCGACGAAGGCCCCGAGCTGGCCGCGCCAGCCGCCCCAGCCGTGCATGAGGTAGACCACGGGCGCGTCGTCGTCGCCCCAGGTCTCGACGACGATCTCGCCGCCGCGCGGCACCTCGACGTGGGTGATGGCGCTGGGCAGCCCGGCCGGGCGGTGGTCGCGGCGCCGGGCGCCGCGCGGCAGGGTGACCCACAGGTCGACGGCGCGGCGGCCGGCGGCGGCCGGCGCGACCACCTCCAGCACGCGCATCGAGACCCGCACGGACGCGAGGGTCGCGGCGGCACCTGCGCGTCGTCGGGCCCGGCGCCACCGCGCGGCGCGGGGCACGCTGCTGGGCGTGGGGGTGGGCACGGTCCGGAAACTAACACGCGTGGACGGGGCCGGGTGCGCCGGCCTGATCGTCGAGGCCTACCGACTGTTGCGTGGCCCGGTGCCCACCTATTCGCTGCCGCTCACCGCAGGCGGCCTGGTGCGAGCGGAGGCCGCATCCTTGGCAGTAGATGGCATCGGCGTTGCCGGCGGCTTCGTCTCCACGAAGGACTGCTCCACCCTGACGCCGCCGAGGCGGTCGACATGTTCTACGAGCCGGAAGATGCCGACCGTCAGCAGGACTACCCCAACCAGCCCGATGATGCTGCCCACCACGGCCTGCGTCTGTGAGCATGAGTCGTAGTACTGCGTGGTCCAGATGCATGTCTGGTAGTTCGCATTGCCGGTGCTCGTGAGGTCGAGCCCGATTACGGCGAGCACGAACCCCCAGGCGACGAATAGCGACGCCCGTCGCGGCGGCGTAGGTGCCGTCCGTTTGGTGAACTTGACCTTAGCGCCAGAGCTATGCGCGCGGCTCGTCGGTGTGCCCGGCATGTCGCCCTCCCTTGGACGGTCCTGTTCGTTGGCCTTCTTACACCTCCGCGAGAGCGGCACGCCACCTGCATGTGGCCGCTCAGGTTGAAGCGCAGCGACCCTCCCCGACCCCAGGGACGGTGTCCACGAACCCCACGCCGTCCGCCCGCCATTCGGCCACCCGCTGCTCCACCTCCGCGGCCTGCCAGCACCTCCCCCGCGGCATGTACCACATCGTCGACGACCTCCACCCACACCCGCTGCCTGCCCGCCAGGGTGCGAACCGAAGGAGACAAACCACTGGTTGGCATTGATCGACATCGCCTGCCGCGGCTACACGTCCCCGGAGTGGTCGCTACCAGCGTGCCGTCGGCAAAGTACCGCGCGTGCCCGTTCGCCACCGTCGCCACGGCGGTGAGCCAGCTGCCGAGGCTGCCCGCCTGCAATCTGGAGGCGTTGTCCGCCGTCCACCAGTCCAGGCGGTTCATGTGCCAGGACGTGAAGAGATCTGTCGCACCGGAGCACCTCCAGCCGCAGTCCGGTAGGTGCTCCGAGATGCCCAGGCCCGAGTACGACGGGTCCATCGGCGACGCCAGCGGCGAGATCGTGTCGAGGGTCTGGTTGACCACGTAGACGTCCAGGCCCCCGACCGGCCCGTCGACGAACCTAATCAGCACCGAGTACTGCTGGCCAGGAACCGCAACTTCCGCCAGCGACACCTACACCCGCCGCGCCGTCCCGTCCGCGAGGTCAGCCGCATCACCGACTCGCCGTCGGTCGTCGCGAAGGCCCGCCCGTCCCCTGCCCAGTGCGCGCCCCTCTAGCCCCGGCAAACCCGGCTCCCGGCCGCACCGTCCAGCCGCTGGCCTCGACGGCCGACGACGACGAGTACTCGAAGTTCGAACACCAGGCCGCAGCCCAGCACCGGCGCGCACGCCGCCAGCGCGCCGACGACGTCGAGCCGACCGGGCGTAGCCTCGATCGCGTCATGCCCCACCACCACGCCCCGCGGCCCACGCCCACCATCGCCGTCCTCACCGGCGCCGGGATCTCCACCGGCGGCGGCATCCCGGACTTCCGCGGCCCGCAGGGTGTGTGGACCCGGGACCCGGCCGCCGCCGAGCTGCTGGAGATCGACCGGTACCTGGCCGACGACGACGTCCGCCGCCGCGGCTGGGCAGCCTGGCGCGACCACCCCGCCTGGGCAGCGCACCCCACCCCCGCGCACCGCGCCCTCGTCGACCTGGAGCGCGCCGGCCACCTGCTGGCCGTGCTCACGCAGAACTTCGACGGCCTGCACCAGGCGGCCGGCAGCGACCCCGGGCTCGTCGTGGAGCTGCACGGCACGCTGGCCACCACGTCCTGCCTGCGCTGCGGCCGGCGCGAGCCCACCACGGCGGTGCTGGCCCGGCTGGACGACGAGAGCGACCCGCGCTGCCCCGACTGCGGCGGCGTGCTCAAGCCGGACATCGTCTATTTCGGGGAACGGCTGAGCGACCAGGCGCTCGAGCGGGCGATCCACGCTGCGCAGGACGCGGACGTCTTCGTCACGATCGGCACCACGCTCACGGTGCAGCCCGTGGCGGGGCTGGCGGGCCTGGCGGTCGACTCCGGCGCCGAGCTGATCGTCGTCAACGACCAGCCCACCGCCTACGACCGCCGGGCCGTCCGCGTGATCCGCGCGCCGATCGACGAGGCGGTGCCCGCGCTGGTCGCGGAGCTGGTGGCCCGCTGACGCCCCGTCACGCCCGCTGACGCCCCGTCACGCCCAGGCCAGCAGCACCCCGGCGGCGACGGCGGCCGCAACGCCCACCAGCGCGCGCCTCGTCAGACGCTCGCCCAGCACCACCCGGGCCAGCAGCACGGTGGCCAGCGGATACAGCCCGACGAGCACCGCCACCACGACAAGCTCGCCGCCGTGCAGTGCGGCCATCAGCAGGCCCTGCGCCGCCGCGAGCAGCGCCCCGGCGCCGACGGCCAGCCGGAACGCCGACGTGCGGGCCGCCGTCGACGACGACGACGAGGCGTCGGTGTCGGGGTCCGGCAACGGCCCGTCCAGCATCGCCGCCAGCGCCGCGGCCGGGCGCCACCGCCGGGCCAGGGCGGCCAGGGCCAGCAGCACGACGAGCCCGGCCACCAGCTCGATCCAGGCCGGCGCCAGCCCGGAGTCGGCGGGGGCGCGGTCGAGCACGACGACCGACAGGCCGAGCGCCACACCGGCCACCAGCGTGAGCACCGCCGCGCGCGTCGTCCAACGCGGCCGCTGCCCACCCTCCGCCGGGCCGACCTCCGCCGACCCGAGCAACGCGGTCGCGAGCAGCGCCGCCCCGACGCCGGCCCACCCGGTCAGAGCCAGCCGCTCGCCGAACGCCAGCCCGGCCACCACCGGGACGGCCGCCTGCAGCATGGCGATCACCGGCGACAGCACGCCCATCGGCCCGGCGGCCAGCGCCGCGTAGAAGGCGACGAAGCCCACCACCGCGACGAGCCCCGCCACCGCCCCGACGGCCACCGAGGTCGCGGACCACACCCCCGGCACCGCGGCCACCACCAGGCCGAGCAGCAGCACGCCCACCGCGTACGTCACCGTCGTGGCGCGCAGCACCGGGCCGCGACGCGAGGCAAGGCCCGCGAGGAAGTCGGACGCCCCGTACGCGACCGCGGACGCGAGCGCCACCAGCACGATCACCACGCGTGGACCTTAGGCGGTGATCAGCACGGGCGTGCCCAGCGGCACGGCGGCGAAGGTGTCCAGCATGTCCGCGGGGATGCGCAGGCAGCCGTTGGAGATCGCCCCCGAGTGCGTCGGGTAGGTGTGGATGGCGATCGGCGCCGGCCCGGACAGGAACGAGTCCAGGCTCGGGGAGTGCGCGCCGAAGGTGACGAACAGGCGCGAGTACGTGGCATTGGGGTCGGGGTAGATCGACATCACGAAGGTCCGGGTGATCGGCGTCGGGGTGGACGGCCGGCCGTGGCCGGCCTCACTGGTGGCGATCACCTCACCGCCGCGCAGCAGCTGCACGGTGCCGGCGGACAGGCTGGCGCGGATCGACAGGTCCGTGGTGCTCGTCGTGACGTCCGCGGCGCGCACCCATCCCGTCGCCTCGTTGACGCCGGCCGACCCCACCTGGCTGGGCAGGCCTCGTCGGACCGCGAGCAGCACCTGGTACCAGTCGCCCTGCTGCGCGACGACCGGGTAGCTGGTGTCGCCGAGGTACGCCGCACGCGGCAGCACCGCGAAGGGCGTGCCGCTCGGCGCGTCGAACAGCGCGGCCCCGGCCGCGTCCGCCGGCGCGACGAGCAGGCCGGACGGCATCGTCCCGGGGTCCGGGTCCACCGGCGCCGCCGGCAGCACCGCCCACGGGTCGGCGACGGGAAGCGTGGACAGGTCGACGGCGGGCATCGGTGCGGGTGCCGCGACCTTGTCCACAGCGACGGCCGCCGGCCGGGTCACGGTGGCCGCGGGCCCGGGCTCGGCTGCGCCGCCGGCGCAGCCGGCCAGCGCGGCCAGCGCGACGACGATCCCCACCACCCGGCGCATGGACCCAGGGTAGGCACACGCGGCAGCCGCACTCTCCCCGCCGCCACAGCCTGGCTCCCGTCACCGCGGCGACGTCGTCGCCCCGGGCGCGGTCACCAGCCGTGCAGCACGGGCTCCGGGCCGCGGTACGCCTCGAAGGCGGCCCGCTCGTCGGCGGTGAACGGCCGTGGCGTCGCCGCGTCGCGGTCGAGCTGCACCATCCGCGAGCGCGCCCGCAGCACCACGATCGGCCCAGACTCGGGCTCGTCCACCAGCTCGTACGCGAAGTCCACCGACGAGCGGCCGGTGCGGGGCACCCACACCTCGACCACGAACGGGCGCGGCCGGAACGTCAGCGGGGCGAGGTAGTCGATCTCGTGCTTGACGACGACGAGCCGCGAGGCCGTCATCGCGCCGTGCTCGTCGACGCCCATGGCGGGGAACACCGTGAACCGCGCATCGTCGAGGTAGCGCAGGAAGGCGGCGTTGTTCACGTGGCCGAACAGGTCGACGTCGCTCCACCGCACCTGCATGCTGACGCGTCCACGGCGCAGTTCCACGTGCGCGACGGTAGTCGCCCCCGGCGCGGGTCACCCCCGGGCCGGCGCTGGCGCCGCACCGGATGGGCACCGGACCGGCACCGGACCAGCACCGTCAACCGCCGATCCGGCTTCCGCGTTCCCCCTAGGCTCGGGGACGTGACCGACCCCGCACCCGCCGCGCCTCCTCGGCGGCGGCCACGGCGACGCCGTCGGCGCGTGCTCGCGGTCCTCGTCGGGGCGGTGCTCGTCGTCGGGCTCGGGCCGGTGATCGTCGTGCAGGCGGTCGGGCAGACCCGGGTGGTCGCGGGGCTGGTGGACGTGCCGGCGACGGACGTCGCGCTGGTGCCGGGCGCCGGGTTGACCGCGCAGGGCACGCCGTCGGTCTACCTCACGCGACGGCTCGAGGCGGCGCGCGCGCTGTACGCGGCCGGCACCGTGCGCGTCATCCTGGTCAGCGGCGACAACCGCACGCCCTACCACGACGAGCCGTCCGCGATGCGTGACTGGCTGCTGGCCCACGGCGTGCCCGACGACGCGATCGTGCGCGACTTCGCCGGCCTGGACACCCACGACACCTGCGTCCGGGCGAGCCGGGTGTTCGGCGTGACGCGCGCCGTGCTCGTCACGCAGGACTACCACCTGCGTCGCGCGCTGTTCTCCTGCACCGCGGCCGGCATCGACGTCGTCGGCGTCGGGGTGTCCGCGGAGAGCGTGCACCCCCGCCAGGCGCTGGGGTGGAAGCTGCGCGAGGTGCCGGCCTCGTGGAAGGCGGCCTGGGATGCCCTCATCGGGCGTGACCCGGTGCACCTCGGTCCGCCGGAGCCCGGCGTCACCGACGCCCTGAGCCGTCCCTGACGATGCGCCGCGGAGCGAAGCCCGCGGTGACGGCGCCGTCCCTGACGACGCCGCCCGGCCCGGGCCCGGCGGACGTCGCCGGGGTGCTGCTCGCCCCGGGCGCGGGTGGCACCCGCGACGACGCCACGCTGGTGGCCCTGGAGGCGGCGCTCGCGCCGCTGCCGGTGCGGCGGGTCGACCTGCCACGCTCGACGCCCGCTGCGGTGGCCGCGGTGGGCCGGCACGCGGCGGACCTCGCGGCCGAGCTGGGCACGCCCACCGACCGGCTCGTCGTCGGCGGCCGGTCGTTCGGCGGCCGGATGTGCTCGATGGCCGTCGCCGAGGGCCTGCCGGTGGCCGGACTGGTGCTGCTGTCCTACCCCCTGCACCCGCCCGGGCACCCGGAGCGCCCGCGCGTGGCGCACCTGCCGGACATCGGTGTGCCGGTGCTGGCGGTCAGCGGCGAGCGCGACCCCTTCGGCTCGCCCGACGAGCTCGCCGCCGCGCTGGGCACCGTGTGCGGGCCGGTGCGCCTCGTCCTGGTGCCCGGCGCCCACGCGCCGGCGCCGGCACCGGTGGTCGCCGCCGTGCTGGCCTGGCTGGGCCGACCCTGACCCGTACCCCGACCGGGTCCTCCTCGGCGCGGCATGGCGGACCTCCGGGGGACACTGGGTGGATGACGCCCGCCCCCGGTGACGTGCACGAACCGCCCGACCTGCCCGTGGTGCCGGACGTCCGGCTCGTCGCGGTGGACCTGGACGGCTCGCTGCTCGACGACGACAAGAACGTCGACCCGAGCTTCTGGCGGCTGCTCGACGCGCTGCACGCCCGCGGCATCGCGCTGTGCCCGGCGTCCGGCCGCCAGTACGCCACGCTGCGTCGCCAGTTCGGCCGCGACGACCTCGTCTACATCGCGGAGAACGGCGCCTACGTGGTGCACGAGGGCCGCGAGCTGTCGAGCGACGGGGTGGACGCGGCGGCGGCGCTCGCCGTCGTCGACGCCGTCCGGGACCTCACCGCATCCGGCGCCGACGTCGGCACCGTCTACTGCGGCAAGGCCTCGGCGTACGTCGAGCGCGCGGACCGGCCCTTCCTCGACCAGGTGGAGCCCTACTACGCCCGCTTGCAGGTGGTGGACGATCTGCGGGCGGTCGCCGACGACGAGGCGCTCAAGCTCGCCGTCTACGACTTCGACTCCTCCGAGCGCGGCGCCGGCCGGGCGCTCGCCGCCCTCGATCTGCCGGTGCAGGTGGTGGTGTCCGGGGAGCACTGGGTCGACGTGATGAGCCTCACCGCGGACAAGGGCCACGCCCTCGCCGCCGTAAAGCGCGCGCTCGGCGTGGACCGCGAGCAGACCATGGCCTTCGGGGACTTCCTCAACGACCTCGGGCTGCTCGACGCCGCCGCGTGGTCGTTCGCCATGGACAACGCGCACCCGCAGGTGCGCGCCCACGCGCGCTTCGTCGCGCCGAGCAACAACCGCAACGGCGTGGTCCGCACCATCGTGGCCGCGCTTGAGCTGCCCGGCGTCCTGGACGACGACCCCAGCCCTCGCTGATCAGCGCGGCGGGACCGCGGCGGCCAGGGCCTCCATCGTCGCGGCGACGGCCGGCACGCGGAGCAGGTCGGGCGTGGTCACGGCGTACACCGCGCGCGACGAGGTGCCGGCGGCCGGGCGCACCACGACGCCCGGGTGCCGCTCGGCGATCGGCCGCACCAGCCCGGGCAGCAGCGCCACGCCGAGCCCCGCGGCGACGAGCCCCAGCACCGCCACGTAGTCGTCGGTGGCGTAGGCGACGTCGGGGGCGAACCCGCGGTCGGCCGCCGCCGACAGCAGGTGCCCGCGGCACCGGGGGCAGCCGGCGATCCAGGTCTCGTCGGCCAGGTCCGCCAGGTCCAGGCCCGGGGCGTCGGCGAGCCGGTGGCCGGACGGCAGCGCCACCAGCGTGGGGTCGTCGAGCAGGTGCCGGCTGACCAGCCCGGACAGGTCGTCCTCCCCCCGCCCGAGAGCGACGCCGGGGTACGCGAAGGCCAACGCCAGGTCGCAGGACCCGTCGCGCAGCGCGGCCAACGACGCCGGCGGCTCGGCCTCGGCGAACGTCACGGTCAGCCCGGGGTGCTCGGCGCGCAGCGCCGCCAACGCGCGCGGCAGCAGCGTCGCCGACGACGACGGGAACGCGAGCAGCCGCACCAGCCCCGACTGCAGGCCGGCGAGCGCGGCGACCTCGGCCCCCGCCGCGCGCACCGCCGCGTTGAGGCCGGCGCCGTGCCGCGCCAGCGCCTGACCCGCCTCGGTGAGCCGGACGCGCGGTCCGGACCGGTCGAGCAGCGCCAGGCCGAGGCGACGCTCGAGGCGGCGCACGTGCTGGCTGACGGCCGGCTGGCTGGAGCCCAGCGCCGCTGCGGCGGCGGTCAACGTGCCGTGCTCGGCGATCGCCTGCAGCAGCCGCAGCGCCGCCACGTCGAGCGCCCGCAGGTCAGGACCTCCGACGTCGTTCGCCATGGCCGCATCATAATGTCGATGAATGGCTGGGTTCATCAATCCACCCTTGTGTGATGCCAGGTCTCCCGTCGACCATCGAGCCGTGAGCCTCGACACCCTGCGGGCGGCCTTCGCCCCGAACCCCGGTCATCTCGACGCCGCCACCTGCGGCCTGCCGACCCGGGCGACGGTCGCCGCCATGACCGCGGGTCTCGCGCGCTGGGCGGACGGCACCATCGACCTGGCCGAGTACGACGCGGCCGTCGCCGACTCCCGCGCGGACTTCGCCCGGATCGTCGGGGTGACGCCGGGCGACGTGGCGGTCGGCTCGCAGGTGGCACCGCTCGTCGCGCTGGTGGCGGCGAGCCTGCCCGACGGCGCGCAGGTGCTCACCGTCGAGGGCGACTTCACGTCGGTCACCTACCCGTTCCTCGCCCACGCCGACCGCGGCGTCACCGTGCGCGCCGTGCCGCTGGAGGCGCTGGCCGACGAGGTGCGGCCGGGCACCGCCGCCGTCGCGTTCTCCCTCGTCCAGTCGGGCGACGGGCGGATCGCGGACCTGGACGCCGTGCTCGCGGCCACCCGCGCGGTCGGCGCGCTGAGCATCGTCGACCTCACGCAGAGCGTCGGATGGCTGCCGGTCGACGCGGGCCGGATCGACGTCACCGTGACGGGCGCCTACAAGTGGCTGTCCGCGCCGCGGGGCACCGCGTTCCTCACCGTGCGCCCGCAGCTGCGCGACCGGCTGCGGCCGATCACGGCCAGCTGGTACGCCGGCCAGGACGTCTCGGCGTCCCTCTACGGCCACGACATGCGGCTGGCCGACGACGCCCGCCGGTTCGACGTGTCCCCCGCCTGGCTGTGCTGGCTGGGCACGGCGCCGGCGCTGGCGGCGTTCGCCGACGTGCTGACCGGCCCGGACCCCGACGCGGTGCGCCGCCACGACGTGACGCTCGCCGACGGGTTGCGCGCCGGCCTGGGCCTGGCGCCGACGGGCAGCGCGATCGTCTCCCTGCCCGATCCGGACGGCACGGTGCGGCAGCGGCTGACAGCCGCCGGCCTGCGGGTGGCCGGCCGGGCCGGCGGCGTGCGGCTGGCGTTCCACGTCTGGGCCGACGACGACTCCGTCGCCCGGGCCCTCGCCGCCCTGCGCCCCTGACCCCGCCGCACCCTGCCGACGTCCCGGTCGACGGCGCCCTCCCCCACCGTCCTCGGATGTCAGGAGGCTGAGGTGAGGGCCTCGTCGAACGCGGCCAGCGCGGACGGGGAGAACAGCACGAAGCGCACCAGCTCCACCGGCCCGTCCTCGTACGCCGCCTCCCACCCGTGCACGGCGGCCACGGCCACGGCCGCCACCTCGCGCACGTCCCAGCCGTAGACCCCCGCGCTCACCGCGGGGAACGCCACCGACGCCGCGGGCAGCCCCGCCGCGACGTCGAGGCTCGTCGTGAAGCAGGACGCGAGCAGCGCGGGGTCCACCTCGCCGCGGTACCGGTCGGGCCCCACGGTGTGGATCACCCAGTGCGCCGGCAGCGCGAACCCCAGGGTGGCCACGGCCCGGCCCACGGGCAGCCCGGCCGGCAGCGCGGTGCGCCGCAGCTCGCGGCAGGCCGCGAGCAGGTCCGGCCCCGCCGCGGCGTGGATCGCGCCGTCCACCCCGCCGCCGCCCAGCAGCGACGAGTTGGCCGCGTTGACGATCGCGTCGACGCGCTGGGTGGTGATGTCGCCGTGGACGGCCTCGATCTGCACGGTTCGATCCTCGCGCCGTCGGCCGGAAACGGCGAGGCCCCTCGAACGCTTACCTCCGAGGGGCCCATGCCGAGAACCACGCTAGGAGCGTCGCGCGCCCGATCGGGTG
>Ga0302262_10000119_pt1 | contig 32521 bp, 38 predicted proteins | sample II_Fen_E3_4_FD_194557 | JGI IMG/M metagenome (GOLD analysis project Ga0302262, IMG submission 194557) | Peat permafrost microbial communities from Stordalen Mire near Abisko, Sweden - II_Fen_E3_4 | ecosystem: Environmental > Terrestrial > Soil > Wetlands > Permafrost | place: Sweden: Abisko...
CGTTTTGCTCTTGTCAGTCATGTCACGGGTGTTAAACGACTGGTTCTGAACGCGCACCGTGGTATTGCCCAGACGTGCGCTGTACTCCTTGGCCAGCTCGATGTCACCCGGCGCGTACACAATCTCGTTGTGAAACGCTTTCATAATGGCGTTGCCGGCCTCGGTGCCGTAGATCGCCCGCACCTGGTCCTTGCCCTGGAAGATGATCCCGTAACGCAGTCCCGCGCCACGGGTTAGCGCTGGAGCAGTTTCCATGATGGCCATGCGGCCCATGATCGCTAATTCATCCATAAGCAGGAACAACTGATACTTGTACAGCAACGTACCATCAGCGCAGTGCCCGCCCTGCTCCGGCAGAATCTTCGCGTTCTGCCGTATGGCCTGGGTGAAAAACAGGTTCATCAACGGGCCATATTTCTTCAGCGACTCCTCGGTCATGCTGAAGTAAACCGTCATCCGCTCCTTACGCGCTTTCGAGAAGTCGATGTCATCACCCGAAACCGCCCATGCCACCGTCTTCTCGGCATACATCGACAGCACATCACGCACGATATCGGCTGTGGTGGACCAACCGCTGCTCTTATTCTTCGAGGCCTCAAAGACACCGTTCAGCTCGCGCCGGCATTCATTGGAGAGTGCGTCGGGCCCGTCACTGCGGCTGGCAATTACCTGCTCAGCCCATGCGCCAATCGCAGATCCCATCGAACCAATCTCATACGCTTGCGGCAGCGTGAAGGGCAGATCAGGGGTCTCCATCATGTACAACAAGATCGCCGTGAACACGTTTGCAGCTTTTGTGTACCACTCCTGGTTCTTTTCGTTACTCGACACAAACAGCACGCTGGCCATCGTGCGGATCTCGCCCAAGCGATAGAGCGGATCTCGATTAATGTTGGTCAACGGGTTCCAGCGATGGGTTTCTAACCTTTCAGGTGAGAAACGGAACACCTTGTGTCCCATCGAGGCGCGAAAGCCCGATGTGATATCCCAGTTCTCAAACTTTGGATCGTTGACCACCATCGAGTCGGGATAGCTGAGCAGGTTGGGAATTACCACTCCCACACCTTTACCCGTGCCAGGCGGTGCGGCCAGCATCACAAATTGCTGACCGTAGCTGGCCAAGTACGTGTCTTTGGTAGGATGTTTGCCCAGCAGGATTGGGGGGTATTCCTCGATCCGTTTCTGGGGATTTTTCGGGCTATACGCATGTGCTCTCAATATCTGCGACTCCTAATCAGGGGCTTTAGCGGTGATGCCCAATGCGCGCAGCAGCTCGGTTGCCATGAGCCTGGCGTGGGCCAAGTCCACCGTGTCGAAGCAGGTTGCTTCCAGGTCGTTGAGTCGGTAATCGGTTGCGGGCTGCCCGGTCAGCACTGTGATGGTCATGTCACCGCCTTCAGTGCCGATCATGTCCACGGCCAGATACATGCTCGATGCGTGCTCGTACACATCGACCAGGGCAGTGATTTTTCCCGACATCTTGCTGCGGGCCAGCGTTGATAAACCGGCCGCCCACAGTTCGACGCCAGGCTGTAACTCGATCCGATGCGGATTTGGTTCGCCTATTGGGTTCATGGTTTGAGTTCTGCGATAGGGGGGCAATGCTGAGTTGGAATCGATCAGTCAGCCGACCATCAGCATTCTTATTTGATGATTTCAACGTCGAATACGGCCTGCCCGTTTGCGTTGAAACGCTTCCACAGATCTGGCCGCAGCACTTCAATGAAGTGTTTGCTGTTACTCGATGCTTCATGGATCAGAGCATTTAGAGCATCCAGGTAACTGAAGTTGTCGTCGCCTTGCTCGCGCATTTTCTCCTGGTAGGCATCGGCCAAGACGCACTGATCATCTTCAAGAAATGCCTTTGCTAAGAACCCGAGGCATTCCCGCTTGGTCTTGGCGATTCCGATGTGCTCACCCTCGGGATCCGACAGAATCCAGCGAGATGAGTCTTTGCTGATTATGTGGCCTTCATAACTCATGGAAATTCTCTCAACTTTTGGCGTTGTTAAAAAATTTCGGTATAGCGGTTTGCGATTTTTTTCGAAACCTGCATCGTTTCATCTGAGACCTCACCATTGCAGACACCTCTTACTTGTTCAACCCGCCACGTATTATCGCCAGTGTCCTCAATGCTTAACGTAGAACGCAGCCCTTGACTATCCGTCAGGGAAAAAATTCTTATGTAGCCTTCATGGCAATCCACATCATAGCTACCCACACAGTGATGCATAAGAATCCCTTCTTCTTGAAGAGAGGTCGAACAGGTCAACGCATTGACCCTGAACTCATCAATTTCGCAATCGCTTAGCCGTGAATGCCATGACAGGTTTCGGGACGGCGGTGCATGGCGCGCTGCTTGTTGCTCGTGCCATTCCATAGACAAACGCTCAACAGATGCCCATGTTGAATTCTTATCTGGTAAGTGCTTAGCCACCCCATCGGCCTCAGCCCAGTCCAGTACGTCTACGAGCTTGCGTCTAAACTGATTCATGTAGTTGCGTACGTGTGCATAACCTTGTTCTTGCCATGCCTGACAACAGTGAACAACCCATAGACGAATAATACGTTGGTACTCAGGCATTACCTGTCTATCCAGTTTTCTTGAAACTTTTAAAATGGCGCGAAGCACAATCGCTGGCACCTTTTTAGGCAAATTACTCGACGCAATATTTTCTAACGCCACGGGATGGGGGGTCTGTACATACTCCAACACGACGGTGATAGGTGCTGCTAACAGCCAGCGGTAGGTTGCGGGCGCCATGAAACTCGCCAGCCGACGACCTTCAACAGTGCCTTGGCGGTCTATAAGCGTGGACATTCGCCCATCTTTAACCCACGTACTACGAGAAAACAGATCCAAGCGCGCCCAGCTTTCTGGTTTTATCAATACCAACAACGGTAAACAGTTACGGTGTTCCGAGGCTATTCGCTTTACAGAGGCTGCATGCATGGCACATACAAGATACCTGTCTAAATACAGGCTGTAACCCCAACCATTGAGGGTGCTTACCAACGACAGCAGCGGTCGATCAATGACAACGTTCCATATATTTTTGCGTAATGCACAGGCCGCACGAAACACACTTGAGATTTTTTTCTCTTCCAGACCGTTCATACCCCCCTCTAAATATAACCATCCAACGAATCTCTTGATGAATGCATTCTTTAACCTCTGATGTGACGCGCATTCTTTCTTAACATTGCGAAGTTCACTAAAACCGGCCGCATGCAAAGCGTAGAGATAAGCTTTTTCAAGGATTTCTATTGCAAACCACTTCGCGCTTATTGCTTTTGGTCTGGATTGCATAGGAAACAGTCTTATAGCAGGCCATTTTTCAAAGCTTCGAATCTGTAACCAGCTCTTATGCTCGTAACTCCACTCAAAAGCTTCAATGTTGGCCGACGACAGGCACCTATCAATTCGCCACGTATTACAAATAACAATTGTCTTAAACCCCACCCGCAGATCAAGATTTTGATAAATTCGCGACACCTTGTTTTCAACCACGAATTGGCTCGCTCGTTCATAGATCTGCTGAAAGCGAGCGTCGCTAAAAAGTATCTTTGTCATAGTTTTAATTCGACGAAAGTTTATGACAGTTGCCTGCCTGAACAAAACGACATAGCAGGCAGGCCCTCAATCAATAAGCGATGGTTTGCTGTAAGCGGGTAGGGGATGGCGAGGGCGGGCTGTCCTGCGCGTCCAACGGAGTCACGGCAATGCGCAGAAGGAAACGCTGCTGTGCGTTTTTCGGCATCACGGCTGACAGCATTTCAAAGGTGGCTGCCGGGTCCTGGGTGGCGACCTGCATGCAAAGCAGGTCCGTTTCGTCGCACTGGGCCATGAAGGTCCGGTGCTCGACCGGCTGGTAAGGCTGGACATCATGTCGCGGGTATTTGATGTCTAGCGAAGCCGGTATTTGTGGGAGATTCAGCACAGATGGATCGCTTTCGCGGTTCTTCTGCACGCTACTCCACACATATCCGCCCAACGCAAAGCAGAAGGTCAGGAAGAACACGACCACAAAGACAGGGACAGGCTTTTTTTTGGGGCGCAGATCGAAGGAGCCTCGTGAATGAGGGGGGGTGTCTGCGCTGGTCGAGTATTCATTCAACATATCGGTTGTCCTTCAGGAAAGAGAAAAAGAGACACCCACGGCTGCGCACCAGACGCTGATGTTCTGCGGCGTCTAAGAGATGCAGGTAAGGGTTTAGGGCCGGGGCAGAGATACGAGGGGTATCTGCGGTTCATTGAAATTGGAATTCAGGAAGGGCGCAGCGAAGTGGCATGCACTATTTCTTGCTGGTGTTTTTGTACTCTCCCACGTACTCAAACTGGCGAAGCTCCCGAGCCGTGGCAAATCGCGCCTCGCCATGCAGGCTGGTACGGGGCTTCAGGCGCATGAAGATCGTCATCAGGGCGAAGCCCACCGGCAGGAACGTAATGGCCGCCGTGATGCACCAGCACCAGGGCAAATACAACAGGCGATGGTCTGTCAACGGCAACAGCCTGGCGTCCCATAACGTGTTCCAGGCGACGGCCGAAAGGGGGACACCCGTCAGATGCAAGAACACAGCTCCACCGGCATAGATGCCCGCCACAAAACACACTGCCATCAGCAGCAATACCAACAACGTCAGTTTCCACCACATACCGCCTCCTAAACGATCTTGCTACTGAGTAGTGCCAGCTTGTGCTCTGGCTCGTAATGCACTTCCAGGATGTGCGTGCCTTCCATGTACAGCACTACATCGAACGAGGTCCTGACCAGGCGCTCGATGTAGCTGTACTCCAGGCCTTTGCCCACTTCCGACTGCTTCACCAGGCCACAGACGCGGGCATAGCCCGCTTCGCTGTCGTTGGCATGCGCGGTGGTTACGGTGCCTCGGGTGCCGGTGTTAAGGATCTCGATGAAGTGCCACACCTCATCACCGGTCAGCTCGGCCAGGAACAAGTGGTCCGGCTTCATCCGCAGCGAGCTGGCCACCAGCGCCTTGGGGGCAACCACATGGCCATAGAACAGATGCACATGGTTGGGGTGATAAGGCAGCTGAAGTTCCTTCACTTCCTGGATGGTGATCATCCGGCGATGCTGGGGGAACAGGTCCATCAGCGATTTGCCGAAAGTGGTCTTGCCTGAGCCTGGCCCGCCAAAAATGATGATGTTCTGGCGGTGCTCGACGGCCAGGTTGAAGAAGGGCCACCAGTCGCGCTTTTCGTGGGCGGCCTTCATCTGGAGTTGCCAGTCAGCCAGGTTCTGCTTGGGTGCCGCAACAGCCTGCGCCTTGTCGAATCGGCCGCTGTCGATGTAGTCCTTGAGCGTGAACCGCTCGAGCGAAGGCTTACGAAAGGTCATCGACAAGGTGCCTTTTTCGCAGGCCGGGGCCATGACGATCTGGCCACGTTCACCATCGGGCAATTCCACCGTGTGGATAGGCGTCTGTGCCGACAACTCGCGATGGTTGAGCGCCGTCAGACTGTTGGCCACCCTCCAACACAAGTTGAGATCCAGCCAGGGCGCATCTTCACGCTGCCAGCCAGACGGTGTATCCGTCCAGATTTCGAAAGGCCGGTTGATCGCCACATCAGTCGTACCGGGGCGGTTAAGCCGCTCCGAGATGCCAGACTGATGGAGAAAGTCCATGACCAGCGTTGACTCGTTGAGCGAGCCTTCAAGCTCAGAAACTTCTACTTCAGCATTCATAAAAGCCTCCTCTCAACGGTTCTCGTAAACCGATGAGAAATCGATGTCGCGGGCCACAATCACGGTCATGACGGTGCCAGGGTAGATGTGGCCGGTCGGAGCAATGTTGATACTGTTTTCCAACGCCTTGCTGGCCATGTTTTCCACGTTCTGCTCACTGTTATTCACGGTGTAGCCACCAGCACCCGAGCTTTTCTGTGTGGTGTTCGCCACGGCCTGAAGCGCGTCCTGGACGACCGACAGCATCACTGCACCGCCGAAGCGTTCCTTGTAGTGGTTGTCGATCCAGGCTTCTGTACCACTGGCCCCCAGTGGACCCGCGCCCAAGCTGTCAAACTTGGCCCGTACACCCGATTGCGTCTCCAGCTCTGACCAGGTGGTGAACACCCGTGCCTGACCCGGCTTAAGCTCAACGCTTTGTTCGCCTGTCAGCCTGTCGCCGGCGTCGGCAATCACCGTAGAACCGTCAGCCGAATACAACGGTTCGGTCAGTCGGCAATCGATCAAGCCCGGATGGTCGGTATCGATCTCGGTGTAGAGCGCGCAGCGCGTGTACGTGTTGTGTGACACCAGGTACTTACGCGACGGGGCCAGGTACGCCTTGCTAGGGGCGAAGGTGGTGCCGCCAAGGTTGCTCAGGCTGCCTCGGGTACGGGATTGCCCGCCTAAGCCCCCGGTGTCGCCCTGGGCGGAATCAAGACCAGGAAGGCCCGCCAGGCTCATCTGCTTGGAGCGGCCATCACCCGATCGGCCTCCGTCCGCACTGCCCGAAACCGTAGCGCCGGACGCTGAAACGTCCTGCAAGACCGGACTGATGACGATACCGCCGCCCAGTTTGCGTTGCGCGGGTGTCGCCTGAGGGGGCTTATCACTGGGCGGCGCACGATCGGGCTGTGCCGGCGCAGCAGCTGTCGTGGGGCTACGCTGCATGGCCAGACGATCACGTTCCGCCTGTTCACGCGCCTCCTTGTCCCGCTGGTCCTTCTCCTCCTGGGCTTTCATCAGGCGAACTTTCTCGGCCTTGGCATTGGCCATGCTTTCGTCACTGCCCTTGTCCTGCTGCAAGCTGACATCGGCCTTGGCCTTGCTCTCGTCCACCTGAGTGGAACCCTCCTTCATCTTGGAGATGAGCAACGACCAGCCAACGATGACGATGGTCAGGAACACAATGACAATCGCGGCGATACCTAAGTAAATCTTCTTGTTCGGGCCACTGCCGCTGCGCTTCGTGCGCAGATCGAATGAGCCGCGTGACTTGTCGCTTTGGATGACAGGATCTGCACCCGGTACTGATGCACCCTGGCTCTCGTCATTTGCCATGGCCAACCCCCACTTCCTGAACCAGATCGTAAGACCTGACCCCGAATCCCCGCGAGTTCAGCCACTGGTCACCGCTTTTCTTCGCCGGGTTTTTGTAGTCGTAGCTGATCGTCGCAATCCAGGTAGTGGGTTTGAGCTGGGCGTCCGGCATTCCGTTCTTGTCCAGCACCGTCTTGGTCAATCGAACCTGAGCGGTGCCCTTGGTGTTTTCGCGCTTCAGGAAGTTGATGATGTTGATATCGGTGCGGATCTGCCGGTTATTACCCAGCACCGCCAGATAGCCTTTCGATGAGAGCTGAAAGTTTTTGTACTCGCCAAAGGTCTCGTCATAAGACATCAGCTCGACCATGGCGTAATTGGCGTCGTTGTTGGAAAAGTTGTAGCTCTCCCGAAAACGCGCATACGTGGCCAGCCAGAACTCATCGTCGATCTGCTCGGTGGATTTGACCTCGCTGGTGGGCTTCACCACGTCGGTGAAGCCCGAGTTGTTGTCCACCCGCACCAGGTAGGTTTCGACGGTCTTCAGTGGCGTCAGCCCGAGCACGGCCCCGACCGCCATAAAGGCCAGGACACCGAAGAACGCCGCCAGGCGCTTCCAGGTGCGGGCGCTGCGTTGGTGCTCCTTGGCCACGTTGGCTTCAAACCAGCGGGCGGCGTTGATATAGGCCTGTGTAGCCAAACTGATGTTTTGCGCGGTGGCTGCATCAACGGTGACGTTGGCGGCCAACTCCCGCTCGCGCTCGATCAGCGCTTGCTTGTCTCTACGACGCGTTTTGAAGTTCATAAAATTTTCCGTAAAGGTAATAACGATCAAACGCGCAGCCGCTCACTCACAGAGCAATACAAATGGCTCTGCGAGTGCAGGCAGGATATCGATGGCGTTGATTTTTAAAGCTGAGTTGGCAGGCTATGCGCCGCCGATCTTGTTGCGCATTAATGAGGACATTCGCATTGATGCCTTTAGACCAGCGGCTTTACTGAGCACACTGCTTAAGCGGACTCCCCCGGTGGCCGTTCCGCCCATGACAGTAGCCGCATAGTTTGGCAATTCGGCAGCAATGAAGGCGAAGCACAGGAAGTAAATAAGCATGCTGAAGTTTCCGACAGTGCTGGTGTCCATGACTCCATTTTTAATCATGACCGTATTAATGAACCCAAGCTCCAGGGCCAGCACGACCGAGAACAGTACCTGCGTCAACATGAAGCCACTGATCAAAGACACCCAGCCCAGGAACCATTGTCTCGTCTGGTCAAACAATGCGAACGCGATGAATATCGGCCCCAGTGCAAGCATGATGGTGGTAGCGACCTTCAGTACCATCAGCGTCAACACTGCAATCAGTATAAAAATCGCACCACCGACGGTATAAAAAAACAGAGCCTGTCCGGCTTGGTAGATTGACTTCACGTCGTACCATTTGAAGTCCATCGCACCGAGTAGATTTTCCAGATTGTCGATGAAGCTCTTAATCATGGAATCGACCTGAGTCGTCTGGCTCCCGTCCTGGCCTGACAGAATGCCGCCCATCCAGACCGGCATGTTTGTCACGAATGGGACAATGGTATCCACGAACCAGGTGACGTTGAATGCCATGCCCGCAATAAACGCCACCTTTAACATTTCGAATACAACATCCTTGAAGATGGCTGTCATACCAATGTAGAGCCACTGGATGCTGCGCATTGTGAAACTTAACAGCCAGAAGGTCCCAAAAAGCCCACCCAGCCCGGCCATGACCTTGGTAGTGCCAGACACCAACGTGGACTTTAATGAGGAATCTATCGTGTCATACAGTAGCTGAGCGATGTGAATTTCCATGCCTGCACCTCATAGACTTGAGTCATTCGTATTTAGGCAGGACTTTGCTCTTGCCACTCATGTAATCGCTGAACGCCTGGGAACGCTTAGTGTTTTCAATCTTTTCCTGCTGCTGTTGCAGCATCTGCATGTTGGCGAGCCGGAATTGTAGGTTCTGCTGCTCAATCAACTCCTGCTGGTAGCGCAGTTGCAGATCCTGTTTGGCTTGCGGGGTCTGCGCCTGGTTGAGCTGCGCACGCAGCAGCTCGGCGTTTTTGACGCGTTCAGTGCTGGAATCATAAGTACGCTCAAGCGAATCCGCAGCTGCCAGCATCTGGTCAAACCGTTGCTGCACGCTCGCATTGTCAGATTTGAGACCATAACGATCACGCAGAGTGGCGATGTCCGTTACAGCCGAATACACAGCGGACCAGTCACCCATCGGCATTACCTTGTTTAGCGCCGGGTTGTTGAGGAAATCACCCAGCTTGTCGTTGCCGGTGATGATGCCTTTGTAGTCATCGTATTGCTGGCGGGCCTGATCGATACCGTCCTTCGCCTGCTTCAAGGCGTCGGCGGCCTGCGTAACTTGCGCCATGGCATTCGCTCTCAGTTCAAGCAGCGTCGCTAGATCCGCAGTAGGAATGCCAGTGACTGCGAAAGCTGGCAGTGACATGGCCACCAGTACGGCACTCAGGGCCAGGGCAACCAATGGGTGTTTCACATGATTAGGGGATTTCATGGTGATGTCCTCGATGCTCAGGGGCGATTGTCTTTAAGGGTGCGCACTTCGCCGGTCGTGGTGCCTTTGAAGTTGTACGGGGTGGCTTGCAGCTGGGTCTTGAAGTCCAGCACCTGGCCATTCAGGCGCAGGCGAAACACGCTGCTGACGCCGTGGGCAACCAGAATGTTTTGCTCGTTACGGGTGGCGACGACCGATTCCGTGCCGTCCGGCATGACCTGGTACAAGTTGGGCCGGGGCTTGTTGGTGGCGAAGCGGAAACAGGTAAAGGTGCCGTTGTCCCATACCTCACTCGGGGCCAGATCCTTGTTGCCTCGGGACTGCCAGTTGCGATTTTCCAGACCGCTGCACGGGTTAGCCGGTGCATCGATCCGGGCCATGTTCTTGGGCGGCTCGGGCAGCACAAAGCGTAGGGCGTAGGTCATGTCCGTGACCTTCTTGACCAGCTTCAGCTCCAGCAAATAGGTGTGCTTGTTGGTGTTGATGATCAGGTTGGTGTCCGGGTCCTGGTCGGAGCTGGGCTTGATGGCCACCATGTTCCCCGCCTTGTTAACGCCGAGCGTCCATGCCTGGGGGTCCCCGGAGGTAATCAGGCCGGTGTCTTCGTTCACGGTCTCGTTGGCCGGGAACTGGATCAGCGACGACCGACCCACCATGGCCTGCAAGCGGAACACGTTGTCCGGGGTGTAGACGGCGGTCTGCACTCGCTTGTCCAGGTGCGAGGGGTCGCCCATGTTTTCTGCTGACGCCTGAGGCGACAGCCCGCTGGCCACCAAACAGGCGAGCAGGGGTGCGCTTTTCCGAAATGGATTCATTCTGACTTCTCTGAAGTTTTCAGCGCCTGCGGACGGCGAATCGAAGACGCCGAAACCCGGCATTAGCCGGGAGCAAGGGTGCGGTAAAAGGTGTTTGCGTCTGGAAGAGGTATTGCGAGGGAAACTGACTTTGTAGCCTCAAGCCCCGATGTTCGGGGCTTGATCAACCACTCGCTTAGGCAGCGAGGAACACGTCGTGTGTCTGAACAGTGGCGCCGGTCACTTCGATGGCAGCCACACTCGCATCAGTGTGAACAGCATCAGTCGATGCAGCATCGGCCCAGCTGGTCAGCACTGCATCCAGTGCGTGCGGCGCAGCAGCTGTGCCGTACTTCGCGATAATTGCGTTGATTGCAGCGTTAGCCGATGCAGCGTCAGAGACGTTCTGAATGACGGCGTGCAGATCAATCCCCGGTGCGCTCGGACCCGAAACGTGGGCTTGAGCAGCGTACTTCGACACTGCGATACGCGCTTGCAGGAAGTCGCTGTCGCCTGCGTTGTTGATCGCATCACCGACGAATTTCGCAACGAAGCTGCCACGGTCCACGGTGCCGGTTGCCAGCTTGTCGTTCCAGTACGAGACACCAGCTGCATCGCCGCTGCGGCCCAAAATGTTCTGGTACGCAAAGTTGACGTATGCGCTGTCGCCAAGGTTCGTACCAGCTTCGCCGTTGCCCTTGCCGTCGATGTACATCTGCTTGCTGATGACGGCGTACGCAGTGGTTTGATCGGTGCCGTAGCTCAGCTCAACGTTGAGCTTGTTGGCCCAGTAGGTCAGGCCGTTGTATTCAGGCGCACGGCTGAAGGACGAGTCATACAAGGCAACCACAAAGTCCTGCTGCGCCGAAGTGACACCGGCTACGTGCAGACCAGAATCCGGGTAGCTTGCGGCCAGACCTGCGACGGTAGCGGCTTTGGTCACGTCTGCCAGGGTCGGCGCGGTGTTAGTGGTCGCCAGCTTGAGAATGCCGAATGTGAAGTTTTCCTTGCTGATTGCACCGGTATCAAGCGCGGTAGTCATGGCCGCTTTGGTGTCAGCCGAGGCCTGTGGGTACAGGAAGTTGACGACCATGCTTGACGGCAAACTCTCGACAAACGCAGCAGCTTTAGTTTGGCCGAGCGTAACTGTGTAGCCGGGGAATGTAGAAGGAGTCTGAATAGCCACCTTATATAAAATATCTTGAATTACAATTTTCAGTGCCTGTTCAGGATTTAGGGCATCCATCAACTGAAAAAGCAAAGCGTGATTATGCAAGTTGAAATCATCATTTGGCGAAAGATACTTATCGTAAGTTGCTGCGGCGATGATCTTAGCTTGATCCGAAGTAAGTGCGCTCACAATTGAAGTCCTTTTATAGCATGAGTTTAAGACATGAACTAATTATAGTTAATTCAAATCCCAGTTACAAGACATTTGTTTCCAGAATATAGATAATATTGCACTGTTACGTTTGAGCCGAAAAGTTCATTAGCCGCAAGTTTGCAAAGATAATTTGCCGCATCGATCCCCGCTTGCGTCTTCTCACCGTCAGCGTCCGCAGCCGCATTAATTTCCTGACTAGTATTATTTGAGTATGCTGCAATATAAGTTGCTTCATCGGGAACGCCCGGATTTGGCGCCCAAAGGTCGTATGCATACTTATTAACGTTTGCAACCCAGTTTTTATAACCCGATGCCTCCGGGCATCGACCACCTTCCCAGCCTCGATACTGGTTAATAATTGCATTGCGAACTGAAATTGGGGTATCGACAGGGGTCGTATAGTAATCAGGAGAGCTACCATCGCAAATCATTGCCGATATGATTCTGTATGTGTCTCCCACAGAAGCGGTGCCGCCCCCACCACCACCGCCCCCACTATCAGGCGGCGGCGCGGCCTGACAGTTGTTCGACGTAACGCTACAAGCCCCCCACGACGTAGGCCCGTTGTAACTGACCAGTTCATGGCCATCGGTAGGCAGGCGCCAACCAAACACGTCATAGCTGCCGCTCTGCGAGGCTGAACACGATCCCGTACCTGGGCACGAACAATCACAAGCTTGTGACACTGCCACAGTGCGCAGCTTAATCGCACTGGTACAGCCCCCCATGCCGATATCCCAATACTGCCCCGCCGAACACCCTTGTCCTCCAGGGTTGATTTGTAACTCCACATGATTATTACCATTGATTGTAGTAATCAATCCTATATCTGCTTTGTTAGCGCCCAACGGACTCTGATCAACCGCCACACGCGGACTATCGGCAGCCCAGAGTAAGGAGGGCATAAACACCAACCCTATTAACCCGGCTTTTAAACAACTCAACAACCAACGCTTCATGCTTTTAACTCCAATAATTCGAAAACAGAGAGCCGTCAACAACTCAACGCTGGCTGTTCAACAACCGGGTGTAGTGCTGCCTGATGGTCCTGGCGTAGTTACGCTGATTGGATTCAGTGGGGGAGTTGTAAGCCCCCACGGCTCGCCATGTTGCACCGTGGCGATTAATCGAATCCGCCAGAATCCATGCGGCGACATAGGCGGATATGCATGGGTCATATAACTGCCCTACGGTGATGCCGTGCTTCTTGAGCTTGGGCAGCCAGCTGCTGTTGATCTGGAACGGCCCGTGATCAACTGAGCCATTGGCGTTATTGCGATTCACAGCCCACAGGTTTAAGCCTGATTCCTGGATTGCGATGGCCTTCAGCAGCGAGGGGTCAATGTGGCGGTAGTTGGCCGCCGCCACGATGCACGCCTCAAGCTTAGGGTCATCGGCCCATGAAGCAGCAGACCAGAGCCCCATACACAACAACAACGCCCTGATCGCCAGGCTAACCATTGGTACGGCACCCCGACACAACCATGGCACGGGCGTTCGGATTCGCAGGCGTCATCACCACCGAACCGGACGATACATCGACACTTTGGCTAACCCGAATTGAGCTATCCGACGAAGAAACTACAGTGCCCGAATAATTACCAGATACGGTCACTGTTCCGTTCTGGCTAACAGCCCCACTGCCTCCAAATGTGCCACTGACATTGCCCCGAACGTTCACATCCGCACCCGTCATGGTCACGTCGGTTTTCTCAAGCGAGGCATACGAGAACGCCGTCATGTTTGCACCAGGGCAGATCGGCTGCGTCACGGCAGCGCCGTTGGCCAAAGACTGCATTGAGGTCACCACATAACTGGTCAGCTCAAACCATTGCCCCCCCTGGCACTGGGCGAGGTTGCCGAGCAGCGAGGTGGCATACATTCCTTCCCGGTCACACGGCTGGCCGTTTTCCACCTTGGTATTCAGCAGAAGGCCGGTGTCAGTGCTGATCGATCCGGCAACCTGCAGCGTGTTATTCAGGAAGATCGGACGCGTATCACCCTGACGCACAAACTGGTTGAACGACGTGGCATTCAGCGAAGCCGCTACGACCACATGCCCGCCGCTGCCGGCAGGAATGCCCATCAGGGTTTCAGAAACGGTCATGAGCGTGCCGCGCACCTTGGTGGCATCCCGCGTGTTCTCGCCGCCAAAGCCCTGCGCCGCCGTCATCACCGAGTGAATCAGCACCTCGCTGAATTTCAAATTGGCCGGCGCAGCGGGGCAGGTGGTCGAGTCGAATGCTGCCGTGCGCGGCAAAGGCTCGGTGATGGGCCAACACGACACGACGAACGCCCGGACTTCACAGCCAATGCCAGGGCAAAGCCCTGGTGTGCGCAGTAGCTTGATGTACACCGATCGACCCAGCGGCATGCGCTCTGGAAAGTCGTTGGACAGCATGCCTGCTTGCTTCAAATCCCGGACCTGGACGGTCTGCTCATCGCCGGTAAAAACCGCCCAGGCCGGCGGTGTTGGATAAAGGCCCGCAGGGGCCTTCGAGGTGTCCACCAACCCCAGTGCGGCTTCGTAGGTGGTCAACGCTTTGAGCACCCCACCGCGCACGCTCATCATGTAAGTGCCCGTCGCCTCGGCCAGCGCCTGGTTGCTTTCCATGATCAGCGTCCGGGACTGTGCATAGGCCAAGGCGCCGATGATCAGCAAGGCCACCAGCAATGATTCCAATATGAAGCCCTGTTGCCTTTTACCTGACATCGGCGTCATGGCGATCCCCTTAGTTGTAGGTAAACACGGCTTCGTTGGTGTCGCCCTTGTTGCATACCGCCTGAGCCTTGTTGACGCTGTAAGGCGTGGTCAGGTTGTTGTTGTCGTCGCTGGCCTTGACCGTGGTGCCGTTGAGGGTGACTTTCCAGGCGTTCAACTCCATCTGGGTGATGAAGTCGGGGCAGGCAGCTGCACTCAGCTTGCTGGTGGTCAGGGTGAACTGAGTGCCGGTCTCGGCGATCGTCACGGTTCCGGCATCACCGCCACCCAGCTTGTGACGCACCACGTCCGAACCGGTGGCGACCCTCAGGTGAGTCTTGTCCATGGCGTTGGCAAAGGACGCCTGGGTAATGCCGGTGTAGGGGTCGCCGTCATCAGATTGCTGCGCCGATGTTTTCTTGGTAATCGCATACAGGTTCAGGTCTTTTGATACGGGCGTGATGTTCACGCTGACCAGGTAGTTGTTAAAGATCGGGGTCAGCGCAAAGGCCAACAGGCCGATAATTGCGATCACAATGATCAGTTCAATCAGCGTGAAACCCATTTGATCTTTTTGGGCAATGTTATGACGCATGGTGAAACTCCTAGACTGAGTAAAAGCGGGCGACGGCTTCTTGCAATTCGCGAAGCGACGTCATTTGAAGGAAGAACAGGTAAATGCTGATTCCGGCGCACAGGCCAATCATCAGCCACATGAACAATTTGCAACGAAGTTGCAACCGCTTGATGATCGTGCCCTCAAGCCGTGGCCTCAAATACTCCAAGGCTTCGTTAAGGCCACGCGACTCAATAAGATCCTCAAGCTCGTACTGCATCGACTCATCCAATAAGCCGACCTTGAATACATCTTTTGTTTGCATACCGCGTTGCAGCAGGTTTTCCAGCATCCGTTTAATCACGTCCGCCTTCCAGGGACTGGCGCCGTACTTGAGGTTTTCCAGGGACTCTTTAAGGTTGTCGCTTTTGCTGTTGCGGGTCTTGATCACCAAAGACAGGTTGGAGATGAACTTGATCGCCTCAAAGTCGCGATGGATCGACCATACCAACCCGTATTTATCCAAGGCCCAGCGCACTGGCCCCCTGAGCCTGGGCAGTGAAAAGACAATGCCGATGAGCGCCAAGACGGTGAAGCCGCCCAGTAGCCAGACGTTGCCCGTCAAAAAATCCGCCAGGCTTAGCAGTGTCTGCGCACTGCTGGGCAAATACTCGGCGGGCAGATCATCCGAAATTTCCCTGAGTTTTGGCGCCGAGAACAGCGGCACGCTGGACAAGGAAACCAGAGTAACGACAAACGGAAAGATAAAGCCCAAAACCGCAATACTGACGACATTGAGCGCCTTCTTGATCAAGGCGGTTGTTTCGGACATATCACGCAAGCCTTCCGGGAGAATCGCATCGCCGCCCTTCATCTGAATCAGCCGAAGCAACATGACTTCATCATCGGGCAAAGTGCCTTCAAACACTTTCCCAAACTTACCGCCGTAATTATCAAACATCTGCGCCCAATGATTTGACAGCACACCGCGAGGCCTGCGGCCATAACGCACCGCATCATGCTGAAAGATCTGTCTGAGTTTTTTCTTGCCCTGGGTGGCTTCAATGATATCGGCCAGGTAGCGGTAATAGTCGCTGCGTTTACTTCTGAAGGAGTAACCGGCTAATCGAACGTTAAAACTTAAACCTGACGAATGTCTGGCCGAGAGAAACCGCCTCCAGCGATCCTGAAAGTCGTAAATTAATTTGCGCATGATTTTCCGTGATCGGTTGAGTTAATCGGTAGAGCTTTGCGGACGGCCGCTTTCATCCAAGTAAAGCCGGGCGCCGCACTCATCCTCCGGGCAGAGGAATTGTCCCCGTTGATCGTGGACAAGATCGTCAGGCACTGGGCAGCCGCAAGATGGGCATCCATCTTCCGATTGAGCGCCTAGCTGTACGGCTATTGCGTTGGCCATCCTCAATGCGCTATGGAGTTTTAGGTTCTCGTTTGCGGTCGCTTCGAGCCCCCTAGCTCCGACAAAATCAACCCAACCCTGTTGTAGAACTCCGTTGACGATGCGCCTAACCTGAAAGCCAGGCTCCCCCGATGCATACAAAGCTGCATCAATCGCAATTGGGTCTGTGCTATCGAAAAGAAAAACCTTTTCTCCGTCAATAACGGAAATCTTACAACCTGCTGCCACCAAGCCTTCGGCAGCTGCGATGGTGATCCGTTGTTCGATGGATCGGCGGCTTAATAAGTCCATAATATTTACCTATACCGAGGCTGGAGAATCAGGTTTGCAAATGGCTCGGTGGCTTGTTCGATGTCGCGTGGGTCAAGCTTGCCTTGCAGAGCAAGGTATAAACCGCACTCGACAATGGTTTTGTTGGTCATGTCCTCGTGGTCGAGTTTTTCGCGCGGCAATGTGTCGAAGTACTCGTACATGCCCAATGTGTCGCCCTGGCCGATCAGGCGCAGCAGCTCGTAATGCTTGTTCGGTTCGATCATTTCAGCGATCGGTTGCCGACCGGCGTAGCCGTTCAAGTCATTGAAGTACGGGTTGTGGCATTTTTCGCAGCCCAGGTGGTTGCGAACTTTCATGCTCGACGCATCGATCTTGAAGGCCGTCTCGATCCCCTGGATGTACTGCTGCCAGTGCGCTCCGTCCTGGAAGTCGCCTTCGTTATCCAGCCCGCCTTCTTGCGTGAGGGAGTGAATGGGCTTCGCACAGCTGCACAACCGTGGCACCAGTGCCTGGTGAGCCAGTAGCTTGAACATCCCTGGGGATGACAAGAAATCACGCGGCACACCGATCGACTCGGACCATAGCTTCTGCGGGATATGCAACATGCAGGAAGCGTGAAGCGTGAAGAAACCCAAGGTGCCCATGCCACCGACGTCAGTGATGGCCTTGGCGTTGAGGTGATCACGAATCTCCCCGATCGACACCGCATCCGGGGCCACCCGTTTGAGGGCCATCAGCTTCATGGCGTAGTTCGCGTCGCCAGAGCCATCCACCGGTCGGGCCACGGTGATCTGGTAGACCCCCGCAAGCAGGATTTCAACCGGGTCTTCCAGCATGAAAACCTTGTAGTGCTCTGGCAGCGTGTCAATGACCGCCGAGATGCCCGTGGTCTTTCCTGAGTCCACCTTCCCCGAAATGCCGATCAGACCGTTCCTGGAGTTCTTGTAGCGCTTGAGCAGGTTCAAGTGCGTATCCAGATAGCCATAAGCATCCAGCTTCTTGACGACGCCCTGTTCGAGCAAACGCAGACTGATCGACGGGCCGGTGTCGGTAATGATCGATTGAAAGCGCAGCTTGAACTGACGTTGATCGACCGGCAGCGTGTAGATGCCCTGGGATTCCACATCCTTGTCAAAGGATGAGTGGGCCCCGCCTGCCACTTCTTGCCAGGCGATGTTAACGATCTCCTCAAGCCGTGGTGTTGCCATGCGCCAATCATCCAGGCGGATCTGGCGACCGGCGATCTTGTAGCTGATGGGCGACATGGGCTGGTCGTAGTTGATGTCCAGGGTGATATCGGAGGCGTCGTTATCAACCGCGAACTTGACGATATCCTCTAATGCTCGCCCGTAGCTGGAACTGGCCTGCCGCTCCGAGCCCAGAAGCTCGCCGTTGGACTTCGAATACTCCAGCAGCTCCAGCGGGGTGACGGGATGCACCTCAACCCGCATACCCGGATGGCGTCGGCCCATCGCGATCTTCACCTGGGCAACCTGAGGGGAAGTCGCGAAACTCTCCGTCACCAGAATGGCGATTTCCTTGTTGTGGGTTTCGCACACCAGGACCTTGCTCTCCAGGTGCTTGCCGACAGACTGGGGCAACACACGCCGGATGCGGTGTGCTTCTTTCGACGGCTCGATGACCATTGGCAGACCGCCATGGTTTATCGCTTCGATCGAAGGCTCGACACGAAGCATGCTGCTAATGGATGGAATAATTAATTCGTTCATACCTCTTTATCCCGTGGTTCATGGAGCTGGTGGTGGACGAGTTGACTTGTCGACTCGGGAGGCAGCAGCCAGCAAGCCGCAGGCGCGGTAGCCGCTTTTCAACGTTCGGTAGTAAGTGCCGCGAATCAGCCACGGCTAGATTGGATCGAGCACCCAAATGTCCAAAGACCCGAGTGGGCCAAGTGCTGTATCGCACTGCGTCACGATGGCCACGAATGCCGTCCTCTGAAATTGCTGCTCGTCCTGAGCATCAGTGTCCGTATTGGCGCAGAGGTAGGCGTGTACTTCCTGCTCGATGGTCAAGCTCAGCGTTACGTCAGCGATAACCCGCGCATTGACGTAGCGCTCGACCAGGGCATGTATGTTTGGGAACTTTGATTCGTAGGCGGGGGCCATTCGCTATCCCGATGTCCGGCCGTAGCAGCACGTTTCAGCCACGTATTCAGGGGCAAGATCCAGCTGCAAACGATGACCAGCAATGAGCTTGCGAGCCGGTTCGCGATCGTCGGATAAGACAATCGCCAGATACGCAAATAACAACTCCCGCATACGGTTGTTCTTGCTGCTCATGTGGCTAAGCAAACCATGTACTGGATGATTAAGCGGTTTGCTAATCAAAGGCTCGCTTTCGACTTCCAATTGGTCCATCAAATACGACAAGTATTCCGTGCTTTCATCGGCGAATTTTCTGTCTGTGCGTTGCTGCCAGACTGAAAACTCTTCAACAACAGCGCTGAGCGCACCCCATGTGCTGATCTGGTTCGGCAGGTTGTTCAAAGTACTCATTTTTCAACTCCTCTAAAGGCCATCCACACACACTTTCTGAAGCCCTTGCGGCCCGGTCAGGCGCACACACGGCACCTCGATCGACACCAGCTGGTACGGGAAAGAACTGTCATACCCGATGGGGTAGCGCTGGTTCTTTTTAAAGCGAACCTCGCGCCCATCGATCAGCACGTTCGCAAACAGCTGATCCCCCGGGCCAAAAATGCCCTCGACCGAAAGCACCGGCGCCTTGGGCTTCTCAGGCAGCGCCGGTTCCTTGGGCTCCTTTTTCGCCTGGGCCTCGACGGGCGCTACCTTCGGCATCGGCGCAGCGACCGGCGAGAGAGATGGCACCGGCTGCGTTGGCTTGATGCCCATGGCTTCAAGTTCACGCTGCTGCTCTTTGATCAGGGCAATCCGGGTGTCGATTGCCACCATCTGCTCAACCGTGGCAGCCACCTTTGCCAGTTCGACGCCAGGTAGCGGATCGGCCTGGCTGACCATCGAATAGGCCAACACGACCACGGAAAATCCCCACGCCATACAGCGCGAAGCGGTGTTATTGCACATAGAACACTCCCGTGACCGAGGCGGTCAGAAGGCTGTTGGCCAGTGAAGGCTCCTTGGAGTCCGCCACCGTCAGGGTGAAGGTCTTGATCACGCTGTAATTGGTCAACGGCAGTACCGTCATCGAGCGCAAGGGCCCGTCGAATTGCAGCCCTTTCACCTTCGGAATGCGTGAGCCTGGTGCCAGGGAATCGCTGTAGGGGATAGCCACCGTCTGACCTTCTGCATCCGTGTAAGTGGGCACCGGCACGTCAGGGGCAGGCATAGCCTTTGGGGCAACGACGACTTTGAAGGCGGCGTATACCGCCTGTATCCGGCTGGTGTAGCCCCCTTCAACGAACGCCTTGTCTTCCAGCTTCGAGCGATCCAGCACCGTGCGCTGGGCCTGTAAGGCCCAGCTCACCTTGGCCTTGTCTGTCTTGCCCTTGTCGATGTCCAGCCATTGCACCGCCCAGCCTCGCGGCAACGCTACCATCAGCGACTGGTTGGTGCTGATCCCACCTGTACCGCGCTTGTACACCGCGCTGCACTTCCAACCCACCGGGTAAGGCGTGCATTCCAGTGATGCCAACGGCCATCCCCCGAGCTTCATCGGCACCTGACCAATCTGGCTCAGCAGCGCCTGGAAACCTTGCGGCCCATCCACCTGGATGGTTTTCTGCCAGCGGTCCAGCTGGTCTTTCCAGGCGCCTGCCGCATCTACGGTAACCTCGACGGTCTCGCTGTTGCGGCTACTGCCAATCACCGAATGCCAGAGTGCAGGTCCCTGGCCCAGTATCAGGGCAGCAACCACACCTCCAGCGCTGAGCCGCATCCACAGCGGCAGAGCCAGCAGCGGGTGCTTAAGCTCGATCATCCGCGAAGCGGGCGAAGGTGCATTCAGCTTGGCCTCTGTGGCGATGACGACTGACGGATACTGCTTTTTCAGGTCCTCCAGCGCGCCCAGCGCTTCCGCTCGGGTGTAGAAGACGCAATCTGTACCCGGTATCACGTCACCGTCTTGCGAGGCGACGAACCAGTGGCGCTTATCGTCAATCGGCGATACGAAGGCGTGTACGCCATTCGGGAAACGATCGGCAAAAATCTGCGCCGCGCTGAACCAGGTGGAGGGCAGCTCTCCCCGCACCTTCTTGCGGGCAGGAAACTTGACGTAGCCGACCACGGACGAGTGATCGCCGGGAAGCACGTAGTGGGTCGCCTTGGCTTCGCGCACTCGCGATACCGACTCCTTGTCTGGCCGGTGACCAATCACTACGGCCCATGCCAGGCCGAATACCAGGTACTCGCGGTTCTCAGGGTTGAGCGAAAGCACGGCATAGGGTGTGTGCATGCTCAGCGCTCCTTGACCATGGCCGTCAGGACCAGAAACGTGACGCGCTGCGTCTTGTCGGCCACATCGGAGCCGCCCAGGACAACCGGGGCGTTACGGTCCACGCGGTTCGAGTTGTAGCCGTTCGAGTCGCGGATCGTGGCCCGAATTACGTATGGCTGGCCTGAATGCACGAGCGCCGTACGGGCCAGCACATCGCTTTTCGCCCAGGGCGATACCACGTAGCTGCCATCGGGGAACGTGCTCTTGTCGAACTGCGGTTCCGGCGTGTTATCGAACTTGAAGGTCAGCCGGGCATCACCGTTGCCGTAGGCGAACGGCATGATGGTGACGATCCGGCCCCACGACTCCACCGCCTGCGAGACCGACACCGTAGGACGACTGTTATCCGAGGTGCTTTGCGTCTGTTGCAGCTTGTCCGGGTACTTGCGGTGTTGTGGCTCGCCCATGGTGATGGGCATGCCGTTGCTGCTGCCGGAACTGTCGGTATCGTTCTTGACCACCCGACCGAACTTGCTCAGGGCCTGCACGGCAATCGACGATCCCTTCCAGGGGCCGTTGGCAACGCTCAGTCCCAGGGAAGCCGCTGCGCCTTCCTGCTCCAACAGCGAGTTCAGGCCGTTGACGTTGATCTGGCTGCCATTGCTGGTGGGGTTGAAGAGAATGTTCCAGTTCACTCCGCTCTGGGAGGACTGGGTGTTCTCGACGGTAATTTCTTCCAGGGTCAGTTCGATGGTGCGACTGCGGTACTTGTTCTCCACGTCCACCAGCTCCTGGATGCGGTCCAGGGCGTCTTTGGTGTCGGTCACAATCAGCATGTTGCCCGAGGCTTCGGCCACTTTCCCGGCGCTGGTCATGTATTGCTCGACACGCTTGCGGATATCCGCGATCTGCGAGCCTTCAACCTTTGGCAGCTCGACCTTGTTGGTCGATTTGCTGTCTACCGAGTTGTTGCCCGTCTCGCCGATGGAGCCGGTGAGACCCAGATTCACGTCGCCGGTAGCGGTCATTTCCGCACCGCGAATTTCAAACATGCGCGTTTCAGTGCGATAGATGACGATCTTGTGCCCGTTGTTCTCGGGCCTCCAGTACAGGCCCAGCGGGACAGTCACCTGATCGAGAACCGCCGTCAGCTTTTGCTCGCCCAGCTTGAGTTGCGGAGCACGTTGAACAGGTCTGGCAGCAGGTTGCTGTGTCGGGGTACTGACCGCCACCGGGTCTGCGCTGGCCTCACCCGGAACGATGGGCGCGTTAAGATCGAAGGTGTTGGCCGAGGCAGTCTGAGCGCCCTGGTTGGTGAAGCCCTTCTGGGTTGTTTTGCTTTCGGTCAGCCGTGGGCCGAACTCGCTCAGCGGCATGAGCGCATCGGGGGTCACTTCGACCAGGATGCCCGAGGCGTCCTGAATGCGCCGGGCCAGCGTCTGCAAGCTGGCTTCGCCGCCGTTGGCAAAGACGCTGGTGATGTTGATCTTGCCCTGCAACACCAGCGGCAATTCGGTATCACGGGAAATGGGCCGGGGCTGGCTGGCGAGAAACGGCAGATCCACGTCCTGGCTGGCGTAACGCTGTTCCAGCGTCACCTTACGCAAGTCACGGCCAATGCGCTTGGACGTGCTGTCCATCGACGCGGCGGATTGCTCATCGACTTCCTGTTTGTCGCCATACACCGCGCAGCCATTAATCGAGAGCGACACCGCCAGGCACAGCGCTGTGCGTACGTAGATTTTCTTCATGATCATGGATTCCGTCCTTGCGAAGCCTGCGCGGCGCATTCCTCGTTAATCAGGATGACCCGCACAGCCTTGTTGCTGAAGAAACAAGGCTGCAACGGCGTTTTAGTAAGTTCGGTACTGGCGATGAGCTTGCGCACCGCGTCTTTGAAGTCGCCGTAGATCGTGTCGCTGGCCACCACGTCAAAGTCCTGCGGGACCGTCCAGTAATCGCGACCCAGCGGGTTGAACGTCCAACCCTCGCTGGCAGACCACTTGGCCAGCGTCTCGCGAATCGTTTTGTCCTGAGGGCTGACGATCCACGCTTTAGGCGGTTTTGGCAGCGGTGCAACTGGCTTCACATCAGCCAAGGCCAAAGTGCCGACCGCTGTGCCAAGTACTGGTTTCGATTTGTCAGTGGCCGCGTTCGCGGCAACTGGCTTTGCAGCCACGCTTGTCGGCGTAATCGGGGGCAAATGCGGTGCTGGGAGTGCCTGTGGAACGACTGGAGCTGTTTTCACCGCACTGACTGCATTCGGTACTTGTGAAGCCGGTGTCACTGGCTGAGCCAAAACGGGGGGTTTAGGCGGCACTGCCGGAGCTTTTTCCACGACGGGTAATACCACTGCCGGCATTGCTGGTTTGACCGGGACACTGCCAGGCGGTGGCGTGAAGGATGCCACCTGCGTGGGCTTGTACACCGTCGCTACTGGTCCCTGGTTATAAGCAGCCGATGGTATCGCCGGCAGAGGTGTAAATGCTTGCGGTTGCTGGGGTTGATTGAAGCTTTCCCACTCGCCGGTGGGTACAGCCAACGTCGGTGCATTGTTGCAACCTGAAATCAGGGCAGCACAAAAAACCGCACTGGCGGTGAGTTTGGAGTTCATGGGGATTACCTGGTTGGCCGGGGCCAAGGAAGATGGGTTGCGTGTTGATATTGAACTTGAATTACTTATTCAGCGTCTGGTTTAACTCGGCCTTGGCTTTTCGTCGTGCGGATTCCTGTTTCGCGCCGGATCGGTGTAACCACCGCGAGCGGCAATGGCTTCTCGTGCCTGTGCGATTTTTTGTTCGCGTTGACGGATTTGGCGTCCTCGCTCTGTGAAATAGAACACATAGATTTTCCAGAAACATAGCAATAATCGGAATATCCAGATAGCACAAACTAGCAGAACGCCGAAGACCGCTAACAGCGGGTGAGATGCCTGCGAATAGCTTGTTGAGAACATTAAGTAGAACAACAACAAGCCAACTGATGAAGCCACCACTGCGGTGAAGTCATCGCCTTTGAAAGCGACGAGATAGCAAATGCCTAGAGCCATCACCCCGTTCATGTAGATTACAGCTGAAAAAAACTCTTGAATTATCATGCGTCCGTCCTCCAGTTATGGACGTTCACAGCGGTCCAGGAGACGCCGTGATTTCGTAAACCGAATGCCCTACAAGGCTCAGCTCTTCCGGCTTGCCGTAATCCAGAACGAGCGAGGTCATGATGACTTCTGATTTAGAGGTTCCCTGTGGCATCGAGCAAGCGTGCGTGGTGTTCCCGAACTCCCAACTGGTTGCAGGAGAATCGACATGGCTGGAGCTGGTCTCGATGCGGATCAGCACAACGACACCCGTAGGGGTTTGCTGAAGCGGCACAACGCTGATCGATGTGCCATCGACCATATTGAACGTCATGTCCGCTTTCTCGCCCTGTGCGCCGTTGAACTGGCAATGCCCCGGTCGATTGGCTGATGTGCCGATGGTTGCAGGCGTTTGCAGCGGCGTTCCGACCTGCCATTTGTTCTGGCCTTCGCTGATGTTGAACGTGAAGATCTGCGCGGGCTTAAGTGGCAGCGGCGTGCTGGCGTCCTGGACCGTGTCAGTGGCTGGATGCGCAGTTGAAGAAGCGCAACCAGTTTGGGTCAGTACGGCCGAGGCCAACAAAGCCAAAGCGAACATATTGATGAAGTTGATTCCATTTTTTCCACGCATAACGGTGTCCTTGCCGCGATAGCAGCTGATCAGAAAGAGGAAGATTTACGAGGGTTTTACGGAGGCAATCTGCCTGTCGTTTAATCCCGACGAAAGCAAGTTTCGCGCAGAGATATTGATGTTACGGTTCCTTCCTGCGAAGGCTCTCGCTTAACTCTCCCAAGATATTTTCGGCAAATGATGGTGGTGTCGCCGTTAATTAATTTGACCTCAGTCAAGTTAACGACTCCTCCATAAACCACGACCGTATTGTAAATACGCGAACTGTCGAAAATAGCCTCCTTTCCTGGATCACTAACCTCCACTATGGGTTGGACAGCTTGGAGCTTAGTCAGTGATACGATGATGGCTGCGAGCTGCTCGTTCTGCTCGTCGATCTGCGCTTTTGTCGCACAGCCGGTCAGTGACAGGATGGAGAGCGCTATTGCACTCCCGGCAATAAGAGTCTTCATAATGAGTGGTCCTTCAGAGTAAACCATCAGAATCACAATCTGCTGATTATTTAGTTAATTAGACATGCGCTTTCAGGCGCTGTAATAGCTCACAGCGAGACGAGAACACATGAACTGGAAAACAAGACCAGGAAGATTATCGACAGCGGCATGTCGAACAAGACGAATGCGTAGAGTTCTTTAACCGTTGTCAGCATATTGAAGCGCTTGATCATGAAGTTCACTCCCATGTGCAGCCCAGGCGATCTCAAATGCAGGTAGCCACTTGCGCGGATCCTGGCTGCCCATAGACCGGGTGATACCGAGAGCCAGTTGATAGGCCGGAATCCATTTCTCCGGGTCATCCGTGTTGAGCCATTGGCGCACCTGCTCGGCCACCAAAAAGGCCGGCACCCAGATTTTGGGATCATTGGTCAGCAGCATCTCGCGGATCCGCTTGGCGACTGCCGCATTCTTCTGCGTTGTGGATAGCAGCGGCAGCCAGTATTTGAGGCGACCCGACAGCACCAACTTGAGCTTCACAGCCTGGTGCCCTTGCAGGACGACCATTTCCCGGCTCAGCGGGTTCATCGCGGCGACGGCATCGAACACCTTGCCCTTGATCCCGAACTTCGCGTACCCCTCGCGGTCGGCCTTGGTGTTGGCCAGCCAGATCGAGGTAACGACCTGCTGAATCACTGCCGCGGCGTATTTGGTGGCCAGCGCATCCTCGGGAGACTGCGTGTCCATGACCATGATTTCCCCGCGAAGTCGGCCAGCCTTCAGCACTTCCTTCATCTTTTCGGCGGTGCTTTCAAAGGACAACGGGACCCAGTATTCAGCAATCACGTTCAGCAGCAGGCTGCCAGGCCTGGATAGGTGCATCGCACGCTTCATATAGAACAAGGCATTGAGCAACACCTCCAGCACCTCGGGGTGCTTGGTTGCGTATTCCTTGTTCAGGATCTTCGTGCCATCAAAGGCCAGGCGGCTGAATGCCTCGGGGTCGAAGCGATTGATCGGTGAGTCCAGCACCCAGGCGTACTGCCCTTCGCGGCCACCGGCCAGCCGGCACCATTTCGACAGGCGCGTGTGCAGGCAATTACCACCGCGAGGCGGGATGTTCTGCAACAGCAGGGACATGCCTCGGTGGCGCACGTTGCTGTGGACCATCACCGACTCGATAGAATCCTGGATCTGCTCCTGTTCTTTCGCGTCCGTCTTTTCCTTGCCGCCGGCACAACACAGCACCAGGTCAAACAGCATCTGCCGCAGTCCCTTGCTGTCCTGGAACTGGAAGGGGTTTACCCCGGTGAATTCACCGGGCGCGATGCTGAAGTATTGGGTATCCAATGCCCCCAGCAGGTTCTTCAGCGATTCGTTGTAATCGATGCAGAACACCATCGGATTCCAGCGACTCATGAAGGTCAGCACCGCACCTTCAAATGTCGTTTTACCCACGCCGGTAGCCCCGGTGAACGACATGTGCCCCGGCAGCAGCTCGCCCAGGTTGTTCTGGCCTGGCGCGCTGTCGTGGGCGTTAAGGACGAACAACGAATCGTTAACGGTTCTCATCGGGATCAGCCCGGAGCCATCGCCGATCGGGTTGCCCTTGGCCTTTCCGGTCGGTGTCGCGTGCAGCGAGAATCCACAGGCCAGATTCTCCGTGGATTTCGTCATCGGGTACATGGCTTCGGTCGCGCCCGGAAACTGGGTGTACCAGGTGTCGATGTTGCTCATGGTTGAACGAACAAAGGTGGTGTCATGGACGGTAAACACCGACTCCATTTTCGAGCCGTTATCGATGGCATCGTCCGGGGTATTGCCATACACGATGAGGGAGGCGTGGTAACGACCAAATGCCTTCTCGCCCATGGTGATGTCCTGGATGGCGTTTTCCAGCTCCTGGGTCTGCTTCGAGTCGCCTTCAACGGCACCCAGATCCGCGATGTGCTTTTTGAAGTCGCGCTTGGCCTTGTTACGGTCTTCGAAGAGGAAGGTCTGCACCAGGGTGAACTCGAATTGCTCCTCTATCGCTTCATCCCACATTCCAGGGTAGGAACCACCCCCTGGATAATCGCGCAGGTCGTAGGTGGTCGCGAAGCGCTGGCCACCCCGGTTAGGCCGATTCTGGATGAAGTCGTAATGGTTGAAGCTGGTAACGCTGTTAATCATGGCGTCACCCAGGCGGGTATCGCTGCACAGGACATCCTGCTCATGACCATTAATCAGCAGACCGTAGTAACGAGCCAGCTGCGAGAAGATCGCGCCGTGCTCGTTTTCCTCCAGTCCCATGAACGAAGGGTCATACGGCATCAACAACGTAGCCGAGATGGTCAGCAGCTCCTGCATGCGGCGGATGCCGTCGTCCAGGTCGCGGTACTTGAGGATCAACGCCAGGCTGTAACCCACCTGGAGAAAGGTGCCATCGCGAAACGGCGCGGTGTAGGCATCCACGAAGTCTTGAAGTGCCGGCAACGGCATTTCGTACTCGGTGTTCAGTTCGATCTTGGTCTTCGTGGTGTAGGTCTGCACCATGAGGTTCTTACCCTCTTTCTTGCCCAACGCGACGAAGTAGCGGTTGAGCTGAAAGTACAGGTGCTCCAGTTCCTCATCACTGCGTGTTTCGTGTGAGATCCCCTTCAACCGGATCAGGCTCACGATGCGGTTGCCCTCCAGGGTGGTCATGCAGTTGTCCACCGGGTAGCCCAGCAGGGGCACTTTGATCCCGGCTGGCATAACGTGTCTGTGAAAATCGCTTGCCATAGAACTGACTCCAAGTCGGATTGAAAGGCGTGAGGAGAAGCGGTTTGCCGTATCTGAAGTTCAACAGCATGCGTCGGCAGGCAAACCGAACCCGGCGTAGATACTGTCCGTCGATAGAGCACAGCAGCCGCAATGCAATCAGCGCAGCGGCAAACGGAAACAGAAAGACCAGACCCCAGATCCAGGACAACAAGGCGGTGCCGATCACACCGAATATCAGCCCTCCCATCAGCAACCCAACCATGGGCATGATGGGGATGTTCCAAAACATCGCTGGGCGACTCATGCCGTTGTAGCTTTCGAACATGAGCCGTTTGGTTTTTTGGTTTTCAGACATAACGTCAACGATCCCCATATGCCAGAAGGGCTAGGCTGGAGTGCCGGTACCGAACACCTGCCACGCAGCTGCACCCAGCACCATCGTGCCGCCGACTACGACCAGGACACCGACCTGTTGCAGGTAATCAACGAATGTGTGGGAGCGGTCGCCGGTAGAGCGGGCGATCATCCACTGAATACCGGACCACATCAGGCAGCCCAGGCCCAGGGTGCCGCCCAGCGCGTACAGGGCCAGGCGGATGTTGGTGCCGTAGGTCTGCAAGCTCTGCTGCCAGTCTGCCGAGGCAAAGGCAGGCAGCACGGCCAGGGCCAGGGCCAGGGCCAGCATGAGGATGTGCAGTTCGGTTTTATTCAGTCGCAGTCTTGCCTTGAGCATCTTTGCTCTCCTTTGATGAAGATTTCGGGGGTTCAGGCAGCTTGGCTGCCGGTGTAACCGGCTGCGCGAGCGGTGCCGCACGTGGGTACTGGCGAAGCACGTCCCAGCTTTCATAAGTGGGTTGAGGGGGCTGCTGCGAGGCCCCCGATTGCACCGCTCCTGGTATCGCAATCTCTTTCGAGCTTTGCGTCATCCCAGGCACGATCTGGTCGTCCAGATTGACTTCGGCCAACTGAAGCGGCTTTACGGTTTGATGGGCCAAGTCCATGCCAAGCGCTCTTTGCTTCCCCTGCGTAACGTTCGTCACTGCTGGTTCCAGGTGCGGTATTGGACACGGCGAAACATCGCCGTAAATGCCAATGGCATCCGGTTTGAACAGGCTGTGGGCGTCAGTGATTTGGTGAATCGAGGCGGGGTGTAGCGTGGGGGCACATTGCAGGACCAGGGCCAGATAGGCGCTGGATAAAAGCATGGTCAGTCCTTCGGTTTTGCCGCCTCCAACGTCTGCACCCAGTTGGCACGAGCGACATCGCTGTAGTGGTCAATGAGATGATTGGCGACCTGAGTAGGTGTGGTCTGGATGCGGATATCGGCGCTGATGTCGATCGCAAGCTGTCTAAGCATGTTGTAATGATCGTTGCCAATATAGATATTCACACCAGTGACCACCGCGTGCGGCTCGATGACCAGCTCTTCCGTAGGCTGATCGGGTGCTCTGGCCAACGTATCCATCCAGCTCTTGCGGGCAAGCACGCCATAATGATCGAGCAGATGGCGTACAAACGTAGCTCGCGTGATGTGCTCGCGGGTGGCGGAACTCACATCAATCGCATATTGATGGATCTTATTTACTCGCTCATTACCAACATGGACGTTATTGACGTTATTACTATCGTTGATCGGAACGTTATTTTCTGCCATGGAAGATACCAATGCTCCAGGTTAAAAGGACAAAACCAACTTGCTTCGTTTTTTTGATTTGTTACTTGAATCTATATGTCGCAATAGATCGAGCATTCCCGCGCTGCGTGCCGCAGAGCTATTTTCCTGAACAAGAAAGGAAATAGCGTTTCTAACAGGGTCCTGACTAATCACGACAGGCCTCTTGCTATCAAGCTCTTTTTGACGTGCCTCCAATGATTCCCTGAGATCCTCTATGACTTCATCAGGGATGACCATCGGAGGGTTATCGCCAAACCGCACCAGTCCATAGGCGCCATTGAACGCAGTGATGGAAGAAGGGTGCGTTTTCTCCCAATCGAAACGCAAAAAGAGGTATCCAGGAAAAAGCAGAACCTTGTACCTCTGGGGGGATGGCCTGTAGCTGCGCGGCTGTAACGTGACGCGCTCTGGGGAAAACACCTCTACACCTAAACCCTCAATCCTACCCACGAGTGACTTGTGGTAGTTACTATCGTGGAAGAGCGCATACCAGCTCGTTTCGGCCATTTTTCGTCCATTCCCTGATGTATAGGCGTGTTTCCGAAGTCCCATGCCCGCTTTGAGCAGGGGGTCGTACACGCTAGCGGTGGCTCCCTTTGCCGGTACGAATGAGTCGATCCGGGAATGGGTGGGGAAAGGATAAGGGTTTCGCAGAAAAAATCAACGCTTACGTATTTTTTCTACGCATAAGACATTTTAAAACGCGTCGCAAGACTAGATGCTCAGCGATTTGAAGGCAGTGAATGGACACTTTCAAAAGCTTGCTTGGTACAAGACTCAAGCAATTACGTAAGACACGAAAAATGAATCAGGCCCAACTGGCGGAGTCTGCCGGAGTAGAGGTGAACACCATAAGTCGTTATGAAACCGGTGGAATTGCTCCAAGTATTGAGCAACTTCTAAAACTGGCAAAGGCTCTTAATGTTTCTCCAATGGAGATATTGCCTCCTCAAGATCCTGCCCTTCAGCAACTGATGTCTCTGCGCATTTCTCTCGCTGAAAAAGCACAGCAAATTAACTCTCCAGATATACTAAAAGAGCTAATAAGCATCGCCGAAAATCATCTTTTGCAAAGCAAATAACAAAAAATTAATCGTAATCTCACTATTTAAAATAGATCGTATTTTTGGGATAGCTCATTAATTCTAAAATTTCTTAACTGATGACTAAACCGCGAATTCTGGTCCATGGGAAGCGACTCACCATAAGCAACCAACGAATAAAACAGCACGTCAACTCGCACCAATTCTATAAGTTCTTTAATGTCTTTCCGCATTTCTTCGTAAACGTTCATGCTATCAATCATCCCGATTTTTCCATGCTATGCGTCGCTGGAGCCTACCAACGCTTGACCATCCACCACTGTACGCATGTACAGTGATATCACTTTAACATTACCGTTTGAGCTGTCAATAGATCGAATCCGTAAAGGATTGTTTTCCTTTTGGCAAAAGTCTTATTGAGCCGTGAGGCTCTGCCCGTCAAAAAGCAGCGATTGCGGGATTACGCTTGGACCCCATTTTGATGGCCTGCATTGCGCTGGCATTTATCGGGTCTTGGGGCAGTACTGTCACGCCATGTATGCCTGATAGTCCTGTCAGACAGATCTAATTAATGCGTAGGACATTTTTTAACAACATGTCAGACAGTTTTTGGTTGCCTGGGGACTGATCCTGGTTTACGAAGGCAGGCACGATGCGTTTCAAGCGCTAGCGCGCGTCTTCCCAGCTCTCGCCTGGCCTGGCCAGGCGCGCTACCTCGTCCTTGGTCATGTACTCAGTAATCCATTCCTGGTTCATCGGTCTCAGTAGGTGATGGCGGTGTAAGCCTCTCTTGTTCCCTCAACTGTTCTTCAAGCGACGGCTCAACGAATGCCGGCGATCGATGACCTTGCGTTACTGCGCCCTCTGCCTGGATATGGACGTGAGCCTCCCGGATCGGGCTGACAGCATCCTCCAATAAGCTCGGCAAATCTCGATTGCCCTCCAGTTGATCGATCGTCAGCAGGACATCGCGCCTTGTTACCTCATGCACGATGTGAGGCAGTGCCAATGCATTTACGCTGAGGTCACGCGCTATGTAGAGCAGGTCACGGCCGACCGGTGACTGCCCGAACTGGTCCCAGTCGATGTTGTAGCCAGACGCCTCGGCTAACTGCCGCGTGAATGCACGCAGGGTTCGGCTGTTGCCGTCGCTAAACGGGTGGATGTAATCAAGCTCGGTATAGAGCGTGCCGATCGCCTTTGTGAACGCCGGCGTATCCAGCTTGGCGAGTGCAGCCGGGTCGGCTTCTTTGAGATTGTCGTCCAGCCGTGCCAGGGCTTTTTCGTCCATCCTGGAATAAGCCACATGCGAGCGAATGTTGATGGTCTCAAAGGTCCGGGTTTTCAACCAATCGTAATGAGCGGCCACGGGAGGGCGGAATTGACCGGGCGTAATGTCATGCAGCCCGAGCCCTGGCAGATCCTGGAATATCCGCCGATTGATTTCGCGCAGGTGCGCGGCATCGAAGTGCCCCTGTACCGGGTCAATCAGCAACTCAACGAGGCGCCGCGTTCCGTGCGTATATTCGAGCATTTGGCGCTGCTCAGGCGTCAGCACCTTACTGCTCATTGGCAAGCTCGACGCGCGCATTGACGTACTCGGCCAGGTCAATTTCACCGTCGATAAAGCGCTGCTCGTGAAGCAGGTCCGCGGCGCTGGGCTTGAAACCTTCCAGGGCAAAAGACGCACGGGCCGAATGGACGGCGGCGGCACGGCGTGCGCGCTCGGCATCGGTAATCAGGGTTTTGCCGGTGATACTCATCGTCTGCTCTCCTTGAAAGATGAGCCGTTAGGCAGTTTTCAATCGGGTGATGGCCGGTACGTCTTTGTGCTGGGCTTGCCACAGGTC
>Ga0302262_10000120_pt1 | contig 32293 bp, 24 predicted proteins | sample II_Fen_E3_4_FD_194557 | JGI IMG/M metagenome (GOLD analysis project Ga0302262, IMG submission 194557) | Peat permafrost microbial communities from Stordalen Mire near Abisko, Sweden - II_Fen_E3_4 | ecosystem: Environmental > Terrestrial > Soil > Wetlands > Permafrost | place: Sweden: Abisko...
AAACTCGGCAAGCGCCTTAACGAGCAACGTTACAACTCGCTGTCGGCCGCGCTGTTACTGCGCGCCCTGGACAACTATGGCCAGCGTGCGCAAAGCGACATGACCCTCAAAGCCAGCGCGTGGCTGGGCGACAAGCAGCAACAACTGCTGGAGATGGCCGGCCAGCCGCCGCGCGCCGCCGTGCCTGGCGCCACGCAAAAGTTGCTGATGGAAAAATCCGACGGCCCGGCCGCCTTCTACATGCTCAGCGAAGCCGGCTTTGATAAAGGCGCCAAGCTCAAGCCGATCAACAATGGCCTGGAAATTATCCACGAGTACCTCGACCTCAACGGCGAGCCGGTGAGCAAAGTCGCGGTGGGCGATGAGTTCCTGGTGCGCCTGCGCCTGAGGGCGACCGACCGCGATCAAGTCCAGCAAGTGGCGGTGGTCGACCTGCTGCCCGGTGGCGTCGAGCCTGTGTATAACTTGCCGCCGGAGCCGGAAGCCGCCAGCACCGAGAACAGTGAAGGCGAGGAAGCTGAATACGTAGAAGACAGCGAACCGTCTGAAGCCTGGCAAGCGCCGATCGGCGAAACCGGGCTGAGCAACTGGCAGCCGGACTACGTGGACGTGCGCGATGATCGGGTGGTGTTGTACGGCACCGCGCTGCGTGACGTAGGCACTTTCGTGTACCGCGTGCGCGCCACCAACGCAGGCACCTTCAATACGCCACCGGCTTACGCCGAAGGCATGTACGAAACCACCCTGCAAGGGCGCGGCAAAGTAGGCCAGCTTGAAATTACCAAGCCTTAAGCGCCTGACGCCGCTGCTGGCAGCGGCGGTACTGCTGGCGGGGCTGCGGCTGTGGCCGCATGCCCCGCTGGAACAAGCGGTGACATCCTCAAGGGTGGTGCTGGCCGACGATGGCTCGCTGTTGCGCATGACTTTGGCGGATGACGGGCAATATCGCTTATGGCTACCGCTGGAACGGTTTTCTCCGTCATTGATCGAGGCCTTGCTGCTCAAGGAAGACCGTAATTTCTACTGGCACCCGGGGATCAATCCCCCGGCGTTGCTGCGTGCGGCCATGGCCACTTACAGCGGCGGCCAGCGCCAGGGCGGCTCGACGCTGAGCATGCAACTGGCGCGGCGCCTGTGGGACCTCAACACCCGCCAGGTGCCGGGCAAGTTGCAACAGATGGCCCTGGCGCTGTGGCTGGAGGCGCGTTACAGCAAGCACGACATCCTTGAGGCCTACCTGAACCTGGCGCCCATGGGCGGCAATATCGAAGGCGCCGAGGCGGCGAGTCGCATCTACTTCGGCAAGTCGGCGGCGCAGTTGTCGTTGTCCGAAGCGCTGGCACTCGCGGTGATCCCCCAGCAGCCAGGGCGGCGTGCGCGCTTCGGGCCATCGCTGCAAAACGCACGGCTGCGCTTGATGAACGACTGGCGCGCAACTTATCCACAGGACCCGCGCAACGACAGCCTGCTGGACTTGCCCCTTGAGGCGCGCAACCGCCAGCAGATCCCGTTTCTGGCGCCGCACTTGAGCGAACAGTTGCTCGCGTCCCAAGCGGGTAACGAGCTGAACAGCACCCTCAACCTGCCCTTGCAACAATTGCTCGAACGCCTGATCACCGGCTTTATCGCCGAGCGGCGCGGTACTGGGGTGGAAAACGCCACGGCGATCCTGATCGACAGCCGTGACCAGAGCGTCAAGGCGCTGGTGGGCTCGGCGGATTACTTATCCACAGGCATCCATGGCCAGGTCAATGGCGTGCTGGCGCGGCGTTCGCCGGGGTCGACGCTCAAGCCGTTCCTCTATGGGCTGGCGCTGGACCAAGGGGTGATCCACCCCATGAGCATCCTCAAGGATTTACCCAGTAACTTCGGCTACTTCCAACCGGAGAATTTCGACGGCAGTTTTGTCGGGCCACTGACGGCGCGCGATGCGTTGATCCGTAGCCGCAATATCCCGGCCGTGTGGCTGGCCAGCCAGGTGAAGTCGCCGTCGTTATACGGCTTGTTGCAACGCGCCGGCATCAAGGGCCTGCGCGGAGAAAGCCATTACGGCCTGGCCCTGGCCCTCGGCGGCGGCGAGATGACGCCCGAAGAGCTGGCGCGGCTGTATCTGATGCTGGCCGGCGACGGGCACCTGCGGCCGTTGCGCTATGTGCAGGAACAGCCCCAGGCCAGCGGCCCAGCGCTGCTGACGCCCCAAGCCGCCTTCATGGTGCGCGACATGCTGCGCCGCAACCCGCGCCCGGATGGCCTGCCCGGCCGGCATTGGCGCACCGCCTGGAAAACCGGCACCTCCTGGGGCTTTCACGATGCGTGGAGCGCCGGCCTGGTCGGCCCCTACGTGCTGGTGGTGTGGGTGGGTAACTTCGACGGGCGACCAAACCCGGCGTTCATCGGCGCCAAGACCGCCGCGCCGCTGTTCTTCCGCATCGCCGACGCCCTGCCCCTGGCCTTGCCCAACGTGCAAATCAAACCCGACAAGCCGCCGCCCGGGCTGATCCGCATCGACGTCTGCGCGGCCTCCGGCGAGTTGCCCAACCGCTGGTGCCCGCAAACCCGCAAGACCTGGTACATCCCCGGCGTCTCACCGATTCGCGTGTCCAACCTGCACCGCCCGGTGCTGATCGACACCCGCACCGGCAAAGCCGCCTGCCCGCCGTTCGACCCGCAGTACACCCGCGAAGAAGTCTTCGAGTTCTGGCCCAGCGACGTACAACGCCTGTACCGCGCCGCCGGCCTGGCGCGACGCACGCCGCCCAGCGTGATGAAAAACTGCCAGCCCAACCGCATCAGCGACCAGAGCGAAGCCCCGCAGATCCGTTCGCCGCTGACCCAGGTGAGCTATCAACTGCGCCTGTCCCAGCCGCAGGAGAGCATTGCGCTGAATGCCAATGCGGCCAGCGACGCGACGACGTTGTACTGGTTTGCCGACCAGACCCTGATCGGCCAAGGCCCGCCGCAATCCACGCTGAATTGGCGACCGGGCAAGTCGGGGGAGTATCGGTTGCGGGTCAGTGATGATCAGGGGCGCAGTGCGAGCCGGGGGCTGAGGGTGGAGTTTGTGCCGTGATCGGGCGAACGCGCTTAACCGCTAAGCACTAGTCTCCACGTAGCTCGACTCCCCTCCGCCCGTCGCGCCCGACAACCATCCCCACACAAAGCTCAAGGTGGTCCGCCCGGCCTGATCCACGCCCACCGTGCCACGCGACCAGCCGGCCAGCAGCTCGCCCTCAAGCGTCAGGCATTGATACAGCAACTCGATGGTATCGGCGCCTGTCACGCGCCCGACCTGCGTGCCCATGCGGATTCGACCGCCTTGGTAAGTACCGGAAATGGCATCGCCTTCGACAAGGTAATGAAACACCGTGCCGGCACCGGATAGCCCGTGGGCGTTGTTCGCTACCGTAAAGTGGCGATTGTTCAAACGGGCGTGGATTGGGGAGAAGGGCGTGTCCATGAATGTCCCGTCCTTTCGTGGGGCTGGGTCGAGCCTAGAGACCCAGCGGTGAATTTTGAGAATTAAAACTGTCGCGGAAGGGTACCGTGTTTCGCGGCCTGTAGCCTCTTGTGGAGGAAACGCAAAACTGTCGCGACCGCCCCCAAAGCCGGGCCAGAGAGATGCTCTAGAGAATTAAAACTGTCGCAGCCAGAAACGACGCGGCTTTTAGGTACTTTTCACTTGCAGCCGCGCCGTTTCATCGACACTAAGGAAGTCCAGCCGGCCATTCGCGAGCAGCTTCAGCCTGAACACGCTATCGACTACATTCGATGGGTAGTGCACTTTGCCGCTCTTCAGGTTTTCTAGAAGGTGATGAAATCGAAGCTCGAACTCTGCACAAGTGACCGGTGTTTCCATTGGTTGAATTCTCGAGATCATGGCTGGGTTGTTGACGCCAACGCCGAATTGACCCACGTGCTGACGCAAGACTAACCCACCTCCATATCGGTACAAATCCAGTAAAGGCAATGGTTTGCGAGGCGTCAGACCGGATCAGCAATATCTCGGCAACTGGGTCAATTCGACTTCGGCGCCCACATAATTAGCGAAAAGCATGGGACTTCTGCATGCACATGTATGAGTGTATGTTTAGGTGGAGGCACACCCGAATGAATAGCAAGCAACTCGAGCCGGAAGCGTAGCGATTAAAAAAAAACGAACCATTCAAAAAAAACGAAAAATAATTATAAAAAAAGACGTAAAAACATCGTTTTTTTATTGACGATTAAAAATCGTACACACAGAATGATATCAAAATGATATCGCTAATTTTTGTTAGCAAATCTTACTAAGTACTGAGCCTGCGAAAGCGAAGACGGCTATTTCATCCGGCTGCGCGATTATAAATTGCCGGCAATCTACCTAGGTACTTATATAAAATGACGTGTGTTTCTACATCTGCTGGAAGGAGGTTTTATGGCTCTCGTTAAATCGCCCCAACATGGCCAAAAGTCTGTAACCGTAAGTTCCACACGACCTCTTGCGGCCTCGCAGGATGTAGAGCGTCAGAGACGATATGCCCGAACGCTGGCAAAACAGCAGCAGGCGGCAGAGCGGGTTGCTGCGGCGACAGGCCAGCTGGCATCGGGTATTAACGAAGCCGCCTCGGCCGCCGAAGAGTTGAAACGCGCATCCGAGCAAATTGCTGCCGGCGCGGAGCAGGCTTCCAGCGCAGCCCAGGAGTCGATGTCGGCTTTCCACCAGGTTACCGAGGCAATTACCCGGCAGTTGGAAAGTGTGGAACAAAGTCAGGCGCGTACCGAGGCTGCGCAGAGTCTGATTCAGAAAACCAGTGAAGACATTAGTCAATTAGTGACTAATGTGGGTGTAGCAGCGCAACGACAAACTGCATCCGTTGAGATGGTCGAAGAGTTGGAAAGACAAGCGGCTAACATTGGCGATATTATTAAAGCCGTTGTGCGTATTGCTGACCAGACCAACTTATTGGCACTCAATGCTGCGATTGAAGCGGCGCGTGCCGGCAAGCATGGTAAGGGCTTTGCGGTGGTGGCCGATGAAGTTCGGACATTGGCAGAAACTTCTGAAAAGAGTGCCAAGCAAATCCAGGAGTTAGTCGGGCAAATCCAGAGCGAAGTTAATACCATCTCCAGAGGGATCAATACTTCAGCGAAAACGGTTCAAAGTGAGGCCGATAAGGGCAAGGTAATTACTGTCCAGCTTGAGCAGATTCGCGTGGAGTCTGTAGAGATCGTTAGTGGTATTCAACAAATTGCCGCCGGGGCTCAGCAGTCCAATACAGCGGCACGTCAGGCGTTGAGGGGGGCAGAAGAGATTGCCGCGGCAGCTGAAGAACAATCCGCGGCGGCTGAGGAAATGGCAAAGACCGTCACCGAGCAGTCTTCAGCCTTGGCGCAATGTGAACAGACCGCGCAGAGTCTGTCCGAACTCGCCGAGGACTTGAAGAACGCTACCGACGTTGCCAGAAGCTCCGAAGATGTTGCCTCAGCCGCCGAAGAGTTGTCATCCGCCGTACAAGAAATCAACCGGGCCGCCTTGCAAATAATGACCGCTATTGGGCAGATTCGGACCGGTGCGCAAACGGCGGCGGCGGCGACTGAAGAGTCCTCTGCGGCTAATACGCAAATCGAAAAAGGTCTGGAAATTGCGCAGAAACGCGCAGCCATCAGCGTAGAAAAAGTGGGTCTCATACTTGGATTACTGGGTACCAATAAACAAGCGGTAGACGAGTTGATTTGCGGTATTAATCTGTCAGTTGAAGACACTCACAACAGCATAAAGCAGGTCAAAAATCTTGAGCAAGTATCAAGACGGATAGACAAAATAGTCGAAGCGATTACGACCGTTTCCATTCAGACAAATATGCTCGCGGTCAATGGATCTATCGAAGCCGCGCGGGCGGGGGAGTTTGGTAAAGGGTTTGTCGTCGTGTCGACTGATATCCGTAATTTGGCCCGAGACTCTGCGGAAAACGCCGACCGTATCAAAGACCTGGTCAAGGCCGTGCAGGATCAGATTACCGCTGTCAGCGGCTACCTCGCTGAGATTGCGCGCTCCGCTGTCACGGAAACGGAGCAGGCCAAGGCGGCCAATTTTAGCCTGAACCAGATAGAAGTGGATGTGCGGCAAGTCAATGAGCGCACTCGGGAAATCATGATCGCGGCGGACGAGATCACTGCGGCCATGTCAGAGGCCAACAAAGGCGTTGAGCAGATATCTGCTGCCTCTCAAGAGGCAGAAAAAGCAGCTACTGAGGCGGCCGGAGCGGCTGAGCAGCAGTCCAAGGGCGCGGAAGAGTTGGCGGCGGCAATCGAAGAGATTGCCTCTTTGGCTGATGAACTGCAGAGCATGTGAGGAAATGCGTCATGTCAGAAGAAGTGCTTGAAGATTCTGAAGAGGCGCTGCTCGATGCTGTACCTGGCACTCGACAGTACGTGACTTTCCTAGTGGGAAGCGAAGTGTTTGCTGTGGATATGGAGCCGATCCAGGAAATCATCCGTATGCCGGATGTTATACGCGTACCGCTCGCTCCCGCATCAATGGAAGGGCTGTTCAATCTACGAGCAAAGGTACTGCCGATTATTTCCCTGCGCTGCATGTTGGGTTTTGCGCGCCAGGAACAATCTGATTCGACGCGGGTACTGATTGTCGGGAGCGAACAGTCCTTGGGGTTCATTGTTGATCGGGTTGCCAGTGTCATCAGTGTTGATCCTGAAACGATCGAAAATATCAAGGGCACAGAAGCAACACAACATGCGCCTTTTCTTTCAGGTGTTATCAAGGATGCCGGCAGTTTTCCGCTGGTCATGGTGCTGGATTTCACTCGTTTGACCAGTCAGGGGGGCAACGAAATCAAACGGCTTGCTCGCATTGGTAATTCTGATGTGCCCGCTGATTCATTGTTAAGCGTGCAGGAGCAGGACAGCGATGAAATTCAGCTGGTGAGTTTTACAGTTGCGGGACAGGAATATGCGGTCGACATTGCTCGGGTACAGGAAATAGTGCAGGTACCCGAACTTGTTGTGCAAGCGCCCAATTCGGCTGCGCATGTAGTTGGGCTCATCACTTTGCGTGAGCGCGTCTTGCCCTTGGTGTCGTTGCGTAGGTTGTTCAACCTCCCTGCGCCCTCAATGGATGAAAGCAGTCGTATCGTTGTAATTACTGCAGGTTCCGGTGCGGTGGGGCTGGTTACGGACAATGTTGCAGAGGTGCTGCGGGTCCCCAAGTCGCTAATAGATGACATGCCTAGGATGTTGGCCAAGGACAGCAAGTTGAGTGATATCGGCCAGATCTGTCGGCTCTCAGGGGGCAATCGGCTGGTCTCTATCATAATCACCGAGCACCTGTTTCAGAATGCTCAGCTCGAAAATGCGCTTGAGACTTGCGAAACCAAGAATCAGGAAGCCCATGCAGACCCGATCGACGAAGACAGCAATGATGATGAACAACAGATTGTGGTGTTCCTATTAGGTGACGGAGAATTCGGCGCTCTTATTGAAAGTGTGCAGGAGATTGTCCGCGTACCGGAGGAGCTGACGCAGGTGCCAAAAGCGCCTCCCTTCGTCGAAGGTGTTATTAACTTGCGAGGGAGCGTGCTTCCGGTGATCAATCAAAGGAAGCGTCTAGGTCTTCCTACCGGGGAGCGTACCGACCGCCAGCGCATCATGGTCTTATTGCTAGAAGGCGTGCGTACGGGCTTTGTTGTCGACGCGGTCACTGAAGTCCTCAAGGTTTCAAAAAGCGCGATTACCGAATCCCCCTGTTCGTTCGGCAAGCCTTCCAGATTACTCACGCATGTGGTGAACCTTGAGCATCAGAAGCGTTTGGTGCAACTGATCGACTTCGCCTGTCTGGCGCAAGGCGATGCCGCTTCAGTGGTCGAGTCGATAGATCATCACTAACGGAGGGCAAGTAATTGACGATCAAGTTGCTCATTGTTGATGACTCGGCGCTGATGCGTCGGCACCTGACGACTATATTCACAACCCAGGGTGACTTCACCATTCAAACCGCTCGAAACGGACAGGAAGCAGTGGAACAGAACCAACTGTTTCTGCCGGACGTGATTACCTTGGACATTAATATGCCCGAGATGGATGGTTTGACGGCTCTGGCATTGATCAATGCGACTCGGCCCGTGCCGGTAGTCATGTTTTCATCGTTGACCGAAAAAAGCGCACTTGCCACCTTTGAGGCGTTGGCACTGGGCGCCATAGACTATCTCGCAAAACCGGAGGGTACGATTTCAATATCGATTGAAGCGGTCGAGAACGAGATTGTCAGAAAAGTGCGGGCAGCGGCAGGCGCGCGAATCAAGCCGCGCGCAGCCAAATTGCTGGAAAAAGTAGCGCTACCTCGCAAGGAGTGCGGCCCGGAACGACACGCGCATTCAGCACTTCGATCGGGTAATGAAACGGCAATGGAAGGCTTGGTGATTATCGGCGTTTCCACGGGCGGCCCCGGGACGCTGGAAGAGATTCTGCCATTACTGCCAAGTGATTACCCGTTTCCAGTGATAGTTGCCCAGCATATGCCCAGAACGTTCACCGGGCCCTTCGCCAACCGCCTGAACAAGATGTGTGCGTTGCAAGTGTGCGAAGTCGATCGACCACTTCCTTTGATGCCCGGGCATATTTATATCGCTCGCGGTGGCGCCGACAGCCTGATCGCACAACGGGGTGGCGTGCTCACTGTATTTTCGAGACCGGAGTCATCACAGCATTTGTGGCATCCATCGGTGGAGTTGCTTGGCCGATCGGTACTTGAGCATTGCCGCGCCGAGTATGTGATTGCGGTAATGCTCACGGGCATGGGAAACGATGGAGCAGATGCCTTCGCTGAAATCAAAAAGCAGGGCGGCCGCACCATTGCAGAAGCACAGCAAACGGCTGTGGTGTTCGGGATGCCCAAGGAACTTATTGATCGTAACGGCGCGACCTTGACCCTGCCGGCGCACAAGATTGCCACTCAACTTATAGGCTGGTCCCGGTTATAGCGCCGATAACGGTGCATGGTTGAAATAAGTAACTACTCGACCATCAAAATTTGAGTCACCGTATGGAGTCACTGGAAAAAGTTGGAATCCAGGCTGATATACCCCGCGTCTGGAAACAGCGCCTTATGACGATAACCCGTGCACTCGTCACTGACCAGGCGCTGAAAAGCGTGAAGGGAATTGCATCTTGAATGACATAGCGATCAGCCCTGAAGACTTTCATGCGTTTCGAGAGTTTTTTTATCGTAAGACGGGTATACAGTTTGAGGACAGCAAGCGCTACTTTGTTGATAAACGTTTGATTGAACGCGTCAAGGCTACCGGTAGCGTCAGTTTTCGCAACTATTTCATGCTGGTGCGTTTTCAGAGCAGCGGCGAGGAACTGCAGACGCTGACTAATTTAATGACGGTTAACGAAACCTATTTTTTTCGTGAGGAGTACCAATTCAAATGTCTGGTGCGATCAATATTGCCGGAAATCATTGCGACCAAACCGCCCGGCTCACTGTTGCGCATCTGGTGTATTCCTTCGTCCTCGGGTGAGGAGCCGTACTCGATAGCGCTCTACGTGACAGAATTTTGGTCTGATATTGATAAGTGGGATGTTCAATTGATTTCCTCCGACATCGACACTGATATGTTGAATAAAGCGCGGGCAGGGCGTTATGCCGCGCGTTCGGTACAAAATTTGCCACTGGATGTACTCAATAGGAAATTCAAGAAGACGCGTGAGGGTGAATATCTGATAGATGAGGTTTATCGCCAGAGTGTCGAGTTCACCCGTGTCAATCTCAACGAGCCAGGGGATACAAAAAACTACCGTGACTTTGATGTCATTTTCTGCCGAAACTTGTTGATTTATTTTGATGATGTTTCTCGCCGAAAAGCCGCAGAAGTTTTATTTGATGCGCTTGTGCCCGGCGGCTTCATTTGTTTGGGGCATTCAGAGTCAATGAGTCGTATCACCTCAGTTTTTCGAGTGCGAAAGTTTCCCGATGCGATTGTTTATCAAAAGCCGGAAATATGATTGTGCGCGTGTTCTAAGCGTATTAGCGGCACCAGGTTATTGCTCGGAACGGGAGAAGATACATGACACCTTTGCTTCAGCAGTTCATCCAGGAAGGCCAGGATTTGCTTCAAGCCATTGGCGAAAAGTTAATGGCACTGGAAACATCTCCCGCGGATACCGAGCTGATGGGTGAGTTGTTTCGTTCGGTCCATACGTTGAAAGGCAACAGCGGTTTGTTCGACTTTCCGGAGATGACCAGAGTCTTGCACGCCGCAGAAGACTTGATGGACGCCGTGCGGGATGGGCGAGTGTATTACTCGACGGCGCTGGCGGACCGTTTGCTCGACGCAACGGATTTTGTCAGCGTGCTGCTCGACGAAATTGGAGCCGATGACACGACCAGCGCAACACACGTGACCCGCTCCCATCAGATCGCCGGTTTGATACGGGAGTTGCTCCCCACTGTGCCTGCGGACGAAGCGGTGAGCCAATGCAGCAGCGTCTCTGATGACGCCGCAATTGATATTCAGGCGCACGTCCTGGCATTTTGCGAAGAGGACAGGGCTGCGGCATGGCGCGCTGCCTCCAATGGTTCTGCGCTGTTCGTTGCGATCTACCGTCCGGATACCGATAGCTTCTATAAGGGGGAAGACCCTTTTTATAGCGCACGTCATACACCGGGGCTGATAGCCGGAAAAGTGGTCGCGCGCGCGCCCTGGCCACCCCTCGCAACACTCGACTGTTATCAATGCATGCTCGAGTTTCGAATGCTGCTTGCGTTGCCACGCTGTGAGCTCGAAGAGCACTTTCGCTACACCCCTGAACAAGTGGAAATTATTGCAGTGCCGCCTTTTGCAATGATCGTGCCAGACGGCGACCGTTGCCGCAGTCCAGCATCTGCTGCGTTTATCAATGAAGCCATTGAACTGCTAAATAAAAACGACCTGGCGCGATTGCATGATTTCGCTTGGGCAATGCTGCAGCTTTACCCGCCGGAACAATGGTCGGCGTCGTTACTTCGCTGGGTACTTCTGATCAACGAAACCGCACCTCAGGCAACCGGGCTGATGCAGGCTTTGATCCTGGCCCTGGAAAGTCTCGAGTTGCCTGATCTGACACGCTTGCAAGCTATCGATTCATCCCAGGCGCCTGATAGCGGCTCATCTCACATCGATTTTGTTGGAGCCCATAGCCATCCCCCTACATCTGCGACTAGCGATGTGCAGGAGCCGGCTAAAGTCGACCGCCCCAATGAGGGCGGGGTCAATGGCAAACTGTTAAAAGTCGATCAGGCAAAAGTCGATCTATTAATGGACTTGATCGGCGAGATGGTCGTTGCAAAAAATGCGCTCCCCTATCTGGCCAACCGCGCCGAGAGCGAGTTTGGTGTACGGGAACTTTCACGGGATATAAAAACGCTGTACGCGGTGATCAATCGCATCGCTGAAGATATGCAGCACACCATCATGCAGGTGCGCATGACCCCCATATCGTCGATCTTCCAGCGCTTCCCCCGCCTGGTTCGCGATATTTCACGAAAACTCGGCAAGCAGGTCGAGTTGATTCTGGAGGGCGAGGCGACCGAGGCAGACAAGAACATCGTCGAGGCACTTGCCGAGCCGCTGATACACATCGTGCGCAACAGCCTCGACCATGGGCTGGAAACACCGGAGGACAGGGCGCGCTCAGGGAAGCCTTCTACCGGTACTCTCAGCATTCGCGCGCGCCAGGAGCCGGATCGGTTCATCGTCGAAGTCAGTGATGACGGTCAAGGTATCGACCCTTCCAGAATAAAGCGCAAAGCCTTTGAAAAAGGGCTGATTGACCAGGGTCAATTTGAACGTCTATCCAGTCAACAAGCGTTGAATCTAATCTTCGCTGCTGGTTTTTCAACGGCAGAAGTCGTGACAGATCTTTCCGGCCGTGGTGTAGGGATGGACGTGGTCAAAACCGCAATCGACAAACTTGGTGGTTCGGTAGAGCTGTCCAGTGAAGTGGGGCGTGGCACTACGCTGCAGTTAACGTTGCCGTTATCCATGACCATCAGCAGTGTCATGATCGTTGAAGCGGATCAGCAGATATTTGGTGTGCCGATGGAGGGCGTGGTTGAAACCGTAAGAATCAACAGCCAACACATACACACCATTAAAGACAAGAAAACAGTGATTCTGCGTGATCGGGTCGTGCCACTTGTGAGTTTGTATTCACTGCTGTCATTGACTGCCGAGCCTCGTGTCAACGAAGAGGGCGAATTGGCGGTGTTGGTTATAAAAGTCAACCATGAAATAGTGGGATTATTGGTGGACGCTTTTAACGAGGTGGTGGACGTCATTCTCAAGCCTTTACCGGGCGACCTCGAAAAACTCTATTGCTATTCGGGAAGTGCATTGCTCGGGGATGGTTCCGTTCTCATGGTACTCAATCCCAAGGAGTTGTTGTCATGAGTATTGTATATAAGAAGAACAACGCCACGTTTACCGGTTTCATCAGTATTGAAGAAGCCGATCAACTACTGGTTTGGGCGAACGCCAACCCTCAGGGCAAACTTGACTTTGAAAACTGTGAGCATCTTCATAGTGCAACTCTGCAAATATTAATGGCCGCGACGTCTTTGAAGGTGCTCTGCTGGCCATCGGATGTTTCGTTTGCCTTATGGCTCAAGGGCGCATTTATCGTATCGGGTGAGGGTTAACAACATGGCTAAAATGATATTTCTGATAGATGACTCCAGTGTGATGCTTGCCAGCGTCAAACAAAATCTGGAAATCGCAGGGTTTACTGTAGAAACCGCCAAAGATGGCCTGGAAGCTTTTCAACGGGTCAAAAGTGGACTTAAACCGGACTTGATTATCACCGATATAAATATGCCAAACATGAACGGCATCGAGTTCATTCGAAATGCACGCTCGGTACTGCGGTTTACGCCGATTCTTGTGCTGACCACTGAGAGCCAGACGGCTAAACGTGATGAAGCCAAGAAACTAGGGGCCACCGGTTGGCTGGTGAAACCGGTCAGTGGCGGCGACTTGCTCAAGGTAATCAAACAAGTAGTACCGGGCACTTGAGGTGGGGGGGATCCACATGATTCATGTCGCAGACTCAAAACGCCGTCTTGAACCGCGACTGCGCCGGTTGTGTCATGGGGCAACGGTTGGGCCTCTTATCATCGGGTTGTGCGCGATAGCATCTGTGTGGCTGCAACCCGGCAACTTCGAGCTGTTCGGATGGGGAGTCGCGGTTCTCTGTCTGGTGGTATGTATATCCCTGCGCGTATGCGCAAGGGCCGTTGAGATGGCGTCGACTCAACTGTTTGCGTCTTTGGAGCAGTCGACGGCAGCGGTGTCCGAGTCGCAGCGTTGGTGCCAGCGACTGGCGGAGTTGATCAATACTGATCAGCAACTTGAAAGAGCCGTGCAAAAAAATCTCGATGACGTAATTCACATCACAGACGATGCCTCGCATCACATTATCGCGCGCGTTGGAGGCTTGGCGACAACGGCAAACCAGCTGGTTGAATACCTGGAAAAAGCCAAGTTCGGCGGTAACCTGGAAGAGGAAATCAAGGAGCGTTCAAATTCTGTCGAAAACCTGGTGCGCATGTTAAAGGGCAGGCTTGAGTCTGACCTTGAAAAGGTTTTCAGCATGACTCAGAGCATTCTGACCATGACAGGCAAGGTCGGCGTGATATCCACCATTGCAGACCAGACCAACTTACTCGCGCTCAATGCGGCGATCGAAGCGGCCCGCGCCGGCGATGCCGGGCGAGGCTTCGCCGTGGTTGCCGGTGAAATTCGCAAGCTTGCTCAGGATGCCGCAAGTGCTGCACAAGACATTGAAAGTTCAATGTTGAAGGCACGTAAGGCACTGGAAGAGGGCTTCGATGATGGGTACCGCAAACGCGTGGAAAGTGATACCCGTGAGGCACAGGAAGTGCTTGAAACCATCCAGAAACTTGGAGGGAACTATACGCAAACGCAAGAGTTCTATAAGGCATTGATGGACGTTATGAGCGAATGCAATGCCGAGCTTGTGCAAGGTATTAGTGCACTGTTGGGGGATGTTCAGTTTCAAGATGTGATCAGGCAGTCCATAGAACGCATGCAGACGGTACGGCGTCAGCGTGACGACATTTTTGCACGGACAGCAGACCAATTGGGTGCACTGGAACTGTCGGTGGTCGAACTACCCTCATTGAAGGAAGCTTTAGACAGGTTGTGCCTTGAGTTTGAGCAAGAGGAGACGCGTCATCGCTCGACAAACGAAGATTCGCAAGGCTCCAGTGCGTCGAGTTTAAAAATAGAGCTTTTCTAACTAGTGCGCTCGTGCGAGGGCGTTGCAAGAGCGCAGGTGTTACCCGTTGGCCCGCGTCATTCAGTGGGAGGTAAACGTAGCTTCTCGGATTTTTTTATTTGAACGGCTTCTGAATGCAGAAATATTTAACTTCGGCAGCACGTCGCTGTGCCTGAGCTTTATAAATAACAAGAAGAGGGTGCGCTGTTCGGACTGCCTTGCTTGCTGATTAATGAGGGAGATCAAAGTAATGATTTGCGGGCACTCAGATATTATTATTAGTGATGTGGATTCTGCGCAAGCACACTTCTCCACCAACAATTCGTCAGCTAATATAATAGCGGGAGAAAATGGCTTATTTAGTTATCGAAAGAAAATTTGTTTCATAGGTGATTTTTTCGTCAGCTCCTCCTACACATCAAGTGGGTGGGGGTTTGACATGATAAATGAAGTTGATGGCTTTATACTATCCCTCCCAAACTGTGGCTTGAGTGAGTGGGTGACTAAAACAGAAAAACTCAACCATACAACTGGTTCCGTTTTAGTATTGGACAGCCGACTGATAACGTCTGGAAAGTTTTCCATGGGGGCACAAAACAATACTGTATTCGTGCCTAACGACGTATTGACTGAGGAGATTTCTATACTTTTAGGGGTTCCCGCTACTCAGCGAATCAAATTTCAGAACAATCAATATTTCAACAGAGAAACTGTTGCGCTCTTGTATAACATAATTACGTCGATCTTGCTAGGCGCCACGGGTTCTGCATCGCTTCTAAAAGCACCACTTGCTATTAAAAATCTCCAGCAAGCTTTGATTATCGCTATGCTTCACGTATTACCAAATAACTACTCTAGATTTCTTCTGGATGATTCGACCATATTCCCACCAACTCCAAAGCTCATAAAGTCAGCCATTAGTTATATTGTGCAGAACTCAGCTAAACCTATCACTCTGGGAGATATTGCAAGACATTCGGCGGTGAGTATACGTGCACTGCAGTTGGGTTTTAAAAAGTATCGAGGTGTTACACCTCTTGAATATATTCGGGGGGTAAGGTTGGAGAACGTATATCACGCGCTTATCGACCCATCCAATATATTTACTCCTAAAGAGCTGGCACTCAAAGCAGGCTTTACTAACTTTTATCTATTTTCAAAGTATTTTCATCAAAAATATGGCGTTTTACCCGATAAAATTATGTGGCGCGATAAGCTCTTCTCTCCTTATCTCAATAATGAGGAATAGATTTTCAGAGTTGTCGTAAATTGGGCAATACTCTCGCCAGAAGCTGATTAGCCGCAAGTGGAGAGGTATCGTGAACTAAGCGAGTAATGGATGAGCGCTAACGCCCCAAATCGGCGCAGCATGCGCACGGCGGTGGGCTGCGACTTTTCGATCATGGTCTATTGACGCTAACTCAGGATTGACCCAATTGCCGACGCAAGACTGCCCCATCTCCAAACCTGCAAAAATCCAGCACAGACAATGATTCACGAGGAGTCAAACTGGGTCAATGAAATCTCGGCAACTGGATCAACTCGGCATCGGCGCCAACAGACTGCTAGACGGATCAGTCAGATAGTCATTCGCCGCTTGAAGGACCAGAGGGTATTTGGTGGTCTTGCGCAGCTTAGTCACTTCACCTCGCCTGGTACCTGCCGCAACCATCAGAGCCGTTCATTCGCCATCAAAGCTCATATTCGTTGCAGAACGTAACTGTTCTCGAAGCCACGCACACTACCCAGCACGTTGAAACCTTGAAAGAAACCTGTGGCTCTGAGCAGGTCGACAGTCGGGCCGACCTCTGGCGAGTGCTCAAAATCGCGGTAGTCGTCTAATACGATGAAGCCGCCCGACACTACGCTTGGCGAATACAGCAAGAAATCCAGCACCACGTTGCGACGTGTGTGGCCACCATCGATATGCAACAGCGCAACGGTGGGCGCGAGGTTGTAGAAACGTTCGGCACTCAGTTCCGAAAAGCCACGGATCACCTGTGCATTAGCCAACATCAGGTCCTTGTAGTAACTAAACTCTTCGAACTGGTTTGGCAATTCGAACGGGTCAATACCAATGATACGCCGCTCGTGGTTGCATACCTCATTCATCAGCATCAACGATTTGCCCTTCCACACGCCAATTTCCACCACATCACCCGGCAGCTCGGCAATCAGAAAAGTAAGGTAGCCCAATAGACGTACTTGATCATGGAACGACAACTCGCGACGCTCCATCGCGAGCTCAGGCGGCAAGCTGGCCTGCGCCTGCTCGAAATGCTGGCCGATAAACTCCCAGATCTGCGCGATGTTGTCGGTCAACTCCGGGTCACTGGTAAATTCGTTGAGCGCTTGGATAGTTATCATGGTTTTCTCTGCTTACTTCTAATGATTACTAGGGAAACTCTGAAAAAGACTTCCAGATTTGGTGAAATATACACCTCGCACAAACTGAACGGTTGAGCTCCGATGAAACAGATCTCTTTTACCGGTGCTGCATATGCCGGCCAACGTAAGCAGATCTGCTGCGAGCGCTTTCTGATCGAGATGGTTCAGGTGGTGCCCTGGAAGGGCTTGGTTACTTTGATGGAGCCGCATTACCCAGAGAGCGAAGGGGGCCGTCCGGTTTATCCGTTTATGGGGATGCTGCGTGTGCATCTGATGCAGAATTGGTTCGGCTATAGCGATCCGGCGATGGAAGAATCACTGCATGAAGCGACAATTCTGCGCCTGTACGCGGGGTTAAGTTTGGATCGGATTTCCGATGAAACGACGATTCTCAACTTCCGGCGCCGGCTAGAAAAAAATGAATTGGCGGTCGGTATTTTGCAGATCATCTATGGATATTTGGGTGAGCGTGGCTTGATGCTGCGCCAAGGCACGGTGGCGAAGGTGGCGGACGTGACGCGGGTCGATCAGTTGCTGCACGGCGAGGAAACTTATGTCGGCGGCGATGAGTTTTTCACTGGAGTTGAAAAGCGTTCTGAGCATCAGGATCGCAAGATGATCTGGTCGATTAAGACGCGTCCAAACAGCCATAAGAAACACCCCAAGAAGAGTTTGATCGGACATATACGAGGCACGATCGAATGTACCAAAGCGCAGCGTGCCAAGGTTGAACATCCGTTTCGTGTGGTCGAGTGCCTGTTCGGTTATGTGGAGACGCTCTTCCGTGGCCTTGCCAAAAACACGGCACAAATGGTGACGCTGTATGCGCTGTCGAACCTGTGGATGGCCCGCCGACATTTACTGGGCAATACAGGACAGATGCGCCTGTAATGTGGCGAATAGCCGCCGGGGAGTGCTCGCGGCGGCTAAAAATGCTGGGATGAGTGAGTGACCCGAGCGTTTTAGATCGACTCACCACTTTCAAAATCGGCGCGGGCCGAAGTCAGCCATAAATACATGGCTACTCCAGACCATCCCTAGCTACGGCAGCTCCGAGATTGATGTATTTATCTTTGCTTGTTGCGTGGTGTAAGTTTCATGACAGTTTCCTTGGGATGCCACTGCACCGCAATGGCTATGGGCAATGAGCGGCGTCCCAGGAAATTTAACGTGGTAGCGCCGATACAACGCCCTCTTTATAAGATTTTCAAATAACAAGCGGATCAGTCAATCCCTAAACCATGCATTTCGCCAAGCAACCAGGTGTTCATCCCGGAGCATCCATTTATCAAGTACAGCGCTGCGTAGAGCATCTCCGGCAACGGCACTGGCGCGTGGTTCAGCAAGATGTTCGCGGATAGCGGCAATCCATTCTTTTGACTTATTCTGGACCCGAGTCACTGGCAAGTCACCACGATAACAAAGGATGTCCGAGCAGATCACGGGGAAGCCGCAGGCGCCGTATTCCAACAACCGTAAGTTGCTTTTACAGGCGTTGAAAAAATTGTCTTCCAAAGGCGCCAAAGCCAGGTCCAGATTCAAGTCGGCCAGCTGTGCAGGATATTTCTCGATATTTACTCCCTTATGGAACTCATGGACATACGGACGAAGTTCAGGTGGGCACATGCCCATAAATACCCATTCCACTTCGCCAGCCAGTTCACGAACGACATCGGCGATCACTTGCAAGTCGCCGCCGTGGCTCGACCCGCCCGCCCAACCGACCCGAGGTTTCCGGCCTTGTTGGCGGTAGCTCATTAGCCCGCTCCACCACTGACTTGGCAGGCGATTCTCTACCACGCGAATGTCAGCGTTAAAACCCTTTAACGCATTGGCCAGTGGCTGGGTCGACACCACCAGCCGGTCGCACATACCTACAGCTTTCTTCAGGAGCTTGGCGATATCTTTGGGAAACAGTTCTCGGCTTGGGTTGCTGCTGGGCAGTTTAAGAATATAGTCATCCAGCTCGTAAACCTTGAATGCCTTTGAGAATGCCTTGGTGTTCTGGATGATTTCTAGCTGAGGCGTCTTGAATTGCCTTTGGAAAATGATCGTATCTGGCGCCAGGCGATGCAGCTCCACGGGGTGAAGCAGCCGATCAATTACCGTACCCCCTATCAGTCGTGCGGCTTCAAGGGCAGCGAAGGGCTGGCGAACCCGATAATTTCCGCTGCCGAAAGCGTCGGCAGGACAGCACAGCGCGTAAGGTAAAGAGCGACCGGTTAGTGGTTGCCAGCCGACCTCGCTACGGCATTCGTAGGCAAAGCCGCCCCCTTCCAAGGTTAGGTTGGGGTTGTAGGCCGGGTCGCTAGCGAGCCGAGGCAGCCAATTCTTGTACATCACCGCTTGCTCGCGCTTGAAACGCTCTTGCTTGGCTTTTAACTTCGTCTTGTCGACCTTATTCTGGCTGACGTTAGCTTCGTGCATGAGAACCGCATAAGGCGTCCAGACGATCAGTTGCCCGGTCTGGCCGACTTTCAGGCACAGATCGACGTCATTATAAGAAACCCCTAGGCTGGTCTCGTCCATACCACCCACCTGGCGGTACAGCTCGGTGCGGATCATCAGGCAGGCGGCCGTCACGGCGCTGTAGTTCTGGTCAACCTGGAGACGGTGCAGGTAGCCATTGGACTGCATTGGGGCGCCGACGAATGCGTGGTCTGCCAAGCCACGTAAGCCGAGCACCACACCTCCATGCTGAATAGTCCCGTCGAGGAATAGCAATTTGGCGCCGACTATCCCAACTTCTGGCCGCTGGGCGTGATGGAGCAGCGAACCAAGCCAGTCCCCATCAATGACGGCGGTGTCATTGTTGAGCAACACAAGGTAATCACCACGGGCGTGGCTGACAGCAAAATTATTGATCGCCGAATAGTTGAAAGCGTGGGGGTAACGCAATATGCGCACCTTTTCGCTGTTCAGGCGCTCCATACCCGCGAACCAATTTTTTGCTTCAACCGTTTCACTGTTGTTGTCGACGATTATGAGTTCGAAGTTCGTGTAAAGGGTTTTTTCCATTACGCTTTCGACGCAACGCATCAGCATCGGCAGTTGGTCTTTAGTGGGAATCACTATGGACACCAACGGCTGCGAGGTGTGCTGGTACACCACCCGGTTGACCATCGGCAAAGGTCCTGAGCGCAACTCATGAGCGACGCCCAGACGCTGCAAGTGCGCCTCGACTATAGCCGCAGAGTACTTAACGACTTGGGGTTCGACCAGCCACTGGCCGAAGTTGATTGCTTGATGCACCAGCACTTCACTGATGTGTCCGACAGTGCCCAGTCCATTAACTTCAATCAACCGATAGAGCAGGTCGTGGGGTGCCAGTTCGGCGAAAGCGAGATCGAAGCCATGGGCACCCAGCGCGGCCGCTCGGTTGAAGGCCAACGCTCGGCCGACATACGGATAACTGCGCAACAAGTCCAGGTTCAGGTCCGGCTTGAATATCGGGTCTTGGCAACCATTTGAGGTAAGCGTGTCTTCATCGCTATAGCAAACGCTGATACCAGGGTTCAGGGCTATACCCTCCGCGAGTAGCAGCAGAGCGTGGGGGTCGAGTTGGTCTCCTCCCCGAAGCAAATAGCACCAGTCGACATCGATCTCATGCAGCAGCTCATTCAGCTGACTTGGCCAGCATTCAGCGAGCGGTAGCCAGACCAAGTTGTCGGAAGCTGCTACACCTACAGGCTCGGCGTTAGAAAGTACCGCGATGGCTGCCGCCCCGTAAAGCTGGCGATCAATGCTTTCTAAGCTGGAACGTAACTGCGCAATGTCACCTGTGGTATCAGTCAATACCACCAGAATGTTTGTGTGCCGCGGCCAATTCGCAAGCCGTGCGGGTAAACCTTCGAACTCAGCGGCAGACAGTTGCCGGGTATCCAGCCAGCGACGATACAGATTGATATCGCGTTGTTCTTTACCAACATTCGCCAGCACGCCGAAAAAACGTTCCAAGGCGTGGGCCATGGTGCCGTCCAACTGGCCGCATTCAGGCTCAAAATCTTTGTCGGTCAAATGCATCCGTTCTAAGTGCGCCAGTACCTCGGTACGCACAAAGAACATGGTACCGGCAAAAAAATCTGCCTGGTCCATTCGTTGTGGATCAATGCCAGCAAGCTTAGCTAGGAAAAGTAGGTGAGAACGGTTGTTTTCATTAAGGTTTTTGGCCACGGGCAGCCGATACGGCTCGGTGCCGATTAGCGGATGGTGCATTGGGTCGGCAAGGTATTCTACAGATTGACTGAAGCGCGCTGGGTTTAGCAGATCATCGAAAAGGTCTTGGGCCCAAGAGTTTTCCATACCTCGGTGCAGCGAACGCTTGGTGTGGAGTTTGATCAGCGTGTGGATGTTGTCTGCACGTAAAAACGGCAGCAATCGCAGGAACGGCAAAACATCCCTTCCGTGATTGGGTACCCGATACAACGAATAGCTCAGCCCGCTCGCTGCCAGCAGGTCGCACACCTCTTTATCATCACCTCCCACACAGGTTACGTATAGGTGCAGGTGTTCATTCAATTGAATCAACCGGAGCAAAATTTCTTGCAGCACACCCGGGTAATACGCATGGATGACGACTCCGATTGGCGGCTTACCGCCTTCAAGCGAAGGCTGACCTAAGAATAGGACTTCGCACTGCTCGGCGAAGGGGGTAATGCTGCTGGCTGTATAGAGGTTCTGGGGATCAGGCGCCAGGTAAGCCTCTCGCAACCGAAACAGTTGAAAGGACTGATCGGCTAACAAGGGCGCTCGGCGCACTTGCTTTAACGGCTGTGGGTTATACAGTCCCAGAGCATGTATCTGATTGAAGAAGTTTGCATAACCCTCTTTGAATAAAGCTTGCATGTCTGGCTGTTTCTGGCGCTGTTCGGGGTGATGGCGAAAGAGCGACAGATGCTCACTTAGAAAAGCTAAGTGGCCGTGTTGCAGCAAGTTCACATACAACGACAGGTCGTTGATAGCATAAACACGCACGCCTCCAAGGGCGCAAATATTCGGGACTTTGTCTATCACCTGAACCCGGCGAAACATGACGGTGGTGGGTTCGCCAATGAAGTTAACGGGCCAGTCACAGAGCAGTGAAATAAGGTCTGCACCATGAAGGCAGACATCCTCGCCAAATACTTCAGACGTCTCGAGGATGTCTGGCAGCGTCTCACTCTGGGCATCTATCAAACGGCGCCGCGAGGTGACTAGCGATATGTCGGCGCGAGCATCCAGCACAGCGGCCATGCGCGCTACACAATCTGTCAGTAATACGTCATCGTCGTTGAGAAACTTGATGTACTCGCCCCTGGCTTCTTCCAGGCCGCGGGTGAGATTGAGCTGGCCGCCCAATTGCTGTTCGTTTTTCAGGTAACGGACCGGCACCGTGGTTTGTGCGGCAAGACGTTCAGTGATCAAACGAATGCCATCGCCGCGACAGTCATCGGTGATCACGATTTCGATATTAGCGTAGCACTGGTTGAGCGCACTGTTCAGCGCTGCTTCGAAGAAGCGCGGGTTGTAAGCCGGTATCGCAATGCTGACAAGCGGCAAGCGCTCAGCTAAGAGGGGATTTGTCATGCTCACACCAATTTGCACAAGGGACGAAGGTAGAACTCGCTTAAGCCACTTTCACTGCCTGGCCGGTTGCAGGTATCCGCTTGAACGAGTGCGCCATGGGCGCCGAAGCCTAGCGGACGTTGAGCACGGAAATCGAAGTGCGCCTTGAGGCCGTCAAGCCTGCCATGGTCAGCACTCCAGCGTGGGCTCACCGGCACGTCGAAGCTCAACCGCTCGGCCATGCAATTAGGTAGCGGCTGATAACCCGAATCTTTGCCTGATTGCATATACGGTGCCAGTAATTGTTCTTGGGTCATTGGCGTATACCTGAGCGAAGTAATTCTAAGAAGAGAGGTAGGTTGTCGGGGGCGAACCAGATGTCATAGCGCGGTAACCAACAGCAGTCCTTCAACGACCAGCGCCGCAAGCCCGCAAAAAAAGCATTTCACCGAGATGATGCCCGCCAAAGCCGCCGAGCCAGAGATATTTATCACGTCGCCATATTCCGAGAATACGCTGATGATTTGCCATATTGGCGCCAGTGAATACGACTACCAAAGGCTTTTCACCAAGCATAAAGGTCATTAATTCACCTGCTGTTCAGCAAGCAACTCAGCCAGACAATCGATAACTCTTTGGATGCTTGCATCGGTCAATGAAAGGTGGAATGGCAAACCCAGCAAACGTTCGGCCAGGAGGTCAACAATTGGCAGCGGGCCCATCGCGAACCTCTGAAAGGCCGGGTGGCCTTGCAGGGGTGGGCAGTACCAGCGGCGGGTTTCGATGTCTTTGCCCAGCAGGCGCAGTTGAATATCAGCAGCCCGGAATCCCGGGGGCAGTAGCACCAGCATCAGGCTGTAAACGCCATCCATGGGTTTGGCCTGGAGTTTCAGCGCGGGAATTTTTTCCAGAAGCCACTCGGTGTAGTGTTGATGTAGGTTGCGCCGTGCGTCAGCAACGGTTGGCCAGTTGTCCAGGGCAGCCAATGCAACTGCGGCGTGATATTCGCTCATCTTACCGTTCTCACCCGCCTCGAAAACTAGCCCGCCGCTGTGTGCATCGATACCGAAGTTACTCAACGCTCGCATGCTCTGGGCATAGGCAAGGTGCCGCGAAGCTACGAAACCACCTTCTCCACCACCGAGGGCCTTAGTGGCGTGCAGGCTGAAGGCGACTTTGGTGGTCAGGCCAATCTTCTGGTTACCCCACGCACCTGCGGCGTCGATAACAACGGGAATGCCGGTTTCGGCACTGAACAGGTCCCAGCCCGCGACATCCTGGGGGCAACCGTAAGTGGATACCGGCATCACTGCGTCGAATGGCATTTCAGCTAGTGCAACGCGTGCAATAGCGGGCGTCAGCAACCAGCTTTCGGAGTTTACGTCACTGATCAAGGGAGTGAGCCCTGCCCTGATGATCGCAGTTGCCGTGGCGACGAATGTCAATCCGGGCACGAGTACGCACGCTCCACGGCGTAGCTTCAACGCTTCCAAAGCTATTTGCAGCGCACAGGTGCCATTCGCCATAGATACAACGTGTACCTGCGTTGGCTCCAGACTAAATGAGAGCGAAAGCCGACGTTCGAGCTCGATTACAAGCGGGCCGAAGTTGGTGTACCACTGGTTTTCATCGATTTGCTGCCAGTAAGGGAGAATCTGCTCGACTTTAGGCATCTCAGGAACTAACAACTTGATGATGTTTTTCATGGTACACACTGCCGTCAATGAAATGTCGTCCTGTATTGTCCGAAGAAGGCTTAAGCAGAATTCGCGCCAACTTCTAACTACCTTACCTCTTACGGGCTAACGGGTCCTTACACGGTAAGGCATTATTTGACATGGGACTGTTGATCCATCAGTCGCGGCAGCGACGGCCGTTACCTGCTGACGGCCCGGCGCCAAAAGCAACATTTGCTTGAGCAGTACGGGATCATCAGGATTAGGCGCTGGCTCCGGAAGAGAATCTACAGCACAGCTTCAGGTATTAAATTTCGACTTTGAATGTGGGTCTATGAGGCACTTACGTTCAACCATATATGTGACGCTTGAGAATCTGATCAAGAGCACCTCAATCAAGCTAATTACGGCATCGTTGACAAACCTTAACCAAGGCCCGAATCGCTCGGGCATATCTCGCCAGACTGCGCCAGAACCGAGTACTCAGAGGATGAAGCATCAGGCGATCATCGACTCGAGGATGCGCGCTGGGTCAGGGGGCGGTGAAAACATCTGCAACCAAATCCCAGACTACGTCGGGGAAAGCGCATATCGTTTTGCCATACTGACATCCTGGCTATTGACGCTGACTCAGGATTGACCCAATTGCCGTCGCAAGACTGCCCCATCTCCAAACCTGCAACAATCCAGCACAGACTATGATTCACGAGGAGTCAAACTGGGTCAGTGAAATCTCGGCACTGGATCAACTCGGCATCAGCGCCAACACGCCACCCTCAGAAGGTGACTGGAGAAAGCTCGTTCGTTCGTTGACTACCTGCCGTTTCATGAGTGATGATCAAACCAACATCCCTACGCGGAGAATGCATTTGCCCGCCGCCCCGAAGACCTTCTCGCTCGCGCAGGTCCAGCACCAGCTCCGGAAAATGGGTGTTGCCTTTGTCTCCCACGGCACCGTCACGCAAAGCGCCTTTGCATTCAAGAGCCTGCGTCAGGTTGAGCAAGGCGGGATTTATTTTTTATCGCCAGGCATTGGTCATCCGCCACACATAACCCATTCCATTATCCTGCGCGAAGAAGCCGATGCGTGCGGGGAAGGCAATGCAATACTCCAGGTCGATCATCCACAGCTGGTGTTTTATCGCCTGATGGAAGCCATGGTGGCAGACCGTAAAAAACTTCAGGGCATCCACCCCACAGCCGTTATTGGCGAGGATTGCGAAGTCGACCCTACGGCTTACATAGGACCTTTCTGCGTACTGGAGGACTGTGTTGTGAAGGCAGGTGCCAACCTTCACTCCCACGTGACCGTGATGCGCGGAAGCACCATCGAAGAAAATGTCACCATTGAATCGCACTCCACTGTCGGCGCAACGGGAGTGGCCTGGATCTGGGACCCGGCCACGCGCCGAAGAGTGATTCAGCCGCAGATCGGCTACACCAGAATCATGGAAGGCGCCTTCCTCGGTACGGATGTGACCGTGGTTCGTGGCTCGGTCAACGAGACAACCACAATTGGCCAGGGGTGCGTCATCGCTCACGGCAGCAAGATTGGTCATGGCTCACTGATCGGCGACGAGTGCCACTTTGCCAATAACGTATCGATTGCCGGCAACGTCACACTCGGAAATCAGTGCTTTCTTGGATCGGGTGCTATCGTAAGACCACAGACGCGCATAGCCGAGCGCACGGTAGTTGGCGCCGGAGCAGTGGTGGTGAAACACATCGAGGAGCCCGGACTTTTAGTGATGGGTATGCCAGCCAAAACGGTGAAGTCGGCAACTGACGATCTGTCAGGTGTCCCAAAATCATTGGAAAACTAAAAGCATCGAAATGAACAATTATTCAATCGTTTCAGACAAGGCTGTAATAGGCGACGGTGTTGTGATCGGCCGGTTCTGCATCATTGAAGATGATGTTGAAATCAAGGAAGGCGCAGTGATCGAAGACTATGCCATGGTGCTCAAAGGCGCCAAAATCGGCAGGCGTACAAAAATCGGCACCTATACGAAAATCGGTCGGAATGCAGTGATTGGGGATGATTGCTCATTCACTTCCTACTGTGAAATTCGAGACAACTGTCAGTTGGGCAACCGCGTACTGATGGGCAGTCGAGGCACCCTCTCCGCCAACACCATTGTTGAAGATGATGTGGTGATGAAGTATGCATTCGTGGTCACTGATACACCCGACCTGACCAAAAATGACGAAAAGTGTGTAGGCACGCTCAAGAAAGGCTCACGCTTCGGCGCCAGCGTCGTGATCATGCCGTCTGTGACCATTGGGGAAAATGCCGAGATTGGTGCGTGCTCTCAGGTGCGCAAGGATGTGCCCGACAATCAGGTGTGGTTTGGCATACCGGCCAGGTACTATCGGGACGTTTAAAACCCTTCGACTCAGGGCCTAGGCAGCGCAATCACGCCCTGGGCCCAGAAGCACGGCTGCAGATGATCACCACGCCCGTCCAGATAGCTTTGCCGGGCTTGCTCCAGATGCGGAGCGTCGCGGATAACAACATACTGTTGAGGCCAATGCCGAATTGCCCCACGTGCCGGCGCAAGACTGATCCAGCTGAAAATCGACAAAAACCAGCAGAGGCAATGGTTCGCGAGGGATCAGACTAGGTAAGTGACATCTCGGCAACTGGGTCAATCCGACATCGGCGCCAACATACGTGGACCACAATGATTCAATCGGGCGGATTTCGTACCCATATGCTTTCACATCACTGACAAAGTCCGCAAACTTTCCGTAGGTTTCGACTATAGCCTGGATAATAAAATCAGTGGATTCACCGTGTGGAAGCCTGTTTACAGACCTCGACTTCTTAACAATTTCCAGCCGCCATTTAATTATTTCTCCCAACTGCATGTTGGATCCAGAGTTCAAAACTCTACGCTTTAGGTCATCGTTTTGATGGACTTTTTCATTCAAGACCGCGAGAACTGACTCCTCTGAGAGGTGATGGGTGAATGACAGAATATCCGTAAAAAACTGAGCTTTCTTCAGCTCATATGGATCTGTGTTCAGCGTCACAGGGCAGTCTTTAAGAGACCGACCCTCGCTGCTGGTCCACATCACGCCCAAATTATGACCTCCGGCAAAACTCCCTGTCACAGAAGGGGCAGCGCTTGACAAGCTCTACATTGTGTTCAGCGCAGACTTTCAGCTCACAACAGTGAGCACGTCGCCAGAAGGAAAATCCTAAGCGTTCAATATCTTCGGCAACACAAACGGGACAAAACCCTGATGGGGTTCTATTTGAATCGTAGCACCTCGATTGACCTATGTATTCGCCCCTAGAGTAGAAGATATCTTGAACATTCTTAAAAACCTCCTTTAACGGATAGTTAGTATGCCTATGAAGCATCTTGTTCAAGCCATAGCAGCCAATCCATCCTTGCATTTCGGCGATTAACAAAATATCCGCTCGTAATGCGCAGTTTTTGGGAAACTTCCGAAAAACTTCTTCGGAAGAATGTTTTCCTTTAATAAAAAGAGTTCTTTCCACAAAGGAACGCACAGTTTCCTCAGGCTGAATAGCTAAGATCATTTTTTCGATAAAACCTAGAGCTGCGTAGAGAGCAATGAGGCACGCAGGAAAACGTCGCTGGCTGCTCAACAGGGGGCAGGAAGGCGCCAGCGACAGACTTTATTTATTTCCGACAGACTTTATTTCGTAGCTTCAGGGCCTCCAGGCGCCAGCCGTATTACTCCACCGTCACCGACTTCGCCAGGTTGCGCGGCTGGTCAACGTCGGTGCCCTTGAGCACGGCGACGTAGTACGACAGCAATTGCAGCGGGAGGGTGTAGAGGATCGGCGACAGGGTGTCGTGGATGTGCGGCATGTTGATGACGTAGGTACCTTCACCGTTAACCATGCCGGCTTTCTCGTCGGCGAAGACGATCAGTTGGCCGCCACGGGCGCGCACTTCCTGCAGGTTGGACTTGAGCTTCTCCAGCAGTTCGTTGTTCGGCGCGACGGTGACCACTGGCATGTCGTCATCCACCAGGGCCAATGGGCCGTGCTTCAGTTCCCCGGCCGGGTAGGCTTCGGCGTGGATGTAGGAAATTTCCTTGAGCTTGAGGGCGCCTTCCATCGCCACCGGGTATTGCGCGCCACGGCCGAGGAACAGGGTGTGGTTCTTGTCGGCGAACAGCTCGGCGACTTTTTCCACGGTGCTGTCCATCGCTAGCGCTTCGCCGAGGCGGGTCGGCAGGCGGCGCAGTTCTTCCACCAGGGTGGCTTCGACGCCGGGGGCCAGGGTGCCACGCACTTGGCCCAGGGACAGGGTCAGCAGCAGCAGGCCGACCAGTTGGGTGGTGAAGGCTTTGGTGGAGGCGACACCGATTTCGCGACCGGCCTGGGTCAGCAGGGTCAGGTCGGACTCGCGCACCAGGGAGCTGATGCTGACGTTGCAGATCGCCAGGCTGGCGAGGAAGCCGAGCTCTTTGGCGTTGCGCAGGGCGGCCAGGGTGTCGGCAGTTTCGCCGGACTGGGAGATGGTCACGAACAGGCTGTCGGGCTGCACCACCACCTTGCGGTAGCGGAATTCGCTGGCGACTTCGACCTGGCACGGAATACCGGCCAGTTCTTCCAGCCAGTAACGCGCAACCATCCCGGCGTGGTAGCTGGTGCCGCAGGCCACGATCTGGACATTGCGCACCTTGGCGAACAGCTCGGCGGCTTGCGGGCCGAAGGCGTTGACCAGTACTTGCTTGTCGCCAAGGCGACCTTCCAGGGTGCGTTGCACCACGGCCGGTTGCTCGTGGATTTCCTTGAGCATGAAGTGGCGGAACGCGCCCTTGTCGGCCGCTTCGGCGCCGTCGCGGTATTGCACGGCTTCGCGCTCGACGGAGTTGCCGTTTACGTCCCAGATCGCCACGCTGTCACGGCGGATGTCGGCAATATCGCCTTCTTCCAGGTACATGAAGCGGTCGGTGACCTGGCGCAGGGCAAGTTGGTCGGAGGCGAGGAAGTTTTCCCCCAGGCCCAGGCCGATTACCAGAGGGCTGCCACTGCGCGCGGCAACTACGCGGTCGGGTTGGCTCGCGCAGATCACGGCCAGGCCGTAGGCGCCGCGCAGTTCCTTGACCGTGGCCTTGAGGGCGGTGGTCAGGTCGCTGTGGTCCTTGAGCTTGTGGTTGAGCAGGTGGGCGATGACTTCGGTGTCGGTGTCCGAGGTGAACACGTAACCCAGGCCCTTCAGCTGTTCACGCAGCACTTCGTGGTTTTCGATGATGCCGTTGTGTACCACGGCCACGTCGCCGGAGAAGTGCGGGTGGGCGTTACGTTCGCACGGCGCACCGTGGGTGGCCCAACGGGTGTGGGCGATGCCCAGACGGCCGACCAGCGGTTCGCCGGCCAGGGCTTGGTCCAACTCGCTGACCTTGCCCGGACGCCGCAGGCGCTCCAGCTTGCCGGCGTTGGTGAAGACCGCCACACCAGCGCTGTCATAGCCGCGGTATTCCAGGCGTTTGAGGCCTTCGATCAGGATCGGGGTGATGTTACGTTCAGCGACTGCGCCAACAATGCCACACATGGTGTTTCTCCTAGATGATTGCCGCGCATATCAGCGTAATGCCGCGGGCTTGGATCTGGTCGCGGGCCTCATGCGGCAGGCGATCATCGGTGATCAGGGTATGGATGCTGCTCCAGGGCAGTTCCAGGTTGGGAATCTTGCGGCCGATCTTGTCGGATTCGACCATCACCACCACTTCACGGGCGACCTCGGCCATCACGCGGCTCAGGCCCAACAGTTCGTTGAACGTGGTGGTGCCGCGCTGCAGATCGATGCCGTCGGCGCCGATGAATAGTTGATCAAAGTCGTAGGAACGCAGCACCTGCTCGGCAACCTGGCCCTGGAACGAGTCCGAATGCGGGTCCCAGGTGCCACCGGTCATCAGCAGCACCGGCTCGTGTTCCAGCTCGCTCAACGCGCGGGCCACGTGCAGGGAGTTGGTCATCACCACCAGGCCGGGCTGGTGGCCCAGTTCGGGGATCATGGCGGCGGTGGTGCTGCCGCTGTCGATGATGATGCGGGCGTGCTCGCGCAGACGCATCACGGCGGCACGCGCGATGGCGCGCTTGTAAGCCGAGATGGGCTGGGCGGGGTCGCCGACGAGTTCCTGGGGCATGGTGATCGCGCCACCGTAACGGCGTAGCAACAGGCCGTTGCTCTCGAGGGCGGCCAGGTCCTTGCGGATGGTGACTTCCGAGGTTTCGAAACGCTTGGCCAATTCGTCCACGCTGACTTCGCCCAGTTGATTGAGCAAGGTCAGGATGTTGTGGCGTCGTTTGGGTGTATTTCGTTTCGACATGGTGATGATAAGTTTCGCTTCGAAAGATAACGAAGGCAATAGAAACCTATAGGCGAAAGTTCGTCAAGCAGCATGCTGCAAATTTTTGAAACTGGCGCAGGGCTAATGTGGGAGGGGGCTTGCCCCCGATAGCAGTGTGTCAGTCATTAAGTGCTTTGACTGGACCTCCGCCATCGGGGGCAAGCCCCCTCCCACATTGGCCATTTGTTGCTGATAAGACTGTGGATAACTCAGCTTTTTTTGATTTTGACCGGGCGTTTCCAACCGTCGATGTTGCGCTGGCGGGCGCGGGCTACGCCAAGTTGCAAGTTATCCACATCCTGGTTGATGGTGGAACCCGCGGCCGTGGTGGCGCCGTCGCCAACCTTTACCGGGGCGACCAACGAATTATTGGAGCCGATAAATACATCTTCACCCAACACGGTCTGGTGCTTGTTGGCGCCATCGTAGTTGCAGGTGATGGTGCCGGCGCCGACGTTGGTCCGCGCCCCGATCACCGCATCGCCCAGGTACGTCAGGTGACCAGCCTTTGCGCCTTCGCCCAGATGGGCATTTTTCAATTCGACAAAGTTACCCACGTGGGCCTTCGCTTCCAACACGCTGCCCGGACGCAAACGCGCAAACGGACCGGCATCGCTGCCCTCGCCCATTACCGCGCCGTCGATATGGCTGTTGGCCTTGATCACCACACCCTTGCGCAAGGTGCTGTCCTTGATCACGCAGTTCGGGCCAATCACCACATCGTCTTCAATGATCACGCGACCTTCAAGAATCACGTTGATGTCGATCAGCACATCTCGGCCCACTGTGACCTCACCACGTACATCAAAGCGCGCCGGGTCGCGCAGGGTCACGCCCTGGGCCATCAGGCGGCGGCCTTCGCGCAGTTGGTAGTGACGCTCCAGCTCGGCCAATTGCTTGCGGTCGTTGGCGCCCTGCACTTCCATCGGGTCGTGGGGCTGTTCGGTGGCGACCAGCAAGCCGTCGCTGACGGCCATTTCGATCACGTCGGTCAGGTAGTACTCGCCCTGGGCGTTGTTGTTGGAGAGACGGCTCATCCAGTCCGCCAGGCGATTGGCCGGTACCGCAAGAATCCCGGTGTTGCCTTCGGTGATGGCGCGCAGGGCGTCGCTGGCATCTTTGTGCTCGACGATGGCAGCGACCTTGCCGTCGGCGTCGCGCACGATGCGGCCGTAGCCGGTAGGGTCATCGAGTTCGACGGTGAGCAGGCCCATCTGGCCGGGCACGACGTGCTTGAGCAGACGTTGCAGGGTTTCCACTTCGATCAGGGGCACGTCGCCGTAGAGGATCAGCACCGTATCGGCTTTGATGAACGGCACGGCTTGGGCGGTTGCGTGGCCGGTGCCCAGTTGCTTGTCTTGCAATACGAAATTCAGGTCATCCGCGGCCAGGCGCTCACGCACCACATCGGCACCGTGGCCGATGACGACGTGGATGCGTTGCGGGTCGAGTTGCCGGGCGCTGTGGATAACATGGCCAAGCATGGAGTTACCGGCCACCGGATGCAGCACCTTGGGCAAGGCCGAGCGCATGCGGGTGCCCTGGCCTGCGGCGAGAATGACGATTTCTAGAGACATGAATGGCTACCAATCCTGGGCGGTCCGGCTTCAGACCAGAGAAGTGTTTTGCAAAAAAAGAAAAAGGGTAGCCGAGGCTACCCTTTTTAATCAATCACGCATGAGACTTAACGGCTTAGCCGCCAAACTTCTTGCGGATCTGCTGGACGGTACGCAGCTGAGCTGCGGCCTCGGCCAGACGAGCAGCAGCAGAACCGTAGTCGAAATCTGCGCCTTTTTCGTTCAGGGCCTTCTCGGCTGCCTTAACGGCTGCCTGAGCGGAGGCTTCATCCAGGTCAGCAGCACGTTGCACGGTGTCGGCAAGTACCTTGACCATGTTCGGCTGAACCTCGAGGAAACCACCGGAGATGTAAAACACCTCCCGTTCCCCGCCTTGCTTGGTCAGAGTGATCGGACCTGGCTTCAAGCTGGTGATCAACGGCGTGTGGCCCATGGCAATACCCAAGTCACCGAGTTCGCCGTGTGCAATCACCATTTCTACCAGACCGGAGAAGA
>Ga0302262_10000123_pt1 | contig 31676 bp, 35 predicted proteins | sample II_Fen_E3_4_FD_194557 | JGI IMG/M metagenome (GOLD analysis project Ga0302262, IMG submission 194557) | Peat permafrost microbial communities from Stordalen Mire near Abisko, Sweden - II_Fen_E3_4 | ecosystem: Environmental > Terrestrial > Soil > Wetlands > Permafrost | place: Sweden: Abisko...
TGGCATTGCGCGCCGCGCTGTTCGTCGATTTGAAAACTTTTCCAATTCGGGTAACAGGTAACAAGGTCTGCCATGAACCAAAGCGAATTTGCTGCGCTCCACAACGTCAGCCGAAAGACTGTCACCAAGTGGAAAGAGCGCGGCTGGCTTGTGTTTGACGGCAGCGCGCTGGATGTCGAAGCATCGAATGCCTTGATCGCAAAATATCGCCGAGACGGCTCGGATGTTGTTACCCAAACAGGCGAGGGTAACAAGCCTCTCCTGAAAAACACCGCCGTTACCTCCGCGTTGAAGCGGGTAACAATTCAGCCTGGCGAGACCGTTGAGCAGGCCACCACTCGGATTCTTATCGCGACTGGTGCAGACATGAATCTCGACGAGGCCAAACGCGTAAAGGAAAACTACCTGGCCTTGCGGGAGCAACTTGAATACGACCGAACGGCCCGCCTGGTTGTAGCGGTAGAGGACGTGTGCCGGGCGGTGGGTGACGAATACGCCAAGGTCCGCAGTCGCCTCTTGGCGATACCCTCGGAGCACGCTCCACGCATCAGCCGTTTGAAAACAGCACAGGAAGTACAGGACGCCTTACACGGCATTATTGTTGACGCGCTTGAGGAGTTGACCCGTGACGGAGATGGGCTCAACAAGCGATGAGCGTAGATATGCCGAAGGGTTTGATGCGTTGCAGGCCGGGCTGTTGTCTGCCCGCCGGCGGAACATCCAGCCGCCGCCGAAGCTCACACTGAGCCAATGGGCAGCGAAGTACGCGGTCTTGTCTCGCGAGACCAGCGCCCAGACCGGTCGGTTTCATGCCTTCCCGTATCAAATCGGGATCATGGATGCGATTACTGACCCGACTGTCGAAATGGTCACTGTCCAAAAGTCGGCCCGGGTTGGTTACACAAAGATCCTCGATCACGTTGCCGGTTACTACATCCATCAAGACCCGTCGCCGATCCTGGTGGTTCAGCCCCGAGTAGAGGACGCCGAGGATTACAGCGTCACTGAAATCGAACCGATGCTGCGCGATACACCGGTTCTCGCCGAGATCGTCGGAGACCCAAAGAAAAAGGATGCGCGGCAGAAGATCAATAAACGGATATTCCGCAACGGTGCTTCGATCTCCTTTGTGGGTGCCAACAGCCCAGGTGGTTTTCGGCGTATCACCGCCCGCATCGTCAAGTTCGATGAGGTTGATGGGTACCCGGTGATGGGTGCCGGCAAGGAAGGCGATCAGATCAAGCTGGGGATCAAGCGAACCGAATCGTTCTGGAACAGGAAAATCATTCTTGGCAGCACGCCCACGGTAAAGGGTGAAAGCCGGATCGAGAAAAGCTACGCCAACAGCGACCAGCGCAAGTACTACGTTCCTTGCCCTCACTGCGGCGAATACCAGGTACTAGAGTGGGGCGGCCCAGACACTCCTTATGGGATGAAATGGGACAAGGACGAAAATGGCGTCGGTTTACCTGACAGCGTGTTCTACGCCTGCAAGGTAACCGGCTGCGTGATACGTGAAGCCGACAAAGAGGACATGGTTGAGCGTGGTGAGTGGCGTGCAACCAAGCCGTTTAAGGGTCATGCCGGCTTTCACATCTGGGCGGCCTACAGCCTTTTTGTGAACGCGTCCTGGCGCAACCTGGTCGCGGAATGGCTTGAAGTAAAAGACGATCCGCTTATGCGTCAGACCTTCGTCAACCTGGTGCTGGGTGAGACATACGAAGATCGCGGAGATCGCGCACTTCAAGAGGACCGACTGGCTGCACGCTGTGAGGTGTGGGGCGCAGAGGTACCGGACGGCGTTGCCGTTGTAACCGTTGGAGTCGACACCCAGGGCGACCGCTTTGAATGCGAGGTGGTCGGCTGGGGGCTGAACGAAGAGAGTTGGTCGATTGACTTCGAGGTCATCCAAGGCGACCTGGAAACACCGGACCCCTGGAATCGATTGGACGCATATTTGCGGCGCATCTGGTTTCGGGCTGACGGCAGGGGCTTTGAAGTCATGGCTGTCTGTCATGACTCTGGCGGTCACCACGCCCAAAAGGTTTATGAGTTTGCCAAGGCGCGCCTCGGCCGTCGCGTATGGGCCGTCAAAGGCGAGTCGGCGGTTGGTGGCAAGCGCTCTCCTGTATGGCCGACGAAGACGCCTAGCCGGCGCAACAAGTCGTCATTCCGGCCGGTGATCCTGGGCGTTAACGCGGCCAAGGATTCGGTTCGTTCGAGGCTTCACCTTGTGGAGCCGGGTGCTGGCTACATGCACTTCCCGGTAAGCCGAGACATCAACTATTTCGCGCAGCTGACAGCAGAGCGATCCGTAAGGAAAACATCTGGCGGTCAACATTACCGTGTCTGGGAGTTGCCAAACGGCAGGGCCAACGAAGCACTCGACTGCCGCGTTTACGCGTATGCAGCGCTGTGTGGGCTTATGCATATGGGGCTGAAGCTCAACAAGCGGGCAGAAGAGGTGAATGCGTCAATCGGGACGCCAGTTCACCGACCTGGGCTGCAAGATCAAGAGCCTGTTGTAGACGGGGGCAAGCAGGAGCAGTCCTCTGGTCCGCGCGTCATCCAGGCAAAACCCGCCAAGAAAAAGACGTTGGCCAGCCGGCTGGCGTAGATCCTCCCCGCTTTGGCGGGGCATACCTGGAGTAACCCTATGAGCCGTTATGGTCCAAGCAGCCTGCTGGCGGGCATACCCCGGGAGTCGTTGCAGGTTTCTTTGCAAAATGCGCAGCAGGCCTACCTGCAGCTTTCCTCGGGCGGGAAGGTTGAAACTGCGACGTACACCCAGGGCGATGGCTCGAAGAGCATCACCTACACCCGCGCCAATATTGCTCAACTGGCAAACGTTATTCAGATGCTTCAGCAACAGCTGGGCATCGTCACTCGTGCCCGCCGGCCACTCACATTCAGGTTTAAGTGATGACCAATCCCGTATCGATTGTTGGGCTCGACGGCAAGCCGATCCAGCCTCTACGGCCGAGTCGGGGGAAAATGCTGGCCCCAGGTGGCGGTGCTCCCTACGACGCTGCCGACATCCACGGTGAGCACGTTGCTGGGTGGAACCCATACCTTGGCTCGCCTGATGGCGACCTCAACATGTACCGCGACCGCATCGTCGCTCGGGTACGTGATCTGGTGCGCAACGATGGCTGGGCGTCGGGTGCGGTCACCCGAATTTTGGACAACGCCATCGGCGGGCACTTCCGGCCACTGATCAAGCCGGACTGGCGCGCTCTGGCGGCCTACACCGGCAAAAAAGCGTTTGATGCGACATGGGCTCATGAGTTTGCTCAGGTGGCCAGCGCGCACTATCGGACCTGGGCTTTTGATTCTGGCCGCTATTGCGATGCCCAGCGGTCGCTGACTATCACCCAGATGATGCGCCTTGGCTTTCGGCATAAGTTGATTGATGGCGACTCGTTGATCCAGGCCTGCTACATCCCTGAGCGGATAGGCGCTGGGCGGGCTCGGTACGGTACAGCGATGCAGTTGATCGACCCTGACCGGTTGAGTAACCCCCAGCAGCAGTTCGACTCGAACTCGTCGCGCGGCGGGGTGGTGCTCGATGCCTTTGGCGCGGCCAAGTCCTACTGGATTCGCAAGGCGCACCAGGGCGACTGGTGGAATGCGGCAGATAGCGTTACCTGGGAGGAGATCCCCCGGGAAACCGAGTGGGGGCGGCCGGTCATCATTCACGACTTCGATCACGACCGGGCCTCTCAGCATCGGGGCGGCTCTGGCATTTTTGCGCCGATCTTGCAGCGCATGAAAATGCTGGCCAAGTACGACGCGGTCGAACTGGACGCGGCGGTGATCAACTCGATTTTTGGCGCTTACATCGAGAGTCCGTTCGATCACAACCTAGTGGCCGAGGCGGTGGGAGATGATGACAACCTGTCTGCCTATCAAGGTCAACGCGCCGACTATCACGCAAGCCGCAAAACCATGCTGGGCGAATCGCGGGTACCGATCCTGTTCCCGGGCGAAAAGATCAACGCAGTGACCGCCACACGGCCGAACGCGAATTTCGCTGGGTTCGAGAAATCGTTCCTGCGCAATTTTGCCTCGGCCACCGGGCTTTCCGCGCAGCAGATGTCCCACGACTGGTCTGATACCAACTACAGCTCGGCCCGTGGCGCGTTGCTGGAGGCGTTCAAAACACTGACACGCCGTCGCAATGACTTCGCCAATAACACCGCGCAGCCGGTGCTGGGGTGCTTCATGGAGGAATCTATGGAGGTCGACGATTACCCGCTGCCACACGGTGCTCCAGAGTTTATGGAATGCCGGTCCATGTATTCGCGTGCTGAGTGGATGGGGCCGGCCCGTGGCTGGATTGATCCGGTCGCCGAGAAGCAAGGTGCTGTGCTGGGGATGGATGCCGGCCTTTCCACGCTCCAACAGGAATGCATGGAGCAGGGGCTGGATTACGAAGAGGTACTGGAACAGCGCAAGCGCGAGATCGACAAGTTCAGAGAGCTTGGCATTCCCGCCCCTACCTGGGCCGGCATGCAAATCCCTGGCGGATACACATCGGCGGACGACGCCATACAGAAACCGAGGCCGACTTAATGCAATTTGGACATCTTGCTCAACGGCTCTTCAATGTGCCGGTGGCGATCCGCCCGGAAAAGGCCGAGGTCATCATGGCAGCCCTGGCCGAGCGCATGGGGATCGGTCGAATGATGCGGGTCAGCGGCGATGCTGTTGACCTAACACCGATGGCGTTGGAGGGGGAGGGATACAGCTACGCCGACCGGGAATCCCGTGATAGCGGGTATGACCTGGTCGGCAACGTGGCGGTCATTCCTGTCCATGGCACGCTGGTGCAGAAGACCGGAACCCTCCGGCCCTGGAGCGGCATGACAGGTTATGACGGGTTGCGGCAAGCTTTTTTGACCGCGCTGTATGACCCGCAGGTCGCGGCCATCGTGCTCGATGTCGACTCACCTGGCGGCGAGGTCTCCGGGTGTTTCGACCTGGTAGATATGATCTACAACGCCCGGGGCTCCAAGCCGATCTGGTCGATTCTCAACGAGTCGGCTTACTCGGCTGCCTACGCGATCGCCAGTGCCGCGGACCGTATCTACGTTCCGCGCACCGGTGGCACTGGGTCCATCGGAGTGATCTGCATGCATGTGGATTTTTCCAAGGCGCTGACATCGGCCGGCATTCAGGTGACGTTCATCACCTACGGCGATCGCAAGGCCGATGGACACTCAGAAATCCCGCTGTCAGCTGATGCGCTGGCGAGGTTCCAGGGAGATATCGACACCATGGGCGAGTTGTTCGTAGAGACCGTGGCCCGCAATCGAAACATCGCGGCCAGCAAGGTCCGCGCAACCCAGGCTGGTACCTACCTAGGCTCTGCCGGGGTTGATGCGGGCCTGGCCGATGTTGTCGCGGCACCTGACGCCGCTTTCCGGGCACTGCTCTCCCAGCTGGCCTAGTTCCCACCATTTAGAGGATTGATGACCATGACCAGAAGCAGAATGACTGCTGCTGCGACCTTCGCGCACCTGTTGGGTTTTGCCAAGCACGCCGATGAGGGTGATGACGAAAAAGACAAGGCGCGCCGTGCCGAAGAGGATGGCGGCGACGATGACAAGGAGGACCCGAAAGGTCGCAAGGCAAAGCGTGCCGAGGATGATGACCTTGAGGACGACGATGACGAAAAAAAGGCACGCAAGGCCAAGGGCGAAGGCGATGACCCTGACGATAAGGACGACCCAAAAGGTCGCAAAGCCAAGCGTGCAGAGGGTGACGATGATGATCCGGACGCCGAGGATGACGACGATCAGGACGGCCCGAAATCCAGCAAAGCTGCTGTTGCCAAAGAGCGCGCCCGTTGCGCCCAGATCATGGCCCACGGCCTGAGGTCGGGTAACGCTGAGCAGGCTGGGGTATTTGCATTCGATACCAACATGTCTGCTGCATCTGCCATCAGCGCACTTAACGCGGCTGGATCGGTAAGTGGTCGCGGCGGCAACTTGAAAGACCGGATGGCCGCAGCAAACGTGACGAATGTCGGTGCCGGAGGCGATGGTGGCGTGGAGTCTTCCAGCATGTCGCCAATCGCCCAAAAAATCATCGCGGCTGCCGCCCGCGCCAAGCCCCAGTAACCTCAACGCCAAACGGAGATCAACAGCATGTCGCTGATTCCAACTGAAATTCGAGACAACCCACAAAGACCAGGCGTTCAGGCACAGGTGTACATCCCTGATCAGCTGATTGCCGATGCTCGCAACCTGGTCACCCAGCCGATCCTGTTGGCTACCGGCGTGCTTAAGCGCGGCACGGTCCTGGGGCAACAAACCGTCAGCCCTGTTCAGATCATTGCCAAGCCAGGCAACACCGGCAATGGCGCAGTGTCTGCGGTCACTGTTGGTTCTGCCGTTGAAACCGGCGGATACGCGCTGCTGGCCACGTCGGCCACCGTCTTCAGTGTTACCAACCCCGAAGGCGTGGCGCTGGGCGATGCAACTGTCGGCACCGCTTTTACGCACGCCGAGATCAATCTGACGATCACTGCGGGCGCCACGGCCTTTGTGGTAGGTGATGGCTTCACCGTCAACGTCTTTGATGTGGTCGGCACCTATGTCGAGTGCGTCCGGACGGCAACCGACGGCAGCCAGGTTCCGCTCGCTATTTTGGTCGACGATGCTGATGCAACGGATGGCCCTGTGACCGCTGGCGCCTATGTGGCCGGCGAATTCAATGCCGCCCAACTGATTTACAGCCCAACATGGTCGCTCCCGGCGCTTGTATCGGCGATGCGTCCGTATAGCCTGTTTGCCAAAACCTCACTCTCGGCGGCTTCCCCGTCGAATAACTCGGCGCCGTAATCCGGCCCATACCCACCGTCCACAAAGGCCCGCTGAAGCGGGTTTTTTTGTGGTCTGGATTCAGCATTTTTTGCTTTGGAGAGGCCCATGACCGCCGCCAGTTCGTTTCCTTTTAGCACCACCGACCTGATTCAGGTCGTGCCGACGCTCAAGCGTCCGACTAAATTTTTGCTCGACAAGTTCTTCCCGAACATTCAGAACTCGGAAACCGAGTTCGTTGCGATCGACATCGATGTTGGCTTGCGCCGCATGGCACCTTTCATCAGTCCGCTGGTGCAGGGCAAGCTGGTTGAGCAACGCCGCTACCAGACCAACACCTACAAGCCGGCCTACATCAAGGACAAGCGCGCTCCGGACCTGCGCAAGCCGATCATGCGCCAGATCGGCGAACGCATCGGCGGCGGCACCATGACTGCCGGCGAGCGCGAGATGGCCAACGTTGCGTTCGAGATGGCCGACCAGATCGATATGCTGGACCGTCGCCTAGAGTGGATGGCAGCGTCGGCGCTGCTCACTGGCAAGGTGGTTGTTTCGGGCGAAGGCTTTGAAACTGAGGTCGTCGACTTCGGTCGAGATTCCCAGTTGAGCATCGCGCTTTCCGGAAACCTGCAGTGGGGTATCAAGGCCAACTTCAACGCTGCAGGCCGCGACACCATCCCGGCGAACAACCTGGAAGAATGGCAAACGCTGATGCTTCAGCTCTCCGGTGCCCAGGCAACGGATCTGGTGTTTACCACCTCGGCCTGGAAGACCTTCTCCAACGACGAGAAAGTATTCGGCGCCATCTTTTTCCCGAAACAGTCCGAGGCGGGGAGCATCAACATTGGCCCGCAGATCGCACCGGGTGCGGTTTACAAGGGGCGCTGGGGTCAGTACGACCTGTGGCTCTACAACGAGTGGTTCATTGACGACAACGGCGTTGAGCAACCGATGCTGCCTGATGGCTACATGCTGATGTCCGGCCAGCAACTGCTCGGTACCCGCGCCTTTGGTTCGATCCTTGATCCGAACTTCAGCTACCAGGCCATGCCATACGCGCCAAAGACCTGGGTCGAGAATGACCCCGCTCAACGCATCCTACTGATGCAGAGCTCGCCGCTGGTCATCCCAAGCCGTGTTAACGCTTGCCTTGCCGCGAAGGTCTGCACTCCGCCGAGCAAAGGCTGATGGCTGGCGCACCCGGAACGGGGGGCTCTGTAGTGGAGGCCGTCGTGGCTCATGGCCGAACCGTGGTCGGCGTCAATGGTAAAAACGTTGGGCCTGGAGGCACCGTAAAGGTGCCCAAGGATGAGGTCGAGTCTCTGATCAAACTCGGCTTTCTGGCCGATGGCGACGTAGTCGAGAAGCCTCAAACAGGTCCGCATGTCTCTGTGGCGGCCGGGCCTAGCGTGAGGATCGCCTGATGATCGACTGGGACAGCTTGGTGTTGGGGCCGCTTGAAACCATTTTTGGCGAAGGTCAGCGACCGGAAGGGCAGGTGACGTACTACCCGGTCGGCCGCCAGGCATACCCCATCGACGGCGTTTTCGATTCGGCCTATCGGGAGGTCGAGCTGATTGACCCCCTGGTGGGTGTCGCATCAACGCAGCCGGTACTGGGTGTGCGGCTTTCGACCTTTCGTGAGCCGCCTGTTCAGGATGATGAGATTTACATCCCGAGTATCACCAAGCGCTACCTGGTGATGGAGGTTCGGCCAGATAGCCATGGCTGGGCAAAACTGATGCTGAGTGAGATGTGATGACCACGACTTCCGAGTTACGGCAAATAACTGCCGAAGCCCTCAAGGTGGGGACTACTGCTGGCGGCAACGTATTCGCCGCCAGGACCTGGCCGACGTGGAGCGGAAGCTACCCGATCATCTGGGTTCACTCTCCGGCAGAGGACAAGGAGTCGCTGGGGCGCCAGGGAGGCCCGCAGTTCACCGTGACGGCGACGATTCGGATCAGTGCTCGCATACAACTCAAGGCGTTACCCAAAAACGCTGCAGCTGCGGCGATGATCTTGGCCCTAGAGGAGATACAGCGCCAGATTGAACGGGCGCTGATCAACTTTCCGCCGCTAATGAGTCGCCTGCAGCAGTTTCCTTTTATCCGGTCCGAGATGGTTGAAAGTGATGAGGGCGACCAGAACTTGGGCGAGCTCGTCATGGACGTCGGTATGGAGTTCTACCAGGGGCCAGAGGACTTCTATCTGCTAGAAGGTCCTTTGGTGCCAGAGCTATTTGATCCTGCTGCGGAGGTGGCAGGCGTGCAGCCGATCGTTCCGCTGGAAGGATTAAGCGTTACGAACGACTTGCTCAACGTAGTTGATTCAACTGGCACTTATGCTGATCCACCGTTTCCCGATTCCGTCATACCGGCGCCGCGCACTGTTGGCCCTGATGGGCGATCGGAGGGTGGTCTTTCGTTCGAATTTCCGCAGGAGTAATCATGCGCATTTATCCCTCTCCGGGGTTGCTGGTACGCGACCCGGTCAAACGCGACGCTCTGCCGGAAGAAGGTCGAGAGGTCGCGGACAACGATCACTACTGGCTTCGTCGGCTCGCCTGCAATGACATTACACGCACGCCGCCTAAGGCGGAAACCTCGCCTGAGTCGCCACCGGCAGGCGACGAAAAACCGCCGGCGGCCAAGCCCACCAAGCCTGAAACTTCCCAAGGGAGCGACAGTTAATGACCGTCCCATTTAGCAATATTCCCTCGAACCTGCGGGTTCCTCTGTTTTATGCCGAGGTCGATAACTCCCAGGCCAACAGCGGCGCACAAACTCAGCGCACCTTAATCATCGGGCAGATCACTACCACCGGTAACGGCGTGGTTAATGTGCCGGTGCTCTGCCAGGGTGTGAGCGATGCCCAGGCCAAAGGCGGACTGGGCTCGATGCTGGCGCTGATGACCGCAGCTTACAAAGCGTCGGATAGCTTCGGCGAGGTTTGGTTTTTGCCGCTGGCTGACGCGGTGGGTTCAGTGGCGGCGAGTGGGTCTCTGCTGGTCGCTGGTGCTCCCAGTGGCACGGGCGTTATCTCGCTCTATATCGCTGGTCAGCTCCTCAGCTTCGTTGTGTCCACGGCTGAGCCCGCGGCGGACATTGCCACCGGCCTGGCGGCGCTGGTCAATAGTTCCGGCAATCTGCCCGTAACCGCAGCGGCAACCGCCTCGACAGTGACCTTTACCGCCAAGAACAAAGGCGCCGCGGGTAACGACATTGACCTTCGCCTGAATTACCTGGGCACTGCTGGCGGCGAGGTAACACCGGCTGGACTGACGCTGACCATCACCGCAATGTCCGCTGGCGCAACCAACCCCGTGCTCGACGCTGCTTTGGCGAGCTTGGGTGACGAGGCCTTCGATTTCATCGTCAGCCCCTACACCGACACGGCATCCCTGAATGCTCTGAAAAACCTGCTCAACGACAAAACCGGTCGTTGGAGTTATGCCAGCCAGATTTATGGGCATATCTTCGCCGCCCAGCGTGGCACGCTTTCGACGTTGGCAACCGCGGGCAATGCTCGCAACAACCAGCATGAGTCGATCATGGGCTTCTATGACTCGCCGTCGCCGGCCTGGATCTGGGCAGCTGATTTGGCAGGTACCGCTGCGGTGGCTTTGCGCGCTGACCCCGGTCGACCGATGCAAACCTTAACGCTGAGTACGGTGCTGGCGCCGCCAGCGTCTTCACGCTTCGAATTGGACGAGCGCAACACACTGCTGTGGGACGGCATCTCCACCTTCACCGTGGCGAGCGATGGCACGGTGGCGATCGATAACTTGATTACCACGTATCAGGAGAACGGCTTCGGTGCCGCAGATGACAGCTATCTGCAGATCGAGACGCTGTTCCTGCTGATGTATGTGTTGCGTGCCCAGCGGTCGCTGGTGACCTCCAAATATGCTCGGGTCAAGTTGGCGGCTGACGGCACTCGATTTGCCCCAGGCTCGGCGATTGTCACACCCAAGATCATCAAGGCTGATCTGATTGCTCAATATGGTGAGCTGGAATACGACGGCTTTGTCCAGGACGCTAAGACGTACGCCAAGGAGCTGATCGTCGAGAAGAACCGAACCAACCCTAACCGAGTCGATGTGCTATGGCCGGGGACCCTGATCAACCAATTGCGCATCTTTGCGCTGCTGGTTCAGTTCCGCCAATAACCCGGGCATTTCGCCTATCGCCGCCTTGAGCGGTTTTTTTTCGCCTGGAGAAACCTATGGCTGATCCCAACCGCCTTGCCGGGACCTGTTACCTGACCATCGACGGCGTGAGCTACATGCTGGCCGGCGACTTCTCTTACAAGATTTCCGGCGTGTCCCGCGAAACCTTGAAGGGGCAGGACGGCATTCACGGCTACAGCGAAACGCCGCAGCCCGGCTACATCGCCGCCACGCTGCGTGATGCCTCAAACCTCAGCATTAGCGACATCAATGCGATGAACAACGCCACCGTCGTCGCTGAGCTGGCCAACGGCAAAACCATCATTGGCCGCAACATGTGGACCACTGATCAACAAGAATCCAAATCTTCCGACGCCACTATTGAAGTGAAGTGGGAAGGTCCTTCCGTTACGGAGAATTGATCCATGTTTGAAGACGAAATCACCATCACCCTCAGCAAGCCAGTAATCATCGGTAAAGCTGAAAACTCCGTCACCTACGACGAAATCAAACTGCGCGAGCCGACCGCGGGCGAGATGGAGAAAGCGGCTCGGGCCGACACCATGATCGGATCTGCGATCACGCTGATTTCGTTGGTGGGCGCAATCCCGCGCGGTGCTGTCGAGAAGTTCAGCAAGCGCGATCTGGTCGCGGCGAACAAGTTTCTCGAGGGTTTTACCGAAGCTGGTCAGGCGGAGGAGGCTGGCCAGAGCTGATTGCCGAGCTCACCAAGTATTACGGCTGGGGGCCGCGCGATGCGTGGTCGCTCACTTTGAAGGAACTGGTCGAATGGAACAAACAAGCCATTCGCATGGCGGGTAACTCAGATGGCTAATACCTTCACGATCACGATCAGCGCGGTTGATAAGGCCTCGGCGACCGTCCGCAAGGTCAATGACTCTGTCAGCCGCATGACCCGACCCTTTGAAGAGGTCGGAAAGTCCTTCAAAAGCCTCGGCCGTGAGCTTGGCTTTGAGCGCATCGGCAAGAACCTCACCAATATCGGCAGGGAGGCAGGCGGTGCCGCTCGTAGCATCAGTAACATAGTTGCTCCGATGGCCGCTATTACGGGTATTGGCTCGGTGGCTGGTGTAGCGGCGTTGGCCGTTAACTGGGCAAAGCTTGGTAGGTCGATTGACAACAGCGCGCACGGGATCGGTATTTCTGCCGGTCAGCTGCAGACCTTCCAGGGCGCCGCCAAGATGGTTGGCATCGATACCGAATTGGCTACGGGCAGCCTCAACAGCCTGGCGACCACTATGCAGGACGCGCAATGGGGGCGTAACCAAGGCGCGTTGTTGATGCTGAACAAGCTCGGTATCGGCCTGAAAAAAGCCAAGGACGGTTCCTGGGATGTGGTGGGTGAGTACAAGGCTATTGCCAATGCGATTGCCAGCCAGAAAAGCCCTCAAGTCCAAGCCCTGATAGCGAACAATTTAGGCCTTGGCGGCATGCTGCCCTTTCTGCGCGAGGGGGCGGCTGGCATTGAGCGCTATGAGGCAACGGTGAAACGCCTGGGCTACGTCATGAGTGACGATGCCGTACAGCGCGGCAAGGAGTTCTCACAGAGCTTGGCCGGGCTGAATATCGTCATCGATGGGACTAAAAACTCTATCGGCGATAAGTTGATCCCCGTCATGAAGCCGTTGGTTGATCAATTCACCAGTTGGCTGGCGGTGAATCGCGATTTGATTGCCAATGATATCGGCGAGTGGGCCAAAGGGTTTGCAGTCTGGATCAACAAGGTTGAGTGGAAGAAGATCGGAGACGGCATCGTCAATTTCGGCAAAGGAGTTGGGAAGGTAGTTGAGTGGCTCGGCGGCTGGGAGAACGCGGCCATTTTGGTTATAGGCGTGATGAACGCAGGGTTGATTGGCAGCGTTATCTCGCTTGGCGTAACGCTCGTTCGGGGTGGTGCTGGGGTGCTGGCCTTCACTAAGCTGCTGCTTGGATGGGAAGCTGCTGCAGTCGCCGCTGGCGCGGCAACAGGTACAGCAGGCGCGGTTGGTGCTGGAGCCGGTGCGAGTGCTGGTGCTGTTGGAATTGGGGCGACACTTGCGGCAGGTGGTGTAGGACTTGCCGCGCTGGCGTACTCCTCGAGCCTGAATGATGGCGAGGATAAGGAAATTGCTCGCATTCGTCGCGCACAAGGCCTCCCGGAAGTTTCTGATTCTGAAATTTTGAGCGGCGCCTTCAAGGGGCGCGGCGGCATTAACGAGGAGGCAACCGGCCGCTCGATGGCCTTCTTCCAGGGCAAAGGGTGGACGAAAGAACAGGCTGCGGGCATTAGCGCGAACCTCGGACTTGAGAGCAACTTCAATCCGGCGGCTGTGGGTGATAGCGGACGCGCTTATGGCGCCGCGCAGTGGCATGAGTCACGACAACAGCAGTTTGCGAAATGGGCAGGGAAACCCATGCAGGGCTCCAGTCTGGATGAGCAGCTTGGATTCGTTCACTACGAACTCACTCAAGGCCAGGAGCAAGGTGCCGGGGATCTTCTGCGTAGAGCGAAAAGTGCCAGGGAGGCGGGCGATATCGTTTCCCGGAAGTACGAGCGGCCAGCTGATGCGGACGGCGATGCTGCAAAAAGGGCTGCTGTGGCGGAGGTCATCGCGAATAGGGTGCCTGCGCCGTCACCAGCTCCAGCAGGCCCTTACTCCCAAGGTGCCGCCCAGCAAAATGGCGGGAGCGTCAAGGTTGAAATCGAACACAAAAACGCGCCTGAGGGGCTGAAAACTAAGGTCAAGTCTGACGGCAACGTCCAGGCTTCGAGCCGTATCGCCTATTCGGGCATGGGGGCTATTGCATGAGTTTGCTGTCGGACATCATTCAAATTGCCCAGGACTCCAACAGAACCTGGCCGGAGATGCTCAACAAGGCCTCGTTTCGTGGGGTACCGTTTGCGGTCTATGGCGGTGACGCCCGCTTCGGCCGCCGGCTGGCTCTCCACGAATACCCGGGGCGTGACAAGCCTTACATTGAGGATATGGGGCGATCGACGCGCCGTATCCGCATGAGCGGCTTTCTGGTTACCGACAGCCTGGTGTATGGCGGTGGCAACGTCCTGGCGCAGCGTGATGCTCTGGTCGCGGCAGTTGAGGCGGCAGGGCCCGGTGCGTTAATGCATCCGACCTTGGGGGGGCTCAAGGTCAGCGTTCCATCCGAGGGCTTGAGCGTGGTCGAGCGCTGGGACATGGGGCGGTACTTTGAGATCAGCATCGTCTTCATTGAATCCGGCGATCGTGTATTCCCCTCAATCACCACGTCGACCGGGTCGCTGCTGGACAAACTGGCGGCTGCGCTTGGCCTCTCTGCAGCGCTCGACTTTGTGCGCAAAGTGATTGGCGGGGTCACTGCGTTGATCAACGCGGTCGAGGGCGTCATCAAGTTCGGCAAGGCAATTGTTGGGATGGTGGTCGGAGTAATCGCTGACTTTAAAGTGTTGGTAGGACGCATCACCCGCGACGTGCGCAGCATTACAAGCCTGGCCAGCCTGTTGACCGGTGATTTTGGGCGATATGCCAATGGCAACGTCAGCAGCGCGCTCATCACGAGTAAAAAAGCCAAAAACAGCAGTGCGACCATGGCAGACCTGATTGCCAAGAACACGGCCAATCGCGCCGCTGTGGATGCGGCAATGGATACGCTTGTTGATGCTGCTGCGAGCTTGGACGCAAGCAGTGGGCAGCAATTCACCGACGCAGTACAGGGTGTGATGGATGCTCTCGTGGCCAGCATCGCAGACCCAGGTAGTGCAATTGAGCTGCTCGGTTCACTCGCTCGTTTCGTACCGACACCCGTGTCTGGCAGTGGTGCTATCGGCGCGGCTCGTGAGGTTGCTCAGGACGCGACTAGCGCTCTATTACGACGGTCGGCCTTGGCTTCAATCGGCAACGTTGTGGCGACCTATGTGCCAACCTCCTACGACGAGGCCATGGCTACCATGGCAACGGTAACCGGGTTTATCGATGAGGAGTTGTTGGTCGCCGGCGACAATGGTGACGACGAAAGCTATGGCGCTCTGGTTGATTTGCGCCAGGCCGTGGTCAAGGCCCTGACCACCACCGGAGCCACATTGCCCACCTTGGAGACTTTCGCCTTTCGCGCCCCTATGTCGGCGCTTGCCATGGCTAACAGGCTTTACCGCGATACGAATCGAACCGATGAGTTGATCCAACAGGCAAACCCCATCCATCCGGCGTTTATGCCAACTACGGTCAAAGCCTTGGCCCGGTAAGTCGCTTTCCTTATTCGCACTCATTGAGGCTATTCATGCAAGAAGACGACCTGACCATTACGTCGGGCGGCTTTGATATCACCGGCTGGACGAATGTCCGAGTCACGCGGGGTATTGAGCGGCTGCCCAGTGACTTCAGTATTGGTATGACCGAGCTTTACCCGGGTGAGCTGGACCGTCTCGAACTGCCCCCAGGGGCCGCTTGCCAGGTTCGGCTCGGCCAAGACCCAGTGGTTACCGGATATGTGGATCACTACATGCCGAGCATCAGCGCTGGTGATCACTCGATTCAGGTCAGTGGCCGCTCTAAGTGCTCAGACTTGATCGACTGCGCCGCTGAGTGGCCCGGCGGCCAACTCAGCAACCAGACCGTGCTGGGAATTGCACGGCGGCTTGCGGCGGTTTACGGGCCATCCATCAACGGTGTCGCCGAAGGCATATCAGTTGCTACAGACGTGAGTGATTTGCCGGTTTTGCCCCAGGCCAACCTGATGCTGGGTGAGTCGGCGTTCGACATCATCGACAGGATGGCGCGATTTTCCGCCGTACTCGCTTATGACCTGGCTGACGGGAGTCTCTTCCTGGGCAGGGCCGGAACACGCCGCGCGGCAAGTGGCTTTGTTGGGGGTGTCAACGTTCAGCAAGCCTACATCGACTTTTCGGCCGATCAGATCTATTCCGACTACAACGCCTATATCCAGTCTGTGGACACGTTTACTGATCTCGGGCAGGGCGGAAACCAGATCTACACGGTGAAGGACCTTAACTGTAAGCGGCACCGGGCGCTGGTGATCATCTCCGAGGGGGGCGGACTGGGTAATGACGTCGCTATCAAGCGCGCGGAGTGGGAGGCGGCCAGGCGTTTTGGGCGCTCCCGGGTAATACGTCTGACCGCTGATAGCTGGCGAGACTCAGCCGGCGCCCTATGGGAGCCAAACACTCTAGTCCCGGTGCATTTGCCGAGATTGAAGTTCTCGGCCGAAAGCATGCTGATCAGTGAAGTGACCTTCTTGAAGAACAGCTACTCAGGAACAACCGCAGAGATCACGCTTATGGCGCCTGAGGCGTTCCTGCCGCAACCCATCAACCTCACGCCGCTTTATGGTGAGCTTTTGCAAGGTGGTTTCTGATGATGCCCCCGACGAATCAATCCGGTGATTCCGCTGGTGTTCTCCAGCGCATGATGCGCCGGATTCAACTTGCAACCGGCTGGGGCCGGGTGACGTTCAGCGACGACAGCAAGACTGCTCAGCTACTGCAGGTGAAGCTCAACGATTCCGAGACCCGGGATGGTACACCGCGTATTGCAGAGTTTGGCTTCACGTCTCGGCCGCCGACGGGCTCGGATGTCTTGGTCGTGTTTTTGTCCGGCGACCGTTCCAAGGGAGTGGTGGTTGCCACTGCGCACCAGGCAAGCCGGCCAACCAATCTGCTGGAGGGGGAATCCATGGTCTACGACCTCTGGGGGAAGTCGATCTACCTGACCGAGACCGGCGGAATCATAGTTGAGGCAGGCGCTGCGCCTGTCACCGTCAACAACGCTACCACCGTCACAATCAATGCTGCCGAGGCAGTTCAGATGAACACACCCGTTCTACGTGTCAGCGGCGATATCGAAGCGGGTGGCAACGTCAAAGACAAGATCCGCACCATGGCTGCCGATCGGACGCTGTTCAATCAGCACACCAACGGTACCGGCACCACAATACCGAGCCCTCAACAATGAGCGATATCACCACAACCTGGATCGTAGAGATCGGCACGGGTGATTGGTCAATCATGGGTGGCGCCTTGGCGAGCGGTAATGACCTGGCCAGCGCTGTATTGATCAGCCTATTCACTGACCGGATTGCGGACGATTCAGACATCCCGCCCGACGGCAGTAATGATCGGCGCGGATGGTGGGGCGATGCAGATGAGGATATTCCCATAGGCTCCCGCCTCTGGCTTCTGGACCGGTCCCGGCTTACGCAGGACGTTGCCAACACCACCAAGATTTACATGGATGAGGCGTTGCAGTGGCTCATCGACGACCAAGTAGCGATCAGCGTGAAGGTCGTGACAGCTATTGCCGGCGGGCCCCGACTAAATTCCATCGTCACCGTGACCCACCGTGACGGAACCGTCACCCCGCTCAATTTCAACTGGGTTTGGAATCAGACCTCGTAGCCGCAACAGCCTGCCTTGAGCAGGCTTTCTTTTTTCGGAGCACAGATCCTCATGCCATATACGAGACCCACGCTCTCGGACCTGCGCGCGCACGTTGCAGCGGATATCACCTCCGGTTTACCGACTGCCGACGGGCTCCTAAGATTTTCGAACCTGCAAATTACTGGCAAGGCTGTCGCTGGACTGGCCCACCTTAACTATGGGTACCTTGATTGGATCGCCAAGCAAGGGGTGCCCTACACGGCCTCGGGCGAGTACCTCGAGGCCTGGGCGGCACTGAAGAAGGTTTATCGAAAGACTGCAACCAAGGCTGCGGGCGTCGCTTCGTTCCGGGGCGTCCCCGGTAGAATTATCGACGCAGGTACCCAGGTTATTCGAGGTGATTCGGCTGCCTTTCCGTCTCTAGTGACCGCCACGGTAGCGGCGGACGGTACCGTAGCCTTGCAGGTCGTGGCTGATCTGGCGGGGGAGGCCGGCAATACTCCCGTGGGCAGCCTGATGACACTTGGCACGGCCATAGACGGCGTTCAATCAGCAGGTGCTGTAACCACTGCGATTACAGGGGGGGCTGATCAGGAGGGCGAGGAGTCGTTGTTCTCTCGGATGCTCGACGCATACCAGAACACGCCAAACGGCGGCTCTCGGGGCGATTATCCTTCGTGGGCAAAAGAGGTCTCTGGCGTCACTCGCGCATGGTGTGTGCCTAACGGTTTCGGAACCGGGACAGTCGTGGTTTACACCATGCTAGACGATGCAAATGCTGATCACGGCGGTTTCCCCCAGGGCACTGACGGGGTTTCCACAAGGGACAATCGGTCCACCTCCGGAAACCTCGCCACCGGTGACCAACTGATCGTGGCCAACAGCATTTTCGACGAACAGCCGGTGACGGCGATGGTGTACAGCTGCGCTCCGATTGCGAACCCTATCAATTTCACAATAACCGGATTGTCTGCCGCGTCGACGACTACTCGCGCCGCTGTTGCAGCTGCAATCACTGAGGTTTTCTTTGAGCAGGGTGCGCCGCTGTCTGACGGGTCGTTCGTTGGTCTGTCCGACATCGATTCCGCGATAGCTGCGATCTCGGCAACGAAGGGATTCGTCATCACATCGCCAGCAGCCAACATTGCCAACTTGGTTGGCCGTTTGCCCACGCTAGGCACCATTAACTACGGCTGATTGCCATGTCAAAACCATCATTCACCGACGGCGACTTTACGTCCGCGTTGCTTGGCTTATTACCCCGCGGGCGCGTTTGGCCAAAAGACCTTAGCAGTGTGCAGGCGCAGGCCATCTCCTGCTTTGCACCGACGTTCACGCGAATAAGCGATTCGGCGCTGAATTTGCTCGAGGACATGTTTCCCGCGAGCACCATCAACTTCCTACCGGAGTGGGAGGACACGCTTGGGCTGCCCGATCCATGTGCGGGCGTATCGCCGACATTTCAGGGGCGCCGTAACCAGGTAGTTGCGCGATTTTCCAATAGCGGTGGCCAATCGGTTCAGTTCTTCCAGTCATTCGCTCAGGGACTTGGGTACACCGTGACCGTTACTCAATACGCCCCGTTTCGCTGTGGGCAAAGCGTCTGCGGGCAACAACTGGGCGGCGCGGACTGGTTCTTCGCCTGGGCCATCAACAGCGAGCTCAACACAATCAACCACTTTCGCGTCGGCCAGTCCGCTGCGGGGGAGCCGCTGTCTTCATGGAGCAACACGGTACTTGAGTGCGAACTCTCTCAGGCCAAGCCCGCCCACACTGTTTTGCAATTTCATTATTCGTGAGGTCATAGATGTTTCAGATCGATAACTCAACGGCCGTAGCGGCTATCCCAGCTCCTACGCCGGCTGGCTCGGCGGGCTACTTCACCGATGGCAACCCAGCCACCGGCGTTTCGGCGACGATCCTTCCCGCCGAATTTATGAATATGCTCATGATGGAGAATCTCAATGTTTTGTCCGCTGGCGGGATGGCTCCGGTAAAAGGGCAATACAACCAACTGGCTCTGGCGATTAACAAAATCGTCCAAGCTGCTGCCCAGAGCGGCAACACCACCTATGCGCTGGATACTGGCGTTGCGAACATCTATGTTTGCGCGTTCTCTCCCGCGATAGTTACCCGTTTCGAAGGCCAGATCCTGCGCTTCAAGGTAAAAACCACGAACACAGGTGCCAGTACGTTTAATGACGGTCTTGGCGCGGTTCCGGTCGTAGGCGGAGCCCATACACCACTGCAGGGGGGCGAGCTTTTCGCAACTGGCAACGCATGGGTGCAATGGAATAGCTCTATTGGCTCCGGCTCTTACATTCTTCTTTTTTGCACGGGCGCGCCGGAGCAAATCACTCCAGGCACGCAGTCAAATCATGCAGCAACTCTGGGTCAAATTGGCGCGGCGACCATCAGCTACGGCCTGGATACTGGCGCGGCGAACGCCTATGCTGTCACGTATTCTCCGCCTGTCACTGCCGTGGTGGATGGCCTCGCCCTGCGCTTCAAAGCGGCGAATGCCAATACCGGACCGAGCACATTCAACCCCAATGGTCTTGGCACTAAACCTCTGGTTGGTACTGGGCACGTAGCTCTTCAGGGCGGCGAGATCGTTTCTACGAGTGAGGTCTGGGTTCAATACAACTCGACGTTCGGCGGAACCGGTGCGTGGGTGCTTATTGAGAGCACTGGCGGTGCGCTGCAGATTCCTCCAGCAACACAAAGCCAGCAAGCGATCAACCTTTCCCAGGCAAATAGCACTTTCGCTGCGCTCGCCGGGAACTCTGCTCAAGCGTTCAGTGTTGCGGCAGCGTCTACAGGATCGCAGGCTGTCAACCTGACTCAAGCGAACGCCGCATATGCTGCAGCGGCTGGCAACTCCGCAAACAATTTTAACGTGCTGACTGCCAGCACAGCCACTCAGGCTACCCCGCTTGCACAGGTCCAGTCACTAGTTGCTGGCTCCCCGACTGTTCAGGGGGCATTTAAGAACTTGCGCCTTCTTGCTACAGGGACAGGCAGGAACGTAAGTGTATCCGCTGACGAGATCGTTCTTGAAAGTCCATCCAACCAATATGTAACCCTTAGAGGGGTTTCTATTACTGGTAATAATGGCACCGGGATGGATACTGGCTCTGTAGCCGCATCTACTTGGTACAGCGTTTGGCTGATTTACAATGGCTCCACTCAGTTTGTTTTGTTCTCGCTGAGCACTACGTCTCCGACTATGCCTGGAGGCTATACATACAAGGCAAGAATCGGATGGATCAGAACTGACTCCACAGCAAACGCATACCCGCTTGGCTTTATTCAGGCGGGCAGATCGTTTAAATATGTTCTCGCGGCAGGGTCAAACATGACTGCTTTCCCGCAAATGGCAAGCGGGGTTAGCGGGAGCATTTCAACTCCATCTTATTCTTCGATTGCTGTTTCCTCGTTCTTCCCGCCAACCGCAGGGGTTATTGAGACAATTGTCGGTGTTGCCGCGCCAAATGGCTTTGTCATGATCGCCGCAGATTCCGCATATGGCGCTTATACAAGCTCTACAAACATCCCATTTACCTATTCTGCCGGCACGAACGGCCCATATAGCTCTGGCTTTGCAAGATTTATTCTTGACACTCCTAACATCTATTGGGCCTCGTCTCTCGCCGGCAACACTCTTAACGCTCTTGGATGGGAGGACAATCTATGACGGGATATGCAGTTAGAATTGATGGTCAGGGATGGCGCGCGGTTGATTGTGAGTTTGCTGATCCTGATGATCCGCTAAAGATCTATCCAGATCCTAAAACTGAAACATATTCTGAAACCCTTCCGCCTGCGCCAATTCCTTGTGCTGCTGAGGTTTCAGCGACAGCTCTGGCTAATCGCGATGTTCTTCTCGGTAAAGCGTCCTTGCGAATTTCCCCTCTCCAGGATGCTGTCGACCTCGATACAGCAAGCGCTACAGACATAGTACTGCTCAAAGCATGGAAGCAATACCGAGTGGCTGTAAATCGGATTACAGAGCAGCCAGGTTATCCGGACTCAATTGAATGGCCGGAAGAACCAACCACGCCTACCACGTAGGGAATTTAAAATGGTCATGATTTGGTATTGCAAGATTGACGGTACGGATGTTGTTGTGCTGTCAGAAGATCAGCCATGGCCCTTGCCGTCAGGCTGGGTTCAGATGAATGATGTTCGGCCCGATACCCGACTCGACAGATTTGGCGATTGGTATGGCCGAGCAACGGGGATATGGGAATGGGTCAAATACCCTGATCCGCCGTTCAACGTCGTTTATCACGAGGGTAAGTTGAAGAACGCCGATACGATGGTTGAAATTTCCATTGAAACGCTGCCGGGGAACATCGCTGCGCGCCTGGCCGCACTCGAAGCTGCCGCCTCCCCGCCATCCCCATAACCGCGATGCAGGAGCCGCCTTAGGGCGGCTTTTTTGCGTCTGGAGAAAGCCAAATGCTCAATATCACCAAGGCGATTTGCCAGTGGGTGTTTTTGCTCGCCTGCAATATCGTCACCGACCTTATCGGGTTGTTTGTGGTGGCAATAGCCATCCCGTTCCGGGTTGCAGATGTCAGCAAGAGCGATGGCAGGCCGATCGCCAACCTTCCGCGCTGGGCATGGCTGTTCGGCAATGACTACGACGGGCTGCTGGGCGACAGGCGCGGGTGGTGGGCTGAAAACACACCTTTCGGCTGGCCGGTCGACTCGTTCATGGCGATGTGGTGGTGGGCGGCGGTGCGCAACCCGGTCAACAACATGCGGTTCGTCAAGCTGTGGCAAGCGCCGGTCAAGGGCAGCACGATCACCTATGCGGGCGACTACACCGTGCGCGACCACCCTGGCGAGGCTGGATGGCAGTTCGTGACCACCGAGAATGGCGGAAAGCACTGGTACGGGTTCTATCTGGTCCACCAGTGGAGCGACACGCGAGCGTTTGTGATCCGTATGGGCTTCAAGGTGCAACCGGATGACGCCGGTACCGATGGCGAGCCGCTCGGGATGACGACAAAAATCAATTTCTACAAGGCAATCTGACATGCGTACATCACAGAACGGTATCGCCGTCTTGAAGCACTTCGAGAGCTGTTCGCTCAGCGCCTATCCAGACCCAGCCACAGGCGGAGCGCCATGGACAATCGGCTGGGGGCACACCGGGCCTGAAGTCGTTCCAGGACTTGTATGGACGCAGGCCAAGGCCGATGCCCAGTTGCTTGCAGACTTGTCAGCTCGCGAGTTGACGGTCTCATGCGCAGTCACCGGCGGGTTAGACCAGGGCCAGTTTGATGCGCTGGTTGACTTCGTCTACAACCTCGGCGCGGGTAACTTCGAAGGATCGACGCTGCTGAAGCTGGTCAACGCTGGCGACATGTCCGGCGCTGCAGCACAGTTTTCCCGCTGGAACCGCGCCGCGGGCAAGCCCATGCGCGGCCTAACTCGGCGCCGGGCCGCCGAAGCGGCGCTGTTCTCCGGGAAGACTGGCACCCAGGCCGTGGCTATAGGAGTCGCAGCAGCATGAGTACGATCTGGCTGAAGATCCTCCCTTATATAGTCGCGCTGCTGCTAGTGGCTTGCGCTCTGTTCGGCGCCTATCACCACGGCGTAAGTGTCACAAACGAGACCTGGCAGTCGCAATGGAATGCACGCGACACACGGGACGCCCAGGCTAAAGCCGAAAATGAGGCCGCCGCCCGGGTGCGTGAACAGGCCTATCAGCAATCAATCAATAAGGCGGTACAAGATGGTCAACGCACGATCGATCAGGCTACGGCTGATGCTTCCGCTGCTCGCGCTTCTGCTGACGGCTTGCGCGGGGCGGCAGACTCTCTTGCCGCTCGACTCGCAACCAGTCAAGCCAGCAGCAATTCCTGCACTGCCACTTCAAGGGCGGCAGCTACCCGTGACGCCGCTCTGCTCGCCGACGTGCTCAAGCGCGCTGATCAACGAGCGGGCGATCTGGCAGCAGTTGCTGACCAAGCCAGAGCCCGGGGTCTGACTTGCGAGCAGGCGTATGATTCAATAACAAAAAAATAAAGATTTAGTGCCATCGCTTTGAGATTGATTCGGGGCTTTGCGGTGTTATTTTTATGTATGATCCCCTTGAACGGATACACTCCAGAACGTGTTCACTTTCATCGCTGCAAAGTATCGATATCGCATCGTCAGGAGAAGAGGGGTTCAAGGCGACAGACCCCCTAACAAGTTCTGATTCGTGGCGTGCCAGGAGCAACAATTCGCCAGGGTCGGTATCTGGGCAATTTGCAATTCGGAAACAATCTTTCAGGTCACAGTTCATCTTTCGAAGATTCCTATAGCAGCTTTGAAGATAGTCGCTGCTTGGTCTCCAAGACTGATTTTTTGGATATCTCAAAAAGTTCGTCTAGCTCGGTTTCGCCAGTTTTCACTGCGCCCATTTTTTTGTGGAATGAAATAACTTTCTCATTCTCTTTTCTTACATCGAAGTGAGATTTTGAAAGTTTTAGTTCTTCGAATCCAAATTCGTAAACAAGGAATGCGCTTTCGAGCGCCGCGTACTTTGTTTTTTCTTCATTGAGAATCCAGCTTCCCCAGCAGAATGAATCGCCGACAATGTCGTAGATCCGGACGGTGCCGCACCGCGTTCCGTCCAGGCGCTCAATGATGAAGTAGAACTGCAGTTTGTCGGCTTCGTCTGCTTTGTAGCGGCGAATCCAGTTGACCTGGGCCTCCACGTCTCCAGTAACGGCAGACAGGTGCTTGTTGTATTTTTCGTCAACACGTAGGCCGACGATGAACTCGGCGTCCGATTCTTCAACCAGGCGCATCTTCACGGTTTTTGATGTCAGGATCATTGATCACTTCCGTATGCTTGGGGGCTTGGTACTGTATACCAATAGGTCAGGTTTTAGGGAGATGTGTTAGGTCGGCAGGACGCCGGGCGCAGGGACTTTCACGACGAAAGCCTGTAGGGAGATTTGCGGGGATTCGTTAATCCTTGTCCAACATCGTTAGGCGTCGATTGCAGTGGGCGCCCACGTAAGGTGTTGCTGTTAAAGGCTTTTCGGAACATCCGCCAGCATGGGGTGCTAGGGGTCGAGTGTTCGAATCACTCCGTCCCGACCATATTTTTCAATGACTTAGCCGAACTCTAGCCAGTTCGGCTTTTTCATGCGTAGGGACTTTTGCGGGGGATCATCCTAATTTTCTCCTCAAGATGGTCAGCGCTGGCCCACGAGAGTCAGTTGCCGATACTTTGTTCGCAGCCTCAATCAGGTGCTGCAACTCCGGGGTAGAATAGTGGCTCGTAATGCTGCCGTTCTTGTGCCCCAACAACGCTTTCCGATCTTCCTCTGTCACGCTCGCTGCACGTAGCCTTCTGCCAAAGGTGTGCTTCAAGTCGTGAATCCTGATCGACCTGAATCCGGGGTGTGCTGGCGATTGGTGGGCTTTCTCCCACTTGTCCGCTGCGCGCACCCTGGCTTTCTTCCAGGCCGAATCGTTCATCCTATGCATCGACGTTGGCCCGAACTGATCTGGTTGCCCATACGGGAACACCAGGTCTTTGTGTAGGCCGCGCTGGCCATCGATGATGGACATCGCCACGTTGTTCAAGATCACCAGGCGTTCATCGCCGTTCTTCACCCCTGCTTTTTCACTCCGCCCGCCGAATCCGGCAGGTATCAGAAACACGCTGGTGTTGAGGTCCGGCACCCGTATTTCCCAATCCCACCGCAACTTGCACACTTCCTGCTCCCGGCAACCCGTGTTCACCTTATAGAGGGCCATCCTCAACAGGTGGTCGGGCAGCTCAGGGAACAATAGGGCCTGCTCTTCCCAGGACATCGGGTAGGGCTTGCGGCTCGACTTCTTTTCCTCAAGCATCGATATCATCGGCACGCTCTCCAGCCACGGCCGCTTTTCAGCATCGCGCCACTTTCGGTGGCACAGGTTCAATATCCTGACGACTCGCTGCAGGGCGATGTTTACCGTCCTGTTCGATACGCCTGGCTTGACCTTCCCCTGTGCCGTCTTGGTCGGCTTTTGCCGGTCCCGCACAAACGGCGCCAGGGTGCCATCATCGATGTGCGTTACCGGCAGATCGCCGATGTACGGGTCAAGCTGCTCGATGTGCGAGGCTGAAAGGCCGATCGATGGCTGATCCTTGAACTCAACTAGGAACCGGGTTGCAGCCTCGCGCCAGGTTCGTACCTGACGCACACCATAAATCTTTTCCAGCCGCAGCTTTTCCAGCCGATGAATCAAGTACTGCTCCGCTTCCTCCCTTTCGCTTGCTCCAGTGCTTTCTTGAAGTCGGCTACCTCTGACGACTTTGTCGATGTGCCAAATCCCGTTCCTCTGGTAGAGGCCCGACATTGTTTTTCGCGCCATTCTTTTGCTCCTTGGCGCCCACTGCGGGGCGGATTGTTGTCCTGATCGGCCTGCTTTTCAATTGCCATGCGTTCGATGTAGGCGTCTGCCCACTGGTCCAGCTCATGACGGTCGAAGGCAACTCCCTGTTTTCCTATGGGGAATTCGCGGACGTGAGGGCGGACGGTGTTCTTGAATTCTTCCCGGCACATGCCGAGGTAAGCAGGGGCGTGCATCGCCCGGATGAAGCGCGGCGCGGTCTCTAGGACTGGCGCCAGCTTTGTGTTGGCCATAGGAATACCTCGCCCGCCGTTCACCGGCAGGCTGGTAGGTGGAAGAGGGGTTAGGCTGTTGCTTTGGGCAGGGCCCACGAGGCGCTGCGTTCATCGATGACGTATGTTGAGTGCAGTTAGCAACTAACGGCTACGCTAATTATGCGTTCTCGGTTAGGTAACCCCTGTGGTATCCGTTAACGGGCCAAGAAACCAACCAACATGTTGTTTTGAGGGGTAAATATGGAACTTCTTTCTACTACTGGCGAGAAACTAGCGCAGGGCACCCTTTGTGTTGCGGAGTTCGCGAACACTGATGGGTCTCTTACGCTGTACTCTAAAACCGCGACTGACATTGCATTGCTCATCGAACGTCTCAAGGATGAAGGATGCACGGACCAAGAGCTTCTTAACCCTGATTTTTGGCTGCTAACAGACTGCGACCGAGTCGGCGGTAGTCACTGCTCGGACGGTAGTTGCTCAACTGGCAGCTGTCAGGCGACTAGCCTTGGAAGCGGCACGTACTGTCGTTGTAGGTGAGCTACGTTTCATTCGTTCACTTCGCCAGTTGCGTACACGCTTTCTCCCCTGATGTGGCTGGCGGGGTGAACTCTTACCGTTTCATGAAAGTGATCCAATGCGTCTTCTCACGCTTCCCGGACTTGTGGCCAAACAAAGGTTGCTCGTCGGTAAGGGCAAGAATCTCGCTGACTTTGATCTGGGTTTCGTTCCACTTGAAGATCAGGAACTGGGCGGGCTTCAGAACGCGGAAGCACTCGGCGAACCCTTTGCGAAGGTCGTCGCGCCAGTCGTCGGTGAGGATTCCGTACTTGAGCCGCAGCCAGCTTTCGCGGCCGGCGCGCACCAGGTGCGGAGGATCGAACACCACCATGTTGAAGCTGGCGTCGGGGAAGGGCAGGTGACGGAAATCCATGATGACGTCCGGCTCAACCTTCAGCACGCGGCCATCACACAGCACATGCTCTTCATCGCGGATATCGCCGAACAGAACACGCTGGTCGGCTTTATCGAACCACATCATCCGGCTGGCGCTGCAGGGGTCGAGGACTTGCGCATTCATGGCCTCTGCCCCTTGTAGATGAAGACGTAGGCGAACCAGAGGGTGGCGATCATGGCGTCACCCGAGCAGCCGCGACTTCATCAAGGAGCGATTGCGGCAGAGATGCGGCGTACTCGCCTTCCGACCACGAAAGGGGCTCGGACTGCCGGATCATCTCGTTGAGCAGTTCGAATGCCGCGAGCAACTGGTCGTCGCGGATCTCGCCGTCCTCCGGCAGTTCATCGCAGAAGTGGTCTGCCGGGTCGATCTGGCTGGGGTAGTTTGGTTCGCAGATGCAGAGCTGCAGGTCGGATAGCTCGATATCGCTGTCGATCAGGTAGTCGCGCAGGCTGTCTTCATCGAAGAAGTATTGGTCACCATCGAAGATAACCAGCGGCTCGCCGGACCATTCCTTGACCGGCATCTTCGCGAATTTTGCTTGGCGTCTGGCGTGATGGCACTCACTGCAGGAACTGTTCACCTCGTAGATTGGATGATCAGGGTTCACGTCGCAGCGGCGATGTGTAGCGCCGCAATAGCGCGCAAGGTTTTCGTCGTCGCCGAAAAAACGACCTCCAGCGGAAACCCAGCCGGTTACCGTTTTGAGGCTGGCTGCTTCTGGAGCGTCGAACATGATGATTGGCTTTTGTGCAGGCATAACTTCGTCCTTGCCGCTATAGCGGCTGACTTTGAAGGGGGAGGGGTTACTTGCGGAGTGTTGCGTCGATTCGGTCGATCAGCGCTGCATATTCAGGCGTCCAGTGTTCGCGGTCCAGTCCGTCGGCGTGCTTGCCGTCTCCCAGCCATTCGCGGGCCTCGGCCAGCACCACCGCTACCGGCGCGGGCTGCTCGGCCATGGCCGACATTTCACCGATAGCCAGGGTCGCAATCTCAAAGGGCTTTTCGTACATAGCTGAGGCCTTGACCACCTCATTGAGGGCGTCCAAGGCGCAGGCAAGCTGCGCCTCCAGCTCACGAACCCGCTTCGTGCGCCGGGAAACAGCAGCACTGAGATCATCAATGGTTTGATCTGCCGTGTTCAGGCTCAACTGCAGGCCATCACGCTCCCGGACCGCGATCTCGTGCTTGCCGCGCCAGTGCAGCACTGCGTCCAGTTCTTCGGCGGCGGTCACCTTCAGCGCCGGAGTGGTAGCTGGCACTGGAGTCCGCGCCTTGCCCGCGCCGGATCGCCCGGGACAATCAGGTGCGTGGCGCTCAGGCTCAGCGGAGAAACCTGCAGGGCAGTTACAAAAACAGAATCGGCTCATACAGCCTCCCTCGCTACCAGATCAGGGGCGTCGTCCTGCGGCTTGATGGCAACTGAGCGACTGACCGCCGACATCATGCCGATGGAGCCGTCCTTGAGGATTGCCGGAACCCCAAGTACGTGACACACGCGACCACTGAGCGGGGAGCCCATAGGCATGGTCAGGTAGATCAGTCGGGACAGCAGATCCAGTACCTGATCCGGGTCGGCGATGGTTTCCTCGAAGAACTCAATGACCTCATCCCACAGATCGTTGTCTTCCTCGCGCACTCCGAACTTTTCGGGGTATGCAGCGACCATCAGCTCGTATTGCTCAAGGTCGTCGAGTAGTTTGAAATTTGCAGGGATGTGGCTCATTTGTGGAGTCCTTGCCGGGCCATGCCCGGGCGGTGGAGTGGGGGTGTTATGCGGCGCGTGCTTGGCGTTCTTCGGCGCGCCACGGGTCGTTGGCCCGTGCCAGCGCGGCCATCGGTGGCGGGCTGACGCTGTTGCCGCACATGTGCACCTGCTGGGTCTTGGTGAACGGCTTACCGTCGGCGCCGTGGCTTATGATGTAGTCGGCCGGGAAGCCCTGAGCCTTGTACAGCTCCGAGGGTTTCAGCATCCGCAAGCAGATGTCGACGATCACGTAGGGCGTGCCCTTCACCATCACGGTGACCATGGCCAGGCGGTCCTTGGTGGTGATCGTCGGGGCTGGCGCATCGCAAGCGCTGGTGTTCTCGGTGCCGTAGTAGCTGATCAGGAAGGCGGCAACCCGCAGAGCCCCAGCTTCGTGTTCCGGTGACAGGGTGAGCGATACCAAGGAGCTCTTGCCGCCGCCACCGGCGGTGATGGTCGGCGCGGGCTCTTCCAGACCCTGGCCAACACTGCCGCCGAATGCCCGCTCCATGAATGCGCTGACCAGCCCGTGGTGCTGGCCGCCGGCACTGACGGTGTGCAGAGGGTCGTTCACGTCCCGGGCATCGCAGTTGCCGCGCAGGTGCACCAGGTTCGCCACCGCTAACTGCTGCTGGCTGCCGGTGTTGGTTACCGTGGTCATGGGTTCGTGCATGCCCTTGGCGTGCGTGGTATTGAATCCGCCGTTGGCCTGGATCATCACCGCCGTGCTGACGGCCTGGCCGCCGCCGCTGGCAGTAATGGTGCCGATCGGGCCGCAGATGTCGTTCACGCCGTGGGAGCGGCGCTTGTTTGCGCCAGAACCTTCGCCGTGCCCGGCCTGGACGATGCAGGCCGATGCGACAGCGCGGTGGCTGCGAGTCATGAGGGTGCCGATCGGCTGGTCTGCTGATACCGGGTGTCCGGCGTACACCGGCCCACCGGCCCCGACCATTACTGGACTAATCAGTGTCAGCTCGCCACGGTTTGCGCAGGTCACCGTCGGCAGCGGCTCAAGCGGGTCATTGATGCGGTCGCTGCCCTGGTGTGTTGCCGGGGCAATGATCGGGCTGACCACCGAGAACGCGCCGCCTTTCGGGTAGGAGGTGATGGTGCGCAGCGGCTCGCCGGCCGACTGCACTGTCTCTCCCGACCAGTTGGCAATCGGCACAATGAACGGCGCCGCGCTGTCGATAACGAACCTCTTCATGCCCTTGGCTACGCGGCGCAGGGTGGCGGGGGCCAGGTCTTTCTTGCGGCCGAAGATGCTTTTGCCCAGGTCGGTGAAGTCGATGCAGTCAGCAGCGGTTTTCCACTTCTGCTGGCCCTTTGTGGGGTTCTTGGCGTGGGTTGGTTCCGGCCATACGATCGGTTGGCCGTCGCACCGCGCGATCATGAACAAGCGTTCCCGGCTGGTTGGCGCGCCGAAGTCGCAGGCCTTGATCACCTTCCACTCTACGGCATAGCCCATGCCTTCCAGCAGGGCTACGAAACGGCGCCAAGTGCGGCCGCGCTGCTTCGGGTCAGGGATCAGGAACTGCTGGCCCACCGGCACAACTTCACCAGGTGCTGCAACTTCGCCGCCGAGTTTCACCACGCGGCCGGTGGCCTTGTCGCGCTTGGCGATCAGGCGGCCCCACTGCAGGATCTGCTTCACGTTCTCCAGGCTGATTACCCGGGGTCGCTTCATGCCTGCCCACTTGAGGCCGATCCACGACAGGTTGCGGATCTCGCGCTTGCGCGGTTGGCCGCCGGCTGCCTGGGAGTGGTGCGTGCAGTCCGGTGACATGTGGAACCAGCCCACGGCCTTGCCGCCGCATTCGGTGTCCGGATCACCCTCGAACACATCGGTGGTGAAGTGCTGTGCGCCGGGGTGATTCACTGTGTGCATGCTGATCGCTTGCGGGCTGTGGTTCTTCGCCACGTTCACCGCGCGGCCAAGGCCCATTTCCAGCCCGGTACCGGCGCCGCCACCACCACAGAAGAAGTCGACAACGATCTCGTCGTCCTGAGGGTTGAAGCCGAGTCCGTATTGGGTTTTGAAATCGAAGGGGTGTTTCTTCTGTTGTGCGGACATGGGGGATCCTCGCGTTTAGCGTGATTCGGTAAAAAAGGTGGGCTATTTCTTCTGGTAGGTCTTGGTCAGCGTCGCGTTGACGCTGTTGCCGCGCTTCAGCACGACGCGAGCCAGCGCCGCCCGGTCTTTCTGGCTGTGGCTGGCCTGGCTTAGCAGGCCGAAGTAGCTGTTGGCGGTCTCACGCAGATCCTCGGCCGGCGCCGCTGCGGTACGCTTCAGTGCCTGGGCCAGGGATCGCTTCCGGGTAGTTCGGCGCCAAGGCTTGATCACATGCCCAACGAAGTCGACGCCGCGATCCACTGGCTGCAGGATCGTCTTGGTCGGGTTCAGTTTGGCGCCGAGCCTGGGCAGGAATGCTTCCACCTCGGCCAACCACTGGCTGAGCTGCTGCGGCGACTCATGCAGGAATACAAAGTCGTCGACGTAGCGGATGTAGTGCTTGGCGCCCAGACGGTGCTTGGCGAACTGGTCCAGGGCGTCGAGGTAGACGTTGGCGAAGAACTGCGACGATAGGTTTCCGATCGGAAGACCGAGGTGGGCAGGCTGTGCCACCAGGCGCTTGTGTTGCGGCACCCGGTTGAACAGGTGCGCAGGGCTGCGGGTCTCGTAATCCTCGCGCGGGTCGTGCATGAGGATCTGCGTGGCCAGGGCCAGCCACCAGGGTTCGGTGATCCTGGCCTCCAGTTGCTTGCGCAGGACCGCCTTGTCGATGGCGACGAAGAAGTTGGCCAGGTCGCACTTGAGGTAGAAGATCGGCTTTGACCAATTCTGCGAGGCGCTGCGGATCTTCGACTCAAGGCGCTTGGCGGCGTACAGCGTGCCGCGCCCTGGAATGCATGCGCAACTGTCCGCTATGAAGCTGGCGTAGAAGCGCGGTGCCACAT
>Ga0302262_10000128_pt1 | contig 31274 bp, 27 predicted proteins | sample II_Fen_E3_4_FD_194557 | JGI IMG/M metagenome (GOLD analysis project Ga0302262, IMG submission 194557) | Peat permafrost microbial communities from Stordalen Mire near Abisko, Sweden - II_Fen_E3_4 | ecosystem: Environmental > Terrestrial > Soil > Wetlands > Permafrost | place: Sweden: Abisko...
CACCGGAAACAGCGACGCCGCCATGGCTACCCTCCGGTTCCGCTCCGCTCCACCTACGGTCAGCCATGGCGCCGGAAGCAATATTGCACTAACCATCAATGCGGACCACTCAGTGGGGGCCGCTCACCCTGCATCTGGCCCGCGCTGCGCGCGTCACGGCTGATCTGGCTTGCCCGGCTCCACAAGGTGGCGTCCGCAGGCGCGGGGATGAAGCCCTGTTGGGCGGGCGCGCCCCGCGCCGTGATATGATCGGCGGTGAGGTGAATGCGCGCCACTGGCACGCCATCGGGCAGCAGCAGGAAGCCATGATGGGGCTCCAGCCGCAATTCGCTCTCCAGCACGGCGGGGCGGAACTGGCGCTGGGTGTTGAGCGTAGTGCGGGGCAAATCGGCGCCGAAGGACAGCGTATCGGTCGAACTGCGCAGCTCCACCTCGCAATCGCCGATGGTCTGGCTCGCCCAACTGCGCGTCTCGCGGTCCACGGTCTGGAGAAACAGCTTGGTGTTGCAACAGGCCAGCATGGCCTCGGCGATGTTGGTGCCATAGCGGTTGCGCATCTGGCCCAGCGCCTGAAATGTCAGGACGATCGCCGCGCCGAACTTGCGCCCCTCGGGCAATAGGCGGGCCAGATTGTCCACCTTGGGCAGGTCGGCCAGCTCGTCCAGGATGAACCATATCCGGCGATTGGGCGAAGGTGACAGGCCCAGCACTGCGCTGGCCGCGCATTCCAGCCAGCATGCCATCAGCGGTTTGCTGGCCTCGAAATAGTCCTCCTTGCGCGGCACGAAGATCCAGGGCTTGGCCCCTTCTCGGGCGTCCAGCCCTGCGATGAAATCGCGGAAGGCGAAATGCTCGGCGGTGCCATCATCGACGCGCAGAAACTGGATCAGGTTGGCGGCCTTGGCGAGCATGAACAAGACCGAACCGGTGGCGCGATCGGCATCATCGGCAAAGGTACGCGCTGATGATGTATGCAGCAGCCATTGCTTGAGCTGGTCCTTGCTCTTGACCTGCAAGGCCTCCAGCAAGGCTTCGAGCCGACAATTGCCCTCGGCCCACAGCGAGCGCAGCATATTGGCGACCAGGATGCGGCTGGTTTCCATCCAGACATCATCGTCCTGGCTGCTGGTATCGGACACCAACTGACGCGCGATGCGGTCGGCGTCGGCGGGGTGGGAAATCTCGTCGAACGGCGACCAGAAGGCGCAGCGGGCGTCGAAGGGATTGAGGATGATGTCGCCGCGCTCGGGCCGGTAATAATGAGCGATAAACTCGCCGCTGGTGTCATAGACCAGCGCCGGTTCGCCGCGCGCCTCAATGCCGTCGAGCATCTGGCGCAGGGCGGTGGTCTTGCCGCTGCCGGTGGTGCCCAGCATTGCGAAATGGCGCGTCTCGATGTTGCGAGGCAGCGGGATGGCGCCGATGGCGAGTTCATCGCCCGCTTGTGGCGGGGCAGTGATGCCCGCGAGTTCGGCCTCGTCGATCACCCGCGTCCCCGACAGCACCCGGTCGCCCATGGTGTCCTGCCCCTGATCGGCCATGGCGCGGCGCAGCAGCTTGATCGCCATGATGCCAAGGCCCAGCCCCATCGCCGCGCCCAGAAACATTGTGGCCAGCCACCAATGATAGGCTCTGGCAAAATCCACGCCATAGGCCACGTCGCTGGCGGCCATGGTTTCGCGGATGCCATCGACCAGCACATTCATGTCTGGCTCGTGCCTCAAGACATGGCCCATCATAACCAAGCCACGCGCGAACAGGCATTGGAGCGCCAGCGCAAAGGTCTCGGTGGAGAGCACCAGGCGGGAGAGGACCAGCGCCCCGCCCAGCGTCATGACCGCCAGCAGCTTGGCAAAGAAGCCAAGCCGGCGCTGATATTGTGACAGGCGCATCCGCCAAAGGGCATGGGCGCGGGTGGTGAAATCCTGCCCTCCGATCATGGCCGCCCCTCCGTTGCCAAGCCGCGCTGGCGATCAAAGGCTGCGCGCGCTTCGGCGGCGATGGCTTCATCGCCCTGGCGGGCGCCCAGCGCGGCGTTGCGGGCATAGGCATAGGCCGCACAGGCCACGAACAGATTGCGGTCGAGCACGCGCTCCAGTTCGATCAGCCGCACCGCGATCGTGCCGACTTCCTCGGCAATCTCGCGGGTGTCAGCATCGCGGGCAGCGCCCCCGGCGATGGCGGTAAGCCCCGCGTCAATCGCCTGGAGCAAGGTCCGATAGGGCGGCAGGCCGCGCCGCTCGGCCAGGGCCAGCAGCGCCCGTTCTTGCTCTGGGCGCAGGCGGATAGTGCGCTTGGTGGCGGTCAGCATGTGCGCCTCCCGCGCGCGCTCTGGGCGCGCTCAAGGGATGGCGGATTTGCGCCATTCGTAAAGCCTGCCGGGCAAGAGCGCGCGGATGGCGCGCTCTCAAACCCGCAGAAAACGGCTCTGCACATGTGCGTGGGGTGTGTAGTTCTAGTGACGGCGCGATGCGTAGCATCGTGGCTGGCGGATGGCCTCCTGCCTCGGGTCTTGTCAGGCATCATCGTTATCCCCGAGCTTCCTGGCGGGAGACGCGAAAGCGTGGATCGCCTGGGCCGCCTGCGCATCGGCATCGGCGCGATCGGCAAAGGGCCGCTCTGGATGGGCAGGCAGGAATTTGAGCGGGGTCTGCCCACGCCATTCCCCCACGGCGGCATCGACCGCCGCGCGCAATTTCTGGTGGAGCGCATGGGCACGCACCGGGTCGATATGCGCCCATTCCAGCTTGCGATAGACATAGGCGCCCAGTGGGTAGTCCTGCCCGTCGATGGTGATCGCCGGGCCTTCGAACTGCACCTGGTAACGCGCGCGGCGAAAGCGATCGAGCAAAGGCCGTTCGAGATAAAGCCAATCAAGGATGAAGGCCCGATAGGCCCGCCCATCCGCCCCCGGGCGGTTGAGGCGCCGCAGGAAGGCGTCATTCATGTCGGCGGCAATCTTGTCCTGGAATGCTTCGGACGCAATGATGCTGTCGATCAAAGACGGTTTGTCAGTCATGGCAGTCTCCGCGCGGCGAAGTGCAACCTCGCCGCGAATTGGGATTGGGAAGGGATTGATGCGGGCGGTGCCCCTCAAGGCTGGCGCTTGGGCGCTGTCAGCCGTGCGATGGATTCGGTCGTCACCAGCGTTCTGGTACCGATCTTGAGCGCATCAAGCTGGCCGCTGTGAATGAGCATATAGACCGAGCTGCGCCCGATGCTCAGCGCCTTAGCCGTGGCGTTGATTGAAATGGCGATGGGTTCCATGAGCGTCTCCGTGTTTGCCGCCATGCGGCGAGAGACGCTTCACGTTGCATATGACTGCCGCCGGGTCGTCCGACTGACAAAATCGGCGGAAATCTGGGAAAAATCGGAAGTCCGAAAAACAAAAACCCCATTCCCGAAAAACAAATGGGCCGGTTTCGATCAGGCTTCCGGCGAAAAATCCGACTTTCCGCCGCGAGTTATCCACAGGCGCTTCGCGATCTTCTCGGCATAGGGCCGGATCATGTCCGCACGCGGCGAATCGCCAGACGTATCAGCGCGATCCTGGAACCAAGCGATCAGCACAGCCTCGACCTGCCGACGGGCCTTGACTTCATCGGTGAGGTCAATCTCATCCAGGGCCGGGTTGTCGATCAGGTTGATGAGCGCATCCGTATAGGCATATTTGGGCTCACGCCCCGGCCCTGCACGACGTTTGGGCTTGAGCGCGGCAATAATCTCCTCCGCCTCAGCCTCAATGAATATCTCGCCGCCCAGGCGAAAACCCAAGGGCGGAAGCACCATGGCGCGATCACTGGCATTGTCGGACAGCAGCAGGCCGCGCAACCTACCCCAGAAAATCCGGTGGCTGAGATAGTGCTTCTCGCCCGAGCGGGTTCGACAATAGGCTCGCGGACCAGACCGGCGCCCCAGATGATCAAAGAGTTTTTCGAGCATCTCGATGCTGGCGGTGGCCCCCACGGGATAGTCCGCCGGGCGTTTGGTGCGGATCGGGCCAAAGCCATATTGCATCACGCGCCAGAAAAGCACCGAGCCCGCTGCCAGAACGATCATCGGAACCAGAAAGATCATGGGGCGCCAACCCAGATCACTGCCCGTCAAACCCGCCACGATCCAGACCGGCAGCCCAGTCAACGCGAAAACGGAGAAAATGCCGAAAACCACCGCCAGCAGCACATATTTGATCCGAACCGCCCGCTCGATCCCCGACGCGATCCGGTCGATCTCTTCCAGCGCCTGATCCTCCATCTCGGCAACCGCCAGCATCCGGGCCGCGATACGCGCCAGGCTGCGGCGATCCTCACTGTTGTCGCGCGCTAGCGGGATTGCGGCTGGAGACTTCCCGGCTGACATTGATTTCCTCCTGCGCGCAATTCGTCGAGATGGTCGCTCCACCATTGCGCCATGGCAACGCGCTCTGGCCAATAGGCAGACTGGTTGTAAATCCGGCGCACGCTGCCCGCCACCATGTGGGCCAGCGCGCGCTCGATGGCGTCGGGGTTCCACTTGCCGGATTCGTTGAGCAGCGAGGAGGCCGTCGTGCGAAACCCGTGCGCCGTCATTTCGTCCTTGCTGTAGCCCATCCGACGCAGCGCGGCGTTGATGGTGTTCTCGCTGATCGAGCGGTCGCGGGTGCGCACCGAAGGGAACACATATTTTCCCTTGCCGGTAAGCTGGCGCATGCTCTCCAGAATGGCCAGAGCCTGGTTCGACAAAGGCACGGCATGGGGCTGGCGCATTTTCATCTTGGCGGCGGGCAAGGTCCAGACCTTCTTCTCGAAATTGACCTCGGCCCATTCCATCTGCCGGATTTCGCCGGGACGCTGGAAAACATGAGGCGTCAACTTGAGCGCGTGCATCACCGCCGGGTCGCCCTGATAGTCGTCAATCGCGCGCAACAGTCCGCCCAGTTGGGTCGGATCGGTGATGGCGGCGAAATGCTTGACCTTGGGCGTGATCAGCGCGCCAACCAGCAATTGGGCTGGATCGCGGTCGGCGCGGGCAGTGGCCACGGCAAAACGGAACACCCGGCTAATGAAGGAGCGTAGCAGGTTCGCCGTTTCCAGCCGCCCGCGCTTCTCCTGCTTGCGCAGCTCGTGCAGGATTTCCTGCGGTGTGATGTCGGAAACGGGGCGCTTGCCAAAGTCCGTCCCCAGCAGTTTTACGAACCACCGCATCTTCTTCAGCGTCGGCTCGGCCAGCCCCTCGCGGGCCTTTTTCTCGATCAGTTCGCCCGCGACCAGGCTGAAGCTGTTGTTGGCGCGAATGCTGGCCTCGACCCGCGCCTGCCGCTTGGCCGCATTGGGATCGATGTCATGGGCCAGTTGCTTGCGAGCAGCGTCGCGGGCGGCACGCGCCTCGGCCAGCGTGATCGCGGGATAGGCGCCGATCGCCAGTTTACGCTCAACCCCGTTGATGCGGTATTTGACCCGCCACAGCTTGCTGCCCTTGGGGTTAACCAGCAGGTAAAGGCCCTGCGAGTCCGTCACCTTGTAGGGCTTGGCTTTGGGCTTTGCATTGCGGACAGCGGTGTCGGTCAGCGCCATCTGGGGGCCTCGATTCTGGGGGCCTCCCAAGGCCCCCATTTTGGGCCCCCATTACCGGCAATTTTCGGCAAACAGAGGCATCCGCTGACAACCAGCGAATGCCCTCAAACTAGCGGAAATCAGGGATTTTTTCAACCGTCGGCAGGCGTCGCCAGACAGGAAAATGGAGGTGCAAGCAGTACCGACGTCACTGGTCTCACACAACATTTTCCCATATTTATGGGAAAGTAGTGGGAAATTGAGTCATCTGGGGTCATGGTCAGCAAGATGCCCAAGGGTAACACGCCGAAATCAGCAGGGAAAGTGACAGGTTTCCCATATGAGGTAACCTGGGAACATTTGAACCCGGACTGGGAAACCTTCATACTCGATCCGGAAGAATTTTCGAAAATTGAGGCGCGCATCCGCGTCGCGCGGCAGCTTGGCGCACCCCTAGAGCTATGCGTCGACGAAGCCCAAATTCATGACCTTCTGCACCCGCTCAATTTGACCGATGAAGCGCGCAATGAACTTGCTCGCGCCTTGTACAGCCTCGCATGGGCCTACCTCCCGCGGGCCTTCGAGGCACTACTTGGCTATGGACCTGAGGGTGTGCGTGGTCTCCTGAAAACGCTGACCAAGGCAGCGAAATTGCTAGACGACGCGCTGAGTTCGCTTCCGCCCCAGGCAACCGCCTTGCTGGCCCACTTTCCACAATTTGCGATTCCCGCACAGGACAGAGTTCCCGAATTCGATCTCAGCGCATTGGGGGCGGAGGCGAGAGATATAGCCCGCATCGCTCAGCAAATCGTCGAGGACATCCCTCGCCAGGGCCGAGGGCGTGCGGTCGATCAGATACGCGATCAATGGATCTGGCTGGCGGCCACCGCCATTGAGCATCACACTGAAGAAGCAATACAAGCACTCCAGAGTGGCACCGCTGGTCGTGAGCCCAGGCTGGAAGGCACTGAGGGCCAAGTCCTGCTGTCCTACTTGCGACTGACTTCCCCGAAACTGTGCGAAGGGACGATCGTGCGCATCATCGCGAAGCATCGTCTCGCGCTCAAAGGTCGGCCTGCGTCCTAGCACTACTTTGGCAGAAATGTGATTTGGGTGTCTGGTAGCGGGCATCCGCAATGTGGGCAATTGCCCGATTGCGAACGATACAAACGATCAAGGATGGCTTGTCGGACTGCTGGCAAGCTGGGTTGAGGGGGCGGCCCAGAGACTCTTTTTTTCCGTCCCGCTTGGGCGAGGCGTCGATATTGCAGGAAGGCGTAGGCCATCATCGTCATTCAGGCGTGTCGATGAAGGCCGGTCCAGGATCGCCCCTCAAAGTGGTCCAGGCCCAACTCTTCCTTGAGCTGCTGGTGGGCCTGCTCACAAATCCATCGAGCCTTGATGGCCCCGGCGACCTCCTTGACCGAGGTGTCGCCGGGTACCCGACCGATTGTGCGAACCACCGCTTGCGCGGAAGTGACCTTCGCTGCATGCGCTGAACCAAAAAGTCTGGCCATGCTGCCGGATCGTTGGGGCGGGCATATCGGCTTTCACAAGTCTTTCTAATTACGATATTTATTCAGTGCAGAGTCGCAATTCTATCCGCTTGAGAATTAAGCTCAAAGGTCAGTGCTGCAGCGGTGCTGGCGGCGACCGGTCGCTTCCTTCGTGACAAAAGGAAGTCTAAATATGAAGCGTCTCAACGATCCGTCGATCGATATCGACGGCTTTCGCATCGACAGGTTCGATGCCATCGACAACCCGGCGTACCGCGCCATGGTCGAGGATGTCTATGGCAGCTTCGAACCCGGCAAGAACGCCGTCAACCAACTGTGCCGTGGCACGGCGTGGGGAGCCTATCTGGACGATCAATTTATCTGGTCGCACCGCACGACCTATAGCCTGCCGGCGCATCTCCAGCCCGAAGAAGGGGACCGCGTTCGAGAGTTCTCGGAGATTCCGAGGCCCTTCCTGACCGATCCGGTCACCGAGGGCGCGCTGCGCCAGTCCTTCGCGGTCTGGAACCACGCGAAGAAGTCGGATCGCCAGCTCTATCAGTTACAATTGAGCGCAATCCGGTATCAGCCCACGGTGGCCAAGCCCGCCCTGCCCTCGCCGATCGAGCCTCACCAGGATCTGGTAGACGGCACGATCATCGTGCTCAACAAGCGCGGGCCGATGGCCGGCGGCGCCTCGCGGCTCTACGCGCTCGACGGGACTCCGCTCTACGAACTGGATCTCGCCGTTGGCGAGGGCCTCTCGATCCGCGACGCAGCGCTCAAGCATCAGGTGACGATCATGACGCTGGAAACCGCTGCGGAGTGGCGCCCGGGCGATAGCGCGGTCCGTGACGTGCTTCTGGTGCGCTTCCAGGCCGTCGGTCGCTAGCCGGGCAATAACCTCGACTCCTTCCGGATGCGATCCGGAAGGAGCTTTTTCAGTCCTGCCCGAGCGCGATCAACGCATCATAGACGCCTTCCAACTGCAATTTCTGCTGCTCGATGCTAAACAGGTAGCTGCTCTTCTCGCCCTCCTGCATGCCCTTGATTTGGTCGGTCACCAATTTAAGATAGTCAGTAAAAGACGTCAGCGCATCCCCACGCCAATGCGCCTCCAGCATCGCCTCGAAGGCATAGGAGCTTGCCATCCACAGGCGATATTTCAGCAGCACCTCGCCATCCTTCAGCGTCTGGCGGGATTTGTCCCACAGCAACTTCGCGGTCGCAAAGCTGCGCCGCGCATCGCCCAGAATGGCCAGACGCTGCTCCCGGCTCCGCGCCCCGACATAGGCGAGCACACAGACAAAGTGATAACCGCGATACTGATGGCCGGTGTCGCCAATCGCCTGAGAAAAGCTGGTGAAAGCCTCGAACTTCCGGCTCGGCGCGCCCGGCACGCTTGGTAGCCAGGACACGACATAGGGCACCAGTCCATCCCGGATCGGCTTGGCCGCATAGCGCTCGAACTGGCCTTCACGAAAGATCTTGAGCGCAAGCAGGCGATAGTTCGCACCCATCACATAGAAATGCCGAGCATCGGCGACTAGCCTGTCCCAATCCTCGCCCAGTTCGCCGCCCTTGATGCGCTGGTACAGGATGTAATTATCCTGATTGCCCCGATGCCCCCAATAAATCGCGGCGCGCACCAGCAACTCACAGTCCGGCAGCGATGGCGGACCATCGAGCGCACGCAGGGCAGGCGGCAGTGTTGCCTCGATCTCGCACAAGTCAGCCGCGATGGCGGCGTTGCTCCAGATCTCCCGATGCTGCTCGCCCGCGGGCCGCCGCTTGGATTCTAGGTTTGATCGATGGTTGAGCAGGAATACCTTGTACCACTGGATTTCGCGGCGCTGCGCCGCGAAACGCAGGTCCAGCTCGATCCGGCGCGCGATGTCGATGGCCTCATTAAACCTTGCCGTCGCGCGCGCGCCGCTCTCGCTGAGCGGATCGGCATAATTGGCATGGCCGATCAGCTTTTTGAGCAGCAGCTCGAACCTTTCGTCGGTCAGGCCCGCCGTCGGCAGATAGGCCTCCAGCTCCTCCATCTGCCCGACCAGCAGCTCCTGAAGCCCGGTGTCGTAGACAAAGTTTTGAAACTTGAAATAGTCGAACCAGAAGCTGAGCGCCACATGCACCCGCTGCGGCAGCGGCAAAAAGCCACGCTCAGGTCGGACAATCGGCAGCAGCAACCCCACGAGCGTCTCGATGTCGAGGAAGCTCATCTCCTCGCTTTCGATGCGCTGGGCAGCATAGGCGCAGGCGCCAAGATTGAGCCCGACTTCCAGAGCCTCCAGCGCAGCGCGCGTTGCACCATCCGCGTGCATCCATTGCGTCTGCACGAAGTCATAAATCACCTCGTGCAGACGCACCTGGATATGACGATGCTGTCGCCGCGCGGCGGAACCCGCCTCGCGTGCCTCACCCGGCGCTGGCACCTCACCATCGCCCACCAGCGCGCGTCGCAGCGCCGGATCGACCGCATCAAGCCAGTCCCGGTCCGGCCTCTCGACCAGGCCGAGCGCAACCAGTTCCTTCAGCGCTGGCGAAATGCCGCTGGACCGGTCGAGATCGGCGCGGATCGCGTTGATAGCCTCGCCCCCGGCGGTGTCTGGCATATGCCTGACACTCTGGCGGATCGGATCGATCGTGAGCTCGTCGCGCCGGAAAAGCGAGAACAACAGCAAGAGGTAGCGCTCTTCCGGCCGCAGCGCGTCATAGCTGGTGAGGAAGGTCGCGTAGAGGCTGTCTGAATATTCCTTGCCGAGACTAAGCCCTCCAAGTGCGGAAACATCCACAATGCGCCGCTCGATCCGGGCGACTAGCTCGCTCGGCGATAGCTTTTCCCTCCGCCCCAGCGATGCGCCCAGCGTGATGCTCAGCGCATGGCCGCCGAGCACCGTGTCCACCAATCGAACAAGATCGGGGTCATCCGATGGAATCGCTGGCAGGCCCGAGCGCTCCCGGAACAATTCCAGCGCGTCCGTCAACTCGAGGCGCTCGATCGGCATATTGAAAACCTTATGGGATAGCAGCTCGCGACGGCTGGTGATCAGGATGTCATAATAGCCGACCAACTCGACCGGAATGGCGTCAACAAAGGTTTCGAGCACATTCGTTGCCCGCGCGTTCGCCTCGGCATGCGCGCCATCATAGGGAATATTGTCGAGTATGATGAGGATCTTGCCCTTAAGCTCGGCCACGAACTGCGCGAAATAGTCGGCAAAGCATTGCGCCAGCTTGCTGTGTTCGGCCGGGATGATGCCGTGCAGATGCTTCGCGCCAAAATCCCTGAGTGCGGCTTCGAGTTTAAGGTCATTCGCGTTGATCCACAAGATGCCCGCGTAGTGCGCGGCGGACCTCACCGCATATTCGTGCGCGAGGGCAGTTTTCCCCTGTCCCCCGAAGCCTTTGAGCGTTGCCGCCGGTTTGCGCGGGCCTTTGCCCTTCCCGGTCAGCGAAAGCGCGCGACCACCCGTCGCGAAGAAGCGCTTGATACGCTGTATTTCCCGCCCACGCCCCACAAAAGTGAAGCCGCGCGTCTCAAGCGCAATCGCGGTGCGAGACGCGCGAAAAGCCGCATAGGCATCCGGGGCAAAGCGGGGATCCTGCTCGACCCAGCGCTTGAGCGCCGCGAGCTTGCCCGCAAAATCCCTCGGACTACGGCCGCTCCTGAAGGCGGCGTCTGGCGCCACCCATTCGGCCAGCCATCGCTCGCCCCCCAGTTTCGCATCCACCAGGTCCTGAACAAGATCGAACTGCTTATAACCAAAGGGACCATCGCCATCACGTAGATGCGCGATCACCATGTCCCATTCATGGCGCTGCGCAATGTCTGTTTTTGCTGCCAACGCCGATCCCCCCAGAAAGTGCCCTAACTCGCAGATATAGGCGGAAGCAAATGCGCATGCCGCACATACACATTAGCAAATTCCTATTCTCTGTCCCAGCAAAAGGTATTATTTTCCAGAACTAGACGTTCCAACAACGACTAGGGAATTACTGTTATTGAGGTAAAATCCTACATTGCAACCCAATCATCTGTCTGACGGGTGAGCTACGGAGCGGTTGTTTTGCTAAGCAGGCCAAAGTCCTCCAATTCCTTGCGGATCTTGTCGACTAGGCCTCCCGCCATCTGACCGCGCAGCAGGCTGCCGAGCAGCGGGAAGTTCCAGACCAGTTTGAACAGCACGCCGCCAAAGCCGCTCGAGCCGACAAGGGCATTGCCCAAAGCCTTGATCCGTGACGCGAGCGGGCCTTTCAGGTCTTCCGGCTTCAGCGCGTCGATTGGCCATGGGTCCAGCACAGTAAGGCAGGCACCATCGCAAATCGGGATGATCGGCCGCAACCCGTTCGCCTGGTTATTTTCGCCCCTGCAGTCGCTCGCCAGTGCCGCAGGCTGAGCGGCGAACAAGCCCACCCGTTGGCCGCCGTCCTCGATTGGCAACACGAAGTGTTTGCGCAGGAATTTCTCGCAGTTTGCCCGGCCGAGCAGGAAATCGTGCCGCCGGTAGGCTTCGCACAGAAAGCCCGAGAACGCTCCCAATGCGCCACATGCCAGCGCTTTGCCGCCAGCGACCGGGGCGTTGGGCCCGGTCGCGCGGCTGGGGTAGATCATGAACCGGCTGTAGACGTCGGCATCAAGCGCCAAGCGGATATCGTCCGGATGGAACCGGGCCTGTTCCTTAAGCACGGTGAGCAAGCGCAGCGCCTGCTCGATCACGTTTGGCGTCTCCGCCTCATGAAAAGTGCTGTCATCGGGTGGATCGGGGAAGGGGAAGACCATGAGCACGGCACGGTTAGCCTTGGCAGCCTCGCGGGGATTGTGACCGAGAATGCCCGCCAATTCGATCCTCGCCAGTTCGAGCGGTTCGTTGTCGATCATCCCTCCATCGGCGGAGGCATAGGAGAGATTGCTATCTTGTCGCGCATTACTCACGTGCTTCACAATGGTGGTGGCATTCTGCCAGTTTGCCTTGCCCCCTTGTTTGGGCGGGTCGACCGGTTTGCCGGCGTCATCAACCTCAGGCGGCTGGCCAACGACGTCAACGTAGGTGCTTCCATAGAAGCTGGCAATCGGCTTGATCGTGCGGGAGCGCAGCGCGATCGGGAACGAGCCGGTGGCTAGGGCAGCGGTGCCCAAAGCCTTCCATAGGTCGTTTGCGCTGGATGAAGTGGTCACAAGGCCGATTTCGTCACCGCGCGGCGCGAATGCTGGTCCCGCCGGTGGCGACAGCACAAACCGCTGGCAATCGGCATGGCGGGTCATGGCATAAACGGCGCCCTTGCTTTCGGGAAACTCGAAAGAATAGGGTAGGCCACGCAGGTTGGTGATCGTCATGCACAGTTTTGGCGCGCGATCCAACCAGCCGCGTGTGATCCCGGCATAACCCTTGGCTGCGGCATAGGCCGGATAGTCGAGCACCCAGTCGAGAATGTCTTCGAGCGGCTTGCAGTCGAGCAGCGAGTGGACGAGGGTGTGCGTCTGATCTGAGTCTGGCTTAAGGTCGCGCACACCGAGCAGACCCGATATGTCGATCTGCTTCACCCAGGCGTTGTAATAGGGGTTATCCCCACCGATGCTCGCCCCTTCGGCGGCGTTGTGCACATGGGGAAAGGCGATGGTGTGGGATGCCGCCAACATCGCCGCCGACATGCCCCCAGCCGAAGCGCCGGAAATCACCCGGATGCGGACTGCATGCCCCGGCACGGCCCATTTGGAGAGGTCGGCACCATGTTTGGCGCGTTCGGCCGCCTTGGCTTTCTCGAAGGCATCAAGTGCCTCGGTCAGATAGTCCAGAACGCCGCCCGTATAGGCCCCGGCGGAAACGGCCCCGGCCAGTACCAGCCCGATCTCGAAGACGGGTTCGCCATGCGGCCCCGGCGCGACCGGATCGGCGATGAGCGGCGGACCATAGCGCGGGTCATAATCGACAGACGTGCTGAAGCGATCGCTCATGTTTTGCCCCCAAGCTGTGAACTACTCTGATCGGATTAGTAATACCTGTGTTCGACTCGTCACCCCCCACCTTATCACTTCTTCTTGAAACGGCAGCAATAGGACTGCTCGGTCGCTCCATGAGCGCATTGATTTTTCCATATTGTAATCGGAGTCCTCCGTCGTCGATTATCGCGCTGTCGGTGAGGTAAACGACGGATTCGCGAACCATCGAGCATTCCTGCGCCGCAGTGAGGAGATGCGCCAAGCTTCCTGAGCAAAGGGACCATCGTGCGCATCATCACCAAGCGGCGGCGTGAGCACGCCGGCCAACATGATCTCCAAATCGCGCGAGAAACTTGATTTGGAGATCACTCACTTTCCTTCCCAGTTGTGAGATTGTCTTCCCACCATCTGTGGGAGACCTTCGATGCCCAAGCCCAATCTCAGCCGCCCGCCGAACCTGGATCTCCAGATCCGCAATATAGCAACCGGCGCGCTCACCCCTTATGCAAATAACGCCCGCCGGCACCCGGAGAGCCAGATCCGGCTGCTCGTGCGCAGCATCGTGGAGCACGGCTTCACCAACCCGCTTCTGATCGATGAGAACAATATGATCCTGTGTGGGCACGGACGCTATGAGGCAGCGGTGCGGCTGGGCATCGCGCAAGTGCCCACGATCCTCCTCGCGCACCTTACTCCCGGGCAGCGCCGCGCCTACATCCTCGCCGATAATGCCATTGCGGAAAAGTCCGGCTGGTCAAAGGCGATGCTGGCGACCGAGCTCAAGGGGCTGATCGACATCGGCCACGATGTCGAGCTGACCGGGTTCAGTTCACTCGAGATTGATAGTATGCTCTCGATTGGGTGCGACGACACCACGCCCGCAGCAAGCGCAGATGATGAGTTGGTCGAGATCCCTGACGAAAGCCCGCCGCTGACGCGCCTTGGCGATCACTGGATCTTTGCCGGCAAGCACCACCTCGTGTGTGCCGACGCGCGCGATGCGGCCTCATTCGACGCCTTGCTCGGCGATCAGCGGGCGCAACTGACTTTTACCGACCCGCCGTATAACACCAAAGGCAGTCGGATCTCGAGCAAGCATGGCGATTTCGTGATGGGCTCGGGCGAAATGTCCGACGCCGGGTTTGAACTTGACTTGCTGCGTCCGGTTATGCGGCACATCGCCAAATTCAGCGAGGCGGGCGCGGTTGCGTTCGTCTGCTCGGACTGGCGGGCCTATCCCCGCATGCTCGATGCGGCGGCAGGCGTGTTCGCCGAGCAAAAGAACCTGATTGTCTGGGCCAAGACCCAGGCGGGAATGGGAACTTTTTACCGAAGCCAGACCGAGCTCATTCCGGTGTTCAAGGTATCTCGCGGTCCCACGATCAACAATTTTGAACTTGGCCAGGGTGGGCGGCACCGCTCCAACCTGTGGACCTATCCGGGTGCCAACACTTTCCGGCGCGGACGGAAGGACGACCTTAATGACCATCCCACAGTCAAAAACCGCCAGCTTGTGGCGGACGCGCTGATCGACTGCTCGCACCCCGGCGGCGTGGCGCTCGACCCCTTCCTCGGGTCAGGCACAACGCTGGCAGCCGCTCATATGACCGGGCGTCGCGGTTACGGTCTCGAGCTCGATCCCAAATATTGCGATGTGATCCTGCGCCGGATGGAGGCGCTGACTGGCGAGCCCCCTCGCCTGCTCGACGGGACGCCCTTCGATGAGGTCGCGCGCGAGCGCGGGCCAATTGCTCCCGCTGCTGCTGTTGGCGGGGAGGTCTGATCATGGATGACGATTCCAACGACGGCTCTGAACGCCGCAAGGAACCTGGTCGCTATAAGCAGGGCAATGTCGGGCCCGATGGCGACTATTTGGTGGGCAAAAACCGCCCGCCGCCGGGCACGCGCTTTGCAGCCAACGACGGTCGTAAGCGCGGGCGGCGCCCCAAGGGACAGCGGAACTTCGACACCGAGTTCCAGGAAGAGGCCTCGCGCATGGTCGAGCTGACCGAGAGCGGCAAGCGGCGTAAGGTTTCCAAGCTGCGCGCCGTGATCATCCGGGCCTTGCACAATGCTGGCGTCGAGGGCCAGAATCCCGCAATCGGGGTGGTCTTCGCCAAGTCGCAGCAGATCGCCGACAAGGTCGCCCCCGCCTCGTCAGACCTGACCAGGAATCAAGACGAGCTGTTGGCTGCCTGGCTCGAACAGAAGCTAGCCCAGCAGGTGTTGGCCGACAATTCGGGCGATCCGGAAGGGCCAATCGGCGACACTGCCGAGGACCAGTCGATAACCGACACGGAGGCCGGCTATGAATGACCGTGTGATGCCCGATGATCGCGCGATGTACGCCGCGCTGATGCGGCGAGATCCGACCTTCTTTTTGCGCCATGCGATGAGCGTGCTCGGCGGTGAAGGTTCCTACATCCATGGCTGGCACATCGATGCCATCCAGCATGAACTCGATCTCTTGAAGCAGGGGCTCAACCGGCGGCTGATCGTTACTATGCCGCCGCGCCACCTCAAGAGCACAACCGCTTCGATCGCCTGGGTCGCCTGGATGCTGGGGCACAATCCGGCGTTGCGCTTCATCACGGTGAGCTACGGTGGCGATCTGGCCGAGAAGCAAGGGCACGATACGCTCAAGATCTTGGCTGACCCGATGGTCCGCCGCGCCTTCCCGCAGCTGCAATTGACCCGGCGTAGCACGGTCGACTTCGAGACCACCCTTGGCGGCGGCCGGCTGTCGACTTCGCTCGGGGGAACGCTCACCGGGCGCGGCGCGGACTATATCATCATCGATGATCCCACCAAGTCGAAGGAGGCAACCTCGCTGACAGTGCGCGAGAGCGACAAAGCCTGGCTGTTCAACACGCTGATGACCCGGCTCAATGATCCTGGAGAAGGTCGCATCATCCTGATCATGCAGCGACTGCACGAGGACGATCTTGCCGGGGAACTCCGGCGTCGCGGCGGATGGAAGGAGCTGCGCTTGTCCGCAATTGCAGAGCAGGACGAACCGATCGCGATCGGCCCCGACCGATTTTATCAGCGTCGCACTGGCAATGCGTTGCATCCGGCTCGCATTTCGCTCGGCACGTTGCACGAATTGCGGCGTGACATCGGTTCGTACAACTTTGCAGCGCAATACCAGCAAGACCCAATCCCGGCGAAGGGCAATCTGGTCAAAGCCGAATGGCTCGAAAGCCACGATCCTTCTTTTGATCCGCACGCGGTAAAGGGCTCGATCATCCAGTCATGGGATACCGCATCCAAGGATGGGCTCGACAACGACTGGTCGGTCTGCGTGACCGCGCATATTCAGGGCCGCAGGATCCGCATCCTTGATGTGTTCCGCCGCCGCCTCCAGTTCCCTGAATTGCTACGCCACGCAACGAGGCTTGCCCGCGAGCATCGCGCCGACACCATCCTGATCGAGGATCAATCGTCCGGCACTCAGCTCATCCAAGCTTTGCGGGTCGACACCAGCCGGGACATTCCTATGCCGATCCCTGTGAAGCCGGAAAGCGACAAGGTTGCGCGTCTGTCCGGTGTCAGCGCGATGATCGAAGAGGGCGCGGTCTCATTGCCGAGTGAAGCCGTCTGGCTCGCTGGTTTCAAGAGCGAGTTGTTGGGCTTTCCGAATGCGCGTCACGATGATCAGGTCGATGCGTTCTCGCAACTGCTGGGCTGGGCGCGGACGCGGTTCATGCAGCCAAGGCTTGTCCCGGCGAGGCCAATCATCGTCACTGGTCATTCGCGTTTCGGTGCGCTTTGATTGGTGTTGCAAGAGCGTCCGGAGCAGAGGAACATCTCCGGGCCAGCTTCAGTTCCGGTTGAGCCCAAACTCGCGGGTGTGCAGGCGCGCCTTCCAGCTGGCCTCGAGCGCGACGATATCGCCCGCCTCCATTTCAGGCGAGGTGCGCTGCAGGATGCTGAACCTGAGATCGGCCGGATCACTGCTCCTGAGCTCACGATTGCCGCCGTGCCCCGTTTGCGCATAGTTGCGCCAGCGGCCGAGGATGTTGTCCTGACCACAGGCCGAACCGACATAGCCCGAGCGTCGCGTCACGTCGTAGATGAAGTAGATGCCGCGCCACTGGGCAAGCTTTGCCTGCCATGATGCCGGAAGCGACTGCAGTTCGTGCCATGTGAGGACCAATTCCTGCCAGTCGGGCATCGCGCGCACGAACCTGTTCTCGGCCTCGATCGAGGTTACCGGAAACACCCCTCCCTTCACCCAGCGCCACCATTGCTGGTAAGGCTTGGGCCAGCTGATGACGAGGCGTCCCAACCATTCCGCCTGATGATCGAGCCGCTCCAGCTCGAAAGCCAGGCAATCCGCCATGTCCGGGGCACGTCCTGACATGCCAAGCTCCTCCAGCTCGCGATTGCCCGGGAACTTGCAGTAACCCTCGTAATCCAGCACCTGCCACTTGCCGACGCGGTAGATCCCGGCGAAGGTGGCGGCCGCGGCATCCTGGCCGATGAACGAGACGATATATTTGGCCCGGGTCATCGCCTTTTCCAACGCCTGCCACTGGATCTGCTGGTAAGCCAACCACAGCGCGGGACGCTCGACCGCCAGCCAGGGCAGCACTCGCTTGAGCGCCTTTTCTTCGGGAAGATGCCGGACAATGAGGGTGCCCTCTGGACCTATGCCTTCCATCTCCAGCAATGTCCGATAATCAAGCACGCTGGCCTGCACCTCTTTAGACGATGAGTGACATACAAGGCTTGGAAGGCGAGCGAAGTCAATGCGAATGTCACTGATCGCCTGTAGACCGATTGGCGTCATAGCGGTGTCAGTCTGGCGATGGACGACATCCGACAGCGCCTCGCCACGAACCTGCGCAAGTTGCGGCACGCCAAGGGCGTCAGTCAGGAAGCCTTCGCCGATCTCGCAGGGATTCATCGCACCTATGTGAGCGATCTCGAGCGTGGCGCTCGCAACCCCACAATCACCGTCATCGACAAACTGGCCATCGCGTTGGAGGTCAGCGTCGGCGCATTGCTCGACTGAAGCGGCGCGCGCTTAAGTCAGATTCTTGTCAGCAATGAATGTCGTGTCCGGTGAGGTGCCGGGTTGCCTGTTGTGCAACAATTCTGACTCAGCTCCCGGAAAGCTCGAAGCTAGGTAATTTCGTGTTCCCCGAGGGACGCTCCGACGCCGCGTTCGGTGTGCCTGAAAAATCAGGAACTCCCAAGATCGCCACTTTGCTTTGGGGCCTTCGCAAAATCGGATGAAAATGCTGGTTTCCCGGTAGCTTGGTAGCGCCTGCGGCAGGATGGAAATAGCCCAGTTAGGAAGGCAGAGTCTACCCCCGACCTGCTTTGTTCCCCAAATGCACAATTTTTCCAGCAAATAACTACGGGAAGGCGGCAAACTGCACTGAGCTCACAGTAAACCGTATGTCCGTGTGCCCGCATAAGACGCGGCAAGCCTAACAAGAACTCCAATTCCACGGCAAGAGTTCATCGATCCGGAGCCGCCATTGGTTAATGAATGAACGCGCCGCGTATTCATGAATTTGCGACTGTTTGCACGTCGACCTTGAGCAATAAGCCGCCGTCCGATACCCGGCGGGCATCCACGAAGAGAGGCTTCCAGTTCACCTGCTTACCCCCGATCTCAACAGTACCATCAAGCCACAAGAGGGGCAGGCAGACCTTTGGCACGCTTCTGGAGAAAAGCACGGTGGACGAGAAACGTCCGCCACCAAGAGCAAAGCGTGCTACCTCATCTTCCGAGGGCGGTTCCCCCGATTTGTAAAGCAGCCACCTGCGGACGAGTTGCTCGCCTAGCATCTCGCAGATCCGAATTTCATCGTTCGTCCAATCTTCCTGGAAACGGAATGCGAACGGATCCACGTGCTCGTGAAGGTCAGCAAAATAGTGCTTCGGATCAGCGTCTAGGCCAAGTAGTAGACCCTCCGGCACATCACCCTTGAGAAAGCGGACATATTCGGACGCTGTAGCGTCGATGGAAACAGATCCCGTCAAGCCCAATGCCCGAATCGCCTGCCGCGCAACCATTAAGCCGAAGTCCGTCACCACCCCGAAGCGAAAAGTGATCCGCGTCGACGGAGGAGCCGCCGCGATTGCGTGAAGACGCCGGACGGCTTCCCTGCCGCTCCACAGACCGTCCTCGTAGATGACGAATTCATCGACGGAGACATCTGGAAAGGTGATCTGCTTGGCAGCCTTGTCCCAGCCGACGGCATGGACGGTCCCAAGAGGGCAGGCGTGCGTTAAGATCCCCTGCATTTCCACCCAACTGCCACCTGTGTCGTCGTCCTGAACGTAGCAGTTTGCTCGCCTGAGCCCGACAAGGTCCTGAGCGTACGTAGCGAAGGCACGGCGAACCAATTCCTTCGACGGGATGACTTGGAGTATCGCCGCGATTTTTCTTCCGATGTTGGGGCAGTTGAGCTCGCCAAATCCCTGAAGCCAAGCGTCAAGGTGACTCTGTGGGCCGTCAAACTTCTGCATTTCTGCCGAGGCATGGATCCGCCAATGCTGGCCGTTGCGCTCGAGATGCTCCTTCACCTCGCGTATCAAGGCTCTGGACGTCATTTTCTGTACGTTGGAATTGCCGAACTCATGTGCTTCCCACCAGTCTTCAAGGTCTGAGATGCTGCAACGCACCTCATGGCCGACGATCAATCTATTGTCGGCGTGAGCCGGGAAGGTCCAAAGTTGGCTAATTAGATCCTGTGCGGTCCGAGTCTTCACATCGGTCGAAAAGAAAGTAGCGCCAGCGTCGCTCAGGATCTGCACAGAGTCCCGTGCACCGGGCACAATCATTTCAGTGACCGAGGTGCGAACCTTGGCCACGCTGCTCTCCGGCAGGATGAGAAAGAGAATGCCCTTCGACACCATGGGTCTGCGCCGGAGCCTTCAGGCCTCGCCCCGAATCGCATCCAGCATCGCGCCAAGCGGGATTCTGAGGGCACGCAGTTCATCGTAACTCAGATGATCGATTGCTGCACGGGCGAGCCTGCGTGCCGTGACGTCCGCATCTGCAGCCGCATCAAGTTCGCCGGTCGATCTGGGACTTGGCCTTTGCGAGGCCGGCTTTTCGCCCTTCTGCGCATCGTAGCTGGCGACTTCACTTGCCTTGATCTGCTTCAGAGCCTCCTGCTGCAGCGTCTCTTCGAGCGACAGCTCCGTAATACGCACCGCAAAAAGCTCTGCGAGACGATGACGGCGGTATTGGCCCCATTTGCGTACCGCTTCGGGAGCATGCGTCTTGAGCGCTTTTATCCAGGTGTCGAAGTCCGTATCCGAGGAAACATGCTCGCGAAGATCCAAGACCGTGCCCTCTGCTAGGGTTGCCTCGAAGTCCGCTCGTATCCTGTCATGTTCATCCGGCGATGCCTTGACGACTTCCACTTCGCCTTCGCCGCTCAACGCAGTAGTATCGCGTACCACCAAAATTCGCGTCGTCAGGCTCAGAACAAGGTGCTGCTGAGAATTCGGACTGATGAACGTTCGCCAAATCTGAGGGGTAGCTGAGGTCGGCAAGGAAGCGGCTTCGCGGCCTTTGATTTGATAAAGAGGATCGCCGCCCAAGTGGCCGATTCGTTCAACCACATCGGACAAATAGCGGCGAATGAACTCGGTCAGTGCACCTGGGCCTTTGAGTATACCGACGATGGTGCGAACATTCAAATCTGGGGCCGCAGTGTGTATCAGGGTCGAGAGCTGAGCGCCAGCTATGGTGGGGCTGGGTCGCTTTTCGAGCGCCTTTTTGACAGCGGTCAACTCGTGGGAAATGCTAGCACTATCCATGACATAGCTCCAATCAATGTCGGCGCGCGCTGTCCCAAATTGCTGGGACAGCGCACACCAGAGAGACTAGTCGATCCAATTCGACTAGGAGCTAGCCAGCATGGGTCTCAATCCAAGCTGCGTACGGATTCCGTGGGCATCCCGATCCGACCTTTGGCAAAAATCATACCCATAGAAAGCTTGGTCAAGCTCATAAAAAGCGACCGTCGTTTCCTGCCAACGCCTCTTAGCTAGTGAAAGATCAAAGGAAATGCAAGCTATCGCATGAGCAAGCGGCAGTTGAGCCTAATTGCCGCCATGGGCGGCGAAATGGCGTGAGACGGGAATGACCGCTTTCGGGTTCGAGGCCTGACCGATTGAATGACCGGGAAGCTGCCGTCGGTTCATACGATGGGAGGGGCGCCTGGCCTCACATTAGGAGGGGCGAACGGAACCTGATTTCGTGATGGCCGACAGCGCAGGTGCTGGAAAGCGTTCTTCAAACTACCAACGTCCTTGACTTTGGGGTGGCCAACCCGCCAAGATCCATCCACTGAAAGAAGTTTTCCGACGGATCAAAGATGACGCTCGATATTCGCGGAAGTTTGAAGAATACGAAGATAAGTTCAGATGGATACGTCGTCCTCGAAGAACTCATCTCGAACTCGATCGACGCTTTCCTGATCAGGCAGAATTCCGACCCGCAGATGCGAAGTCTTGAGGTGTCGATCGAGGTCGATATCGCTTCTACCGTCCTTTTCGGCGATGGCTCGGACATATCGATCACCTGCTCCGACAACGGTTGCGGCTTCGGTGACGAGCAGACGGATGCGTTCCTGACCAAGGACACTTCATACAAGGACGATCTCTCGATCGCGGGCATCGGGAAGTGCAAGGGCGCGGGCCGCATCCAGTACTTCCATCACTTCGAGCGGGTCGGGGTACGCAGTACCTTCCTCAGCGAGACCGGCGTATCGTCGCGCACCCTCCCACCCGACGCTGGAAGGAAGAAGATCGACATCGCGGACTTCGCGCTGTCCGACGGTGACGTCGACGACATCGGCACCACAATCAGACTCGAGAATCTCCGACAGGCTACCCGCACCCGTCTCTTCAAGACCGGACCGCTGGCGGAAGTATTCTCGGCAGCGAGCATGCGGCGCAACATGCTGATCGCCTTCCTGCAGCGGCTGGTCAGCCTGAAGTCACAGCTCGGCGATTTCGTGATCAAGTTCGAGACCCGCTATCCGAAGGGCCGCATCGACCGGTGTAGTCTGAGCGCCGCCGACCTTCCGGAAGTCACAGTGGTGAAGTCAGCAGAAGTCGAAGAGCGTGATCCCCGTTCAGGCGACCCATTGGGAAAAACCCAGAAGTTCATGCTCTCTCACTACCGTCTGGACGCCCAGACTTACGACCTGCCGCGCAACGCGATCTCGTTCTGTGCGAGGTCGTCGCCGGTGCTCGACATCACGAAACGCTATCTGCGCACCGCCACAGAGCAAAACCGACCTGTCGAGGGCTTCCATCACATCGTGCTGATCGAAGGCGACCTACTCGACAGGCGGGTGAACGAGCAGCGTGACGGTTTCGACGATATCCCGGAGGAGATTCCGGTCTCGGATCTCTTCGCCGACGAAACCGTGTCCTACGCCGACATCTATGAGCGGGTCGATCCCATCATTGAGGAGATGGTCACCCCTTCCGGCTGGAGCAAGGAAGATGTGATAAAGGATGTGACCGACAAGTTCGGCGTCATCCCGGCGATGCTCACCGATACGGATACGCGAGTAATTTATGGCGACAGCGCCAAGAACGTGGCCGAGCGCGTGCTTAAGAAGTACCAGGAGCGCATCGTCGCCGACACGGCGGAGATCTTCGACCTTAGGGCCGAGCTCGAGCTGGCCGAACCGCACACGGCCGACTTCAGGCACAAGATCCACGAGATCTCGTGGAAATACACCTCTTCACTGAAGACCTTTGACATGGCCAACCTCTCCCAGCTGGTGGTCCGGCGGGCCGCGATTGTCGAGATTCTCAAGCTGGCCTGCGATCGTGGCCTCGCCGTGCAGACCGCGACCGACGGTCAGCGCCGCAAGGACGAGCAGATCATTCACAGTATCTTCTTCCCGATGAAGAAGGACAGCCACGAGACGTCGGACCACGACATTTGGCTGCTCAGCGAGGAATACCAGTATTACGACTATATTGCCTCGGATAAGCCGCTGTCCCAGATCGACTGGAAAGAAGGCGAGAAGCTCTTCGATCAGGACATCGATGCCGAAATGGCCGCGACGCTTCGCCGCCGGACCCAGGTGCACGCAGCAAAGCGGCCGGACATCGCGATCTTCGGCAAAGAGGGATCGGCGATCATCATAGAGTTCAAGGCGCCCGGCGTCCCCATGGACGAACACATCGGCGACCTAAACCGTTACGCCCACCTGCTGGCGGCCAAATCGAATGGTCGCCTCAAGAAGTTCTACGGCTACCTCATCGGCGACACGCTCGATCCGCTGGGAATGATCGGCTGGAAGAAGTTCGCCTCGGGCCGAAGTTATTTCCACACAAGCGATCTGCAGGATCCAGACACCGGACGCACGTTGGGCGAGCTTTATGCAGAGACGCTCCTATACGAGGACGTAGTGGACCGCGCGAGCAAGCGCATCGGGGTCTACCGCGACAAACTGCAGATCGACTTCTCAAAGAAATAGATCTTCTTCGCAATCCACTCACGTCTCTGATCGCCACAAGAGCAACTTACTGACGCTCTAGCCTGAAAGCCCTGAAATGCGATCGGAACCGTTCACCCGCCCAACCCTCATCGCTGCGATCGAGTTGCTCGAGCGGCACACTCAGGCGAGCTTCGACCAGATGGTGCTGCGCCTGGGGTTTGAGAAGGAGATTTCCGATGGTGCTGGGCTGAGCGTCGCCAAAAAGTGCGGACAGCTCGGTAGGTTAGTCGTTCAGCGGACCTCGGTCGTCGTCGACACCGTTGACGGCCGAGTCACCTTGGGTGAAGCCATTGTCCGCGAAGCGCTGCAGATGCTCAATATGCACTTCAAGACGCCGCAGCAGACTGCTTTTCTTCGAGGGCTCGCACGCGACGGGTTCGTTGTCGAAGAGGGCGATCGCGGTGAGAATGTTCGGCTTCGAGCCGCGTTGCCCGACGAGGTGAACCTGCCAGCGAGCGACAGCGAGCTGCACGCGCTGCTCAGCGCCTATCAATTTCAGGTGCCCAAAGGGCATCTCGACCAGGCGATCGAGGCACACACCCGCGGAGACTGGGCTGCCTGCAACGCGCAGCTTCGAACCTTCATGGAAGGCTTGTTCGACGCCATTGCACATCACATCGACCCGGCGCGGGCAGCGCAGCTGCAATCTTCGGAAAACCGCCGCCAGCTTTTGGCCGATCGCGAGTTTCTCGCCGTCGACCGCAATGAATGGGGATCGGAGGGCAAGAACTACATCAACGGCCTCTTCAAGATGCTTCACACGGACGGATCACACCCCGGCCTATCCGATGAAGATCACTCGACCTTTCGGCTGCACGTCGTGCTAATCACCGGCCGCACCTTCATGCGACGCCTGAATAGACCTGCGGGTGATCCTGAGTGATTTCGCTCTTCACCGATTCGCTGATCAAAGCCGGTTTCAACCCCCGCAGCGTTCGGCTTCTCCGGCATCAGACGAAGGTGCCTGACAGGCGCACGCCCTATGTATTTTGGCGAGATCAACGCTATGCGTTTGAGGAGTATCAGAGCGTTCAAACAGTCGGCAATCGGGCCCGCCTCGCGGCCGCGACATGGGCGAGCTTCGTTTCGCCACCCGTCGACGGAACGCTCTCTGCCGGCATCTACTCGGCCGAACGGATCGGCAGCGCCGATGCAACCTGGATCGATCCACTGTGTCGCGTGCCTGTTGCCAGCCCCGCCATCGACAGCCTCGACCTTTACCGGACGGCGCGAACTTCCGATCTTGAGGACTATATTGGGCGGCTCTGGATCGAATGGGGTGTCGGAGCGCGCAGCTGGATTCGGCGGAGCGATCGGCCGAACACGCTGATTGTTGAGCTGACGAGCGCGTTTGGCGAGGACGCTTTTCCCGGCTACACACATTTCGTCACCAACCTCTCCGAGATCCAAGGCCTCCCCGCCACCTGGGTATCGGCGCTCCAAGCCGCCCGCGGGGTCTACTTGCTGACCGCCACGAAGACACGTGAACAATATGTCGGTTCGGCCACGGGTGAAAGCGGCTTCCATGGCCGCTGGCTTAATTATGCGTCGGATGGCCATGGCGGCAATCTGGGTCTGAAAAGCAGCGAGCCGAGCGACTATCAGGTTAGCATCTTGAAGGTCAGCGGCTCGGCAGCCACATCTGACGACATCGTAGCCATCGAGCAGCTCTGGAAGCGCAAGCTGCAGAGCCGCGAGATGGGCCTCAATCGGAACTAACCGCCATGACGGACGCGCTGACATCGGACGAGCTTGGGGAAGTCGGCGAAAGCCTTTTCAACAAACTATGTGCGCAAGCCAAGCTGGTCTGCAACAAGTCTGGGCGAGACCGAACCGGCTGGGATTTCCGCGTCGAGTTCCCGATGGACGAAGTTCCGGATGCCACGCTGGACCAGCGGGAGCCTCGCGTGTGCCAGGTTCAGCTGAAATGCACCGCCGGCGAGCGCGGCACCATCCAGGCGCGCCTCTCCGCGATCGAGCGGATCGCCAAGGATAGCGCGCCGGCCGCGATCATCGTCTTCCGCATGCGACCGGACGGCACCGAGCTGATGGGCTATGTGATCCATCTTCTAAATAAGGAATTGGCGCGGGTGCTCCGCCGATTACGCGCTGCAGAGAAAGCCTGTCGGGCCGACATCAATCACATGACGATTTCGTTCGACTACCGTCGAGGGCGCCGCTTCAAACCCGACGCCGCAGGTTTGAAGGAGGCGCTCGCCGAAGTCACCTCAGAAGACGTGGGCGGTTATACCGCTGAAAAGCAGCGCCAGCTTGCGATGCTGGGCTACGAGGATGGGACTGGGGTCGAGGCCGAAGCCCTTATTTGGATCGAAGACGAGGATCACCTCACCAGAATTATCTCGGGCCTCGCCCCATTAAAGCCGCTAAAGCTGCAGGCCTACGATAGACGCTTTGACATTCGCGTTCCTTACAAGGGCACGATGTTTGAAGGAATCGACGAATTCGCGATTGATCTCCCGACAATGGGGCCGTGCAGTATCATAGTTCGCACAGGCACCCTCCGCCCGGCAGCGCTCTTCAAATGCGAGGCTTTCGTGCCGTATCCGGTCGAAGGCGGACCTTGGCTGGTAATCCGGCATCCCGCCCTCAACCTCCTCTTTCATGAAGACAGGTTTCACATCGAGAGCGTGGGCAACTTCAACATTGGTCGCCATGAACTGAAGACATGGGTTCAACTGCTGCGCGGACTTACCTATCTCGCTGAAGGAGGCGCGACTGTCGAGCTGGAATTCCGCGGTGCCCGCATTCCTGGTATCCCAACACCTGCAGGACTGGACGGACCATATCTCGATCAGTTGCCAAGGCTTCTAGATTTCGTCGAGAGATTCCAGCGGGCGCTGGATCTGGCGGGCACGACTGCGACGGAAGAATTTTCGATGGAAGATCTGTGGGCAGCACCGGCGGCGCAAATGTCGCTCGACATGCTCTTCAATCCGGACACACAAGCACGCTTTGAATTCGATGATATTGACGGAGTGACGGACGAGCCAGTTTTGAAAGCCCTATATTTCAATACGATCGATTTCGCCGGAGCTGGTGTCAGCTTTGCGGTCAAAGTGATCCTCGAGCGCGGCAACGAGTCCTCCCTGGCATTTGCGTCGACGCGCTTCGAGCTCTTCGACATTCGACCGGCAGTTTTAGACCTTGATGGCTACGGTGCTGAAATGGCCAGCAGCAACGAGATTTCGGTGGTGATCAACCCGAGCAACGTCACGATGGTCAATCGGCAGAATGCAGAAGGCCGTTCTCTAGCTAGCTCTTAGCCTTCGCTTTCAATAGCTTCGGGGGAATCAGTAATTCATCCGACAGCGGTACGTCCGCCCGACTGATCTTCAAACCTGACACGCCTTCATGAAGGCTTTTGGCCGACACATTGAAGTAGTGGATTAACCAAAGATATTTGGCGATCACTGGCGAATGTGGCTGAAGCTCATTCGCGCTAGCGATAATAATCTCGCGGTGCTTCATCATTTTTCGCCGGTGCTCGGAAGATTCCAGGCGGCGATAGGCATTTGCGATGTAGTCGATGAACCAGATGCCGTCCTGATCGAGCTTCAGGTTCTTGCGGACAGCCAGTATCAGCTTGCGCCGTGCGGCATAATTTCCGAGCTTGGCTTGATCGCGGACTTGGCTGACCGCAGCGGGATCAAAGACCACCCGCGGCGATCGCGCCCAAGAGGCTTCGAGTTCGTAGGCGCGGACAAACGCGGGACCAAAAGCCCTGCCCGGCGCCACAAGGACGTCGCCGATCGTGATGCCGCCTCGAACGAGAATGCCGCTCCCCATCAAATCCCACTGGGCAGTCGCAAGCTCCCCGACTTCGAACAGGAGCGCGGTAACCGGATCTTCGGAAGCCGGGCGTGCGCGAATGATGCTATCGGAAAATGAGATGATCTTGGTCGCTTCGGCCGAAGCCGCAGCCGCCGCGGCGGCCTTTTGCTGGATCAAATTCAGCGTACGCGTAATCGCATGGACATCTTGTCGGGCGACGATCTCTCGAAAGCCCATGATATCCAGAAAAGTTACGACATGTTTCGAGTATTCCGCTTGAGACTCCATAATCCTACCCTAGCCCTATTTAGACCATTCGCACTAAACTGCATGCATCTAGAGCTGATTCTGCTCGCTGAGGAGATACGCATTATTTTCGCTACGAGAATACCGGCTCTGGTGGTCAATGGCTCGCGGGACAGCTTTCAAATTGTGTATTAGACTATTGCTTCCAGCCCCTTCCGACTCACGATAGATAGCAACCGCAAGGCTGGTCCGCCGGGCCGTTTGACCCCGCGTTCCCATTCGGAAACAAGGTTTTTCGACACGTTGAGATATCGCGCAAAGACCGGCTGGGAGACGCTTTCGCTTTCGCGGATCGCCTTGATCTCCTCGGGCTTGAGCACCGGCGCGGGGATCAAGCAGGCCTCGTCGAATTCGCGCATCGTCTTCTTGTCGATGGCATCAATCTCGAAGGCGCCTTCCATCATCTGATGGATGGATGCCATTGCCTCGCTCTTATAGATCTTCTTCGCCACGTTTCACCTCCAACAACCGCCCGATTTCGACCAACGCATCCACCTGCTCTTGCGAAAATTCGAGCAGTTCCTTGGCGGCTTTCTTGAACTCCGCCAATTCTTCAGTATCCAAATTTGCCTTGTCACTCTTGGCAAAACCGAACACAAAAATGGAGCGCTCACCTGACCGGAAGAATATCAGCGTCCGATATCCGCCCGACTTGCCTGCACCTTCGCGCGCAACCCGTTGCTTGATCAACCCGCTGCCTAAATCGGCATCGACCAAGCCTCGCGTTGCCCGGTCGATTGCCTCGCACAAAGCGGCATCGCCAATCCGTTCCTTGCGGGCAAATTTCGCGAACCAAGAGTTCTTGTAGATCGTCACGCCTGGAATCTCACTCATGGTCACCCGCACATCTATCATGCTTAGTATGATACGTCAAGATTTCAGCCCTCCATCGCCTGATGGATCAGAGCCCCAATCCGTTCCGCGATGTCGAGCAATTGCGCATCATCGAGATGGGCATAGCGCGCTGTGGTATCGACGCGGGCATGCCCTAAAAGCTTGCCGATCATCGGCAGAGTCTCGCTGGCTGCGGCGGCGTGACTAGCAAAGCTATGGCGCAAATCATGAATCCGCACCGAGCCAAGGCCCGCCTCCGATCGGATAATACGCCAGTAGTGACCGACCGTGGCGAACGTCCTGCCCGTTTCCGGATTGATGAACACGTGATCCTCGGGTTTTCCGCGCTGCAATCCACCCAGGATCGCCTGCGCTTCCGCGCCGAGCCAGACCGTGCGTGCGCCGGTCTTGGAGTCCTCAAGCCGGATGCGGCGCCCCTTGATCTCACCCCACTTCAGCGAGGCGATTTCGCCGTAGCGGCATCCGGTCAACAGCAAGAGCCGGATGATCGTGATCGGACCGGGCCAACATTGTTTGTGGTCGCTCAGCACCTTGCCGAGCCTCTCGATCTCAGCCTCGGACAGGAACCGCTCGAATTTACGCTGACGATTGCGCTTAATGCCGCTGCATGGGTTGGAGCCCTCGGGCCGTAAACCCCATTGCTCGGCCTTGTTGAAGGCGGCCCGCAGAATATCATAGGTCCGGTTCGCCGCGCCCGGCCCGGCACGGTCGGTGACGCCGAAGAACCACTTCTGCACGTCGGCATGGGTGATCTCGTCGAGGTGCTGGCTGGCAAAGGCGTTACTGAGGTGAGCATATCGGTAATATTCGTTCGTGGAGCGGGTCTTTGGCTTCCACGTCGGCGCGATCCGTTCAAAGTAGCTCCCAAGGAATTTGGCGAGCGATGGGGTAGATCGCACTTCCTTGCGCGTCTGGACGGGGTTGCTGCCGGTCAGAGCTCGCAGTTTCACCCGCCGTGTGATGTCGCGCGCCTGACGACGGGTTATTGTCGCAGCGTTGCCGATTGTCACAGCAATCGTGCGCCCGGCTGCCTCTACTTGAGCAAAATAGATGACCCGCCCCGAGGCATAACGCCGCACACCAAGCCCCGGAACTACGCTATCCCATCGCGTATCTCGCGCCCTACCGCCCGCGCTCTCCTTTCGTGCGTCAGGCAGATACAGGTTCGCGATTTCCTCTGCGACATAGCCCCGCACCTTCCCCGCGCTCATGCCGCCATCCCCAGACACTTCGCAATCGAGCCCGACACACGCGCGGCGGCATCTGCCACCACATCCTCTGCGAGATGGGCATAGCGCGCCGTCGTCTCGGGCAGGACGTGCCCCAGCAGGCCGCCGATATGCATCAGCGATATGCCATCGGTGATGGCAATCGAGGCGAAACTATGGCGCAAATCGTGAAGCCGCACGTCGGGAAGCGCGGCACGGCGGCGAAGGCGCACCCAGAAGGCCGTGAGGTTAATGGGCATGGACTTGTTGCGCGGTGCCGAAAACACCAGCCCGGAACGTTCATCCGTCTCGATCCCATCAAGAACGGCACGAGCCTGAGCATTGAGCAAAACGATCTTCGGGCCGGTTTTGCTGTCGGGCAGCATAAGTCGGGGCGGCTGCACCCATTCCCAGCGGAGCGAAGTGATCTCGCCGCACCGTGCGCCGGTGTAGATCAGCAGCCGGATGGCTCGCACCGCTGCAGGCCATTCGGGTTCAGCCTCGGCCAGAACGCGAGCAAGGCGGCGGTATTCGCCCGCAGAAAGAAACCGGTCGGGCAATTCCCGCTTGAAACGTGGCGTTCCCCGGCACGGATTGGAGCCCTTGGGTCGCAACCCTTTTTGCTCGGCGTATTTCATCAGCCCAGAGAACACGGGGATCGACCGGTTGAACATGCCTTGCCGGGTCACATAGCTGTCGCGCCAAAGCATAACATCCTGCTTGCGCACCGCGCGCAGTTCCATGTGGCCAAACGCCTTGTCGATCTCGCGGAAATTGTGGCGGCAGCCGGTAATCGTACTGGGCTTCCAGTGGCGGCAATACTCGTCCTGGAATATCTGCATGAATTCCCGCACCAACATTGCAGCATCAGGGGCAACCTTGGGGGCGACAGGCAAGCCATCCAGTGCTGCGATTGCCAGTTCGGCGCGGGCCAGTTTACGAGCCGTAACCGAGGTGAGCTTATCTGTGCGGCCAAGTTTCTTGCGCAGCGTCTTGCCACGCCGTCGGAACGACACAAACCATGTGCGAACGCCAGAGGGCCGGGTGGCAAGGCCAAACCCCTTCAGTTCCGTATCCCAATAGACAAAGGGAATGGACGCAACACGCCTTCGTGCTATATTCCCATTGAGGAAAACGCGGGCCGAAGTAGAGTGGCCCTGCGGCGCTCCTACCGTTTCGATTTGACCCGAAAAGCCACCTTCTTGCTCCAGCAAATACCCATTCAACATCAGCGATCTCCTGTTGGGTAAACAAGCACCATATTATTGATTATAGGTGCTTAATTTACTCAAAACTGCGGTTCGCCGCGTTCGGTGTGCTTCGTCAACAGGAACTTTTCAGCTTCCAAATTAGGCCGACGCTTGGATGCAAAATGTTGAAATAATGGCGGTCTATAAGATAGTTGCGCGCCGCCAGGCGCAAACTTCTGATCATAGAAAGGCCTTCCCGTTCTATCATTGTTCTGATTTAGGGACCAAATAGCCACCGAAAGTGACGATGCTCTTTTTGTCGGCTGCCGACCAACTCAAGCCGTTCCCCGGCGTGCGTGTGAATGGCAGCTCCTCCCGGAAGCCGCCGAAGCCATTTAATTTAGCGGTTGGGCAGCAGATGCGGACCTCTCGGTCTTTCAGGCCATACCCCAC
>Ga0302262_10000129_pt1 | contig 31165 bp, 24 predicted proteins | sample II_Fen_E3_4_FD_194557 | JGI IMG/M metagenome (GOLD analysis project Ga0302262, IMG submission 194557) | Peat permafrost microbial communities from Stordalen Mire near Abisko, Sweden - II_Fen_E3_4 | ecosystem: Environmental > Terrestrial > Soil > Wetlands > Permafrost | place: Sweden: Abisko...
CGGTCTCATCTGCGCCTCAAGAATTAAACTGTCGAACAAAGAAATCACGAAAAACAAGAGCAAGATATCTCTCGACCGTTTCTTTCTCACCCGTGCGTGGCTCATGGCCATCAACATCTCCTTCTTTGGATTCTGCTTTGGAGTTCTTAGCAACTATATTGCTATTTACAGCAAGGAGATGCTGGGCATCACCGGTGGTACTGGCACCTACTTCATGTTGCTGTCCATCGGACTTTTCATGTCAAGAATACAAGGTTCGAAAGCTCTGAGGTCAGGAAGGCTGACCCACAATGCAGGCGAAGGAATGGTAATAGCCCTCGTCGGTTACATCCTGTTTGTTTCATGTCCCAACACGTTCGGATATTATACCTCCGCCCTACTTATCGGACTGGGCAACGGCCACATGTATCCGGCATTCCTCAACATGTTTATCAGCGTAGCCCATAACAACGAACGTGGCACGGCCAACTCCTCCATCCTCACTTCATGGGATGCAGGTTTCGGCATCGGTATTCTGGCCGGAGGTATCATTGCGGAGCACGTCAGCTATACCGCAGCCTTTTGGACCGTTGCTGTCATGAACGCCATCGGAGTCTCTCTCTACTTCATCGCCACCCGCCAGTTTTTCCTCAAGAGGAAGATAAATCGGGCTGCACGATAGATCTGATTGATAGCACGGTCTATTTCCACAGAGGTTATACCACCGTTTTTGTATAGTTCGCTGAGATATTAGCGCAAGTCAACGCGTAACAACACATCCGTATCTTCCTTCTGTATGTTTTTCCCATTCTGATAAATGTTCCCCTCATTATCGAAGAATTCCATTATTGCCATTTTCTGATACGATTCATTAATGTGTGCCATACTCTAACTCTTTTATTTTTCTGTTATTTCCCAATATCCACTATAGCCACTACCAACATATTTGACCATCGGCATCTTCTTCAATTCTCTTTCTATCGTCTTTTTACTCACTCCAAGATTATTGGCAATTTTTTCTCGCGTCATCTTGTTATTTTGAGTAATCATCTCTAATATTTGAATTTTTAAATCTTTATTTTCATTAGCGACACCTTGAGCGACACCTTGAGCGACACCTTGAGCGACATCAGTGTCCTTCAATGAGTCTTGTTCTATAAAAGCCTGATGAATAGGTATGAAGGTCATGAAATACGATCGTTCTTCGTTTGTTTCAAAGGTCGCTCGTGGTGAACCGTTTCTTTTTAAATGCTGTTGCATAGTTGGGATTCCCGTACTACGGCCTTCAGTGTATTCCAATTCTTTCAAGAAGTCACCTAAACGGCGATTTCTATAGCGACGAGAGCATAAACGTTCACCTTTTTTAATAGCCTCAAAGGAAACAGATCGGTCGGGTCCCGTAAAGCTGAGGAGAGTGATGCCATGCGGCTCAATTGTGATTTCTACAGGTTCTCGCTCTTGGTAATCTCTGTGATACAGAGAGTTGGTTACAGCTTCTTCCAATGCCTGATAGGGATAGTTAAAGAAGTGGATAGATCGCAAATCATCCGTCTGCTTAATTATCTGCTCCTTAATAACATTCGTTTTCAGATAGGATAGCGTTTTGTCAATCATCTCGGGCACCGGACCTTCTATAATTGGTGCTTCTATCATATTATCCGGATTCTTAATACATCCATCGGGGAACAACACAATCTCAACTCTGGACACTGGGAAAAATTTCTGAGGATGATCGCAAAACATCATAGCAGCCACATTTTTGATAGTACGATCTTCAATCGGGCCATCATACAAGTCCATTGCTTCAAGAATTTCCTCCATATTGTCAGCACGAAACGATTCCTTCAGTTTGCTTCCTACTTTTATCAGATAATCTCTCATTCGGAAGGCTGAAATATCATCAAGTGTAATGTTTGGGTTTCCTCTATCATCAAACGGAACGCGACTTGCCATGTCGCGCAACTCATCGAGCACTTCCCCTTTGGCTTCTATGCTGCTTGTACCACTACGCACATACCAGTTGCAGAGTGATTGATTGGTAGCCGTTACTCGTTCACGCACATTATAGGGGCGATTAGCACCTGTAGGTACCCAAATAACCAACACATACTTACCATCCACTTCTTCAACATCCACACGAGGCATATAATAGGGCTCAATCTTATTATTGAAACCAATCATCTCCTTCTGTATTTTGTCTAAGCTATCAATGGGAAGGCCAACCAAAGGACGTTTTGCCAGTCCGTTTTCGTCTTCATCTACACCTACAAGGATATAGCCTCCACCAATATTATCAATATCATTGGCAAAGGCGCAGATTGAATGGTATATCTTATCAGGATTCCATCCTTTCTTGAACTCTATTCGGTTCGACTCTATTTTCTGCTTACGCAGTAGGTCCTGTATGTTTATTGGTAGTGGCATAAAATTTTTATTTTAATTGATATCCATTGGTTTTAGCCCAATTTTTGACTCTTTCTTGAAATTCTGTTTCTGTAAACATCCCTTTTTAGGACAGTACAAAGTTAAATAATAATTCCCAATTTTGTTATTTTTTCCTCATAATTCTTTAAAAATCCATCAGAAATAAGGTTTTGAAGAGCCAAATGTGGTCAATTTTGTGAATTTATAGCTACCAAACATTAAATTACAAACAACAAAATGCGCCTTTTTTTTGATGAAAAAATTGACAGAAATACCTATCATTTTTTGAAACACATTTATGTGAAACAGATATGCAAGCACATGTATCATTTCTTTCTACAAGTGGTTTTCTATAACCGTTTTGTTATTCTCTCCATCTGCTGTCTTTTTCTTCTTAGGCAATCGTCCGTTTTTGCGCAAGGCCTCGCTGATGATCCACTGCAGTTGTCCGTTAGTGGAGCGGAACTCATCAGCGGCCCATTTCTCTATGGCATCCATCGTGTCGGAGTCGACACGCAGAATAAAATTCTTCGTCTTTATCTCTTTCTTTGCCATTATACGATTACATATTCAGAGTCCCAGTGTTAATTACCGGTTGCGGGGTTTCATCACCACAAAGCACCACCATCAAGTTGCTCACCATAGCTGCCTTTTTGTCGTCGTCCAGTTCCACCACGCCTTCTTCAGAAAGTTTCTGCAATGCCATCTTAACCATAGAGACAGCACCTTCGACAATTTTTTCACGTGCCGAAATGATAGCACTCGCCTGCTGACGTCGCAGCATCACGGCAGCAATTTCAGGGGCATAAGCAAGATAATTAATGCGAGCCTCCACGATTTCTATACCTGCCATAGCAAGTCGCTCATCAAGTTTTTCTTCCAGCTGTTTGTTGATCTCGTCTCCGCCCTCACGCAGAGTCAATTCAACGGAACCGTTCTCTGTGTTATCATAAGCATATTGACCGGCAACCTGACGCAGTGCGGCATCACTCTGGATCTGTACAAATCGCTCAAAGGCCTTCATGATGCCCGTTACACCTGCACCAACGGTAGTCCCTGGAGTTTTAGCTATGGTCTGAGAATCAATTTCAAACATAGCCTTATAGGTGTCTTTTAACTTCCATACCAAAACCAGCCCTATCATCACCGGATTACCAATTTTATCGTTCACCTTAATGGGTTCTGCATCCAGATTACGTGCTCGCAGAGACAGATTTTTTGTGTTGATAAACGGGTTTACCCAGTAAAAGCCTACACGCGTGAACGTGCCACGGTACTTACCGAAGAACATCATCACACGCGCCTCGTTAGGTTCCAGTTGTATCAGTCCTGAAAAGTTGACAAGTGCACACACACATACGATTGTAGCGATAGTAACCAGTATCCTTCCTCCTGTAACATCATTCATGTTAATGCCATAGATAAAACCGGCTACGCATGCCACAATAAATACAAGGCTTAAGATAAGCATTAGGAAACCGTTGATGGTCTTCCCATTGAATGTAAATTCTTGATTTTCCATATTTTACTGATTAATTTAAAGTGAATAATTTTGATATCATTTTAATATCACAAAGATATTATGCTATTCATAATAAAACACACATTTAGAATAATATTTAGTTATATTTAAGAATAGTTATAAATATAATACGAACATTAATTTGTTATAAATAATTAGATAATAAACACAACTATTTATCTTTGTAACTATTTTTGCAGAAAATAAAAACATCATGTGCAAATTTGATCAAAATATCCCTAGAGAACCGATAGGTAGAGTTACAGGAAGAATCAGTAAGATATTCTTTGGTACCCTTCAGAAAAGACTATCCAATCTTGAAATATCACGTTCGTTTTACCCACTTCTATTGATCCATTTCAATGATGGAGAGTTGACACAACAGAATCTTGCCGACGAATTACAAATTGACAAAGTTCAGGTAGTTCATATTATTGATTACCTGTCAGAAAACGGTTATGTGAAGAGGATTCAGAATTCGAAGGACCGACGTGAATATAAATTGTACATTACAGACAAGGGACGCGAAAATATACCGATTATCAGAAAGACTATTGATGAGCTAATGGAAATTGCATTTAAGGATATACCTTCGGATAAGATTGATGAATTATATGCAACACTTTATATCGTAAAAAGAAATCTTATATGTCTTAAAAAGGAAATTGTATAATGAAAAAGACGAATATTGTAATTGCCGTATTATTAGTACTACTAGCGGCATTTTTTATTAAGATAGGGTTTACAAAATCTGGTAATAAAGATAAAAATGAGTCAAAAGGAAAAGCGGATAAGAAGGTGGATGCCTTTGTTGTAAAGACTTCATTACTTTCTTCTGACATTACTGTCAGTGGTTCGCTCGAAGCTTATGATGAAGTAGATCTTAAGAATGAGACCGCGGGAAGAATCGTGTATGTCAACTTACCGGAAGGTAAATTTGTACGAAAAGGTACGCTTCTCATCAAACTCTATAATGATGATTTGCTGGCGGCTTTAAGAAAACTTGAGGCACAGTTGGCAATTCAGGAAAGCATCTTTAACAGGCAGTCAAAATTGATGAAGGTAAACGGAATAAGTCAAAATGATTATGAACAGACGCTTCTGCAACTCAATTCTATCAAAGCGGACATTGCAGAAGAAAAGGCGTTGATTCGTAAAACGGAAGTAAAGGCACCTTTTGACGGTACTATCGGATTGAGAAATATCAGTGTAGGTGCAGTGGTCAGTTCGTCAACACTACTGGCAACAATCAGAACAGACCAGAATATTAAACTTGACTTCTGGATACCGGAGAAATATAGTCCGATGATTACCGTCGGCATGAACGTAGGCTTTACCGTGTACAATAACAATAAAACCTATTATGCAAAGGTGATTGCTACAGAACACGGCATCGATAATACAACAGGTAGTCTTAAGGTCAGAGCCATTATCACCAGTCAGTCAAAAGAATTAGTTCCGGGAGCGTTTGCTAATGTAAAGCTCAAATTAGGAGATAATCCGAGAGCACTGATGATCCCTACGGAAGCCATTATTCCAGAGGAAGAAAATAAGACAGTAATAGTAGCCCAACATGGGAAAGCTCATTTCGTAAATATCAAGACAGGCATCCGCCAAGCTTCTAAAATACAGGTTATTGACGGTCTGGAGCCTGGTGATACAATCATGACATCAGGAGTACTCTTCCTGAAAGAGGGATCGAAATTATCCTATTCTTCAATCAATAAGTAAAAGCATCATTATGATCATTTCAGATATTGCCTTAAAACGTCCGATAGCCTCGATAGTATTAAGCCTAATCATTATATTAATGGGGTTTGTGGGATTAAAATTTCTCGGAGTCAGATTATATCCGGATATTGATCCCCCAATTATTACAGTACAGTCTACTTACTCGGGAGCAAATTCGGAGATTATCGAATCTCAGATTACAGAGCCGCTGGAAAAATCTATTAATGGTATCGAGGGTGTGAAATCGATTTCGTCCCAATCGGCTGTAGGTTCTAGCACGATTACTGTAGAGTTTAATCTCGGGACCGATCTGGAGAAAGCTGCAAATGACGTGAGAGACAAAGTGTCTCAAGCCACAAAATCACTGCCTCAGGATATTGATGCACAACCTACGGTCACAAAAGCTGATGCGAACGCCGACCCTATCATCATGCTTACGGTCAAAAGCAGCAAAATGAGCGCGATTGAACTAAGCGATTATTCTGAGAATATATTGCAGGAAAAATTGCAAACAATCCCGGGAGTAAGCTCAGTATCTATTTATGGTCAACAGCGACCGGCTATGCGCCTGTGGCTGAATCCCGAAAAAATGGCGTCTTATGGTATTACAGCATCAGACGTAAAAACAGCACTTACAAAAGAGAATGTTGAGATGCCGGCAGGAAAGATCCGCGGTAATGCCACGGAAATGCTGATTAAAACCCGTGGAAGGTTGACGACTGAAGATGATTTTAATAATATGATCATCAAGCAGGGCGACAATCAGGTGATCAGATTCCGTGATATCGGCGAGGCTTCCATGGGCCCACAAGATGATGAATCCGGCTCAAAGATAAATGGGACAACGGGAGTGATGCTGAACCTTATTCCGTTGCCTGGCGCTAATGACATACAGATAGCCAACGAATTCTATAAACGTCTGAGCCAGATTAAGAAGAGCATGCCTAAGGGACTGGAATTAAATGTATCCCGAGACAAGTCTATCTTTGTTCGCCAATCGGTGAAAGATGTTATCGAAACCCTCGTTGCGGCGATTTGTCTTGTTGTCATCATTATTTTTCTGTTTTTCAGAAACTGGATCATAGCCTTGCGTCCTTTACTGGATATTCCGGTTTCGTTGATTGGAACCTTTTTCGTTATGTATATTTTCGGCTTTTCTATCAATGTATTGACACTGTTAGGAATTGTTCTCGCCACAGGTCTTGTCGTTGATGATGGTATTGTTGTCACTGAAAACATATTCAAACGCATAGAGCGTGGTATGGATAAGTGGAAAGCCGCCTTTGAAGGAACACGTGAGATATTCTTCGCCGTGATTTCTACATCATTGACACTGGCGATAGTTTTCATTCCAGTCATATTTCTGGAGGGATTTACCGGACGTCTGTTCCGTGAGTTCGGTATTGTCGTAGCAAGTGCGGTATTGATCTCAGCTCTTGTATCTTTAACGTTGACCCCTGTCTTAAACGTATTTCTAGGTGGGTCTTCATCACATCATTCCAAGTTTTATGAAGCAAGCGAACCGTTCTTTATCGGAATGGAAAATAAGTACAGAAGAATATTGAGTTTCTTTATCAAAAACAAATGGGTGGCATTTTCAATTCTCGGTTTTTGCCTGATACTTATCTTTTCCTTATCGAAAACATTAAAATCGGAATTGGCACCATTAGAAGATCATAGTTACATTCGTACTTCAATAACGGCCCCTGAGGGCACCGAATATCTGTATAATCAGCATTTGATTGACAAAGTGGCGCAAATAAGTCTCGACTCCATTCCTGGCGTTAATTATGTCTTGTCGAGATATGCCGGGGGTAAGAACTCAAGTGCAAACACAGGTTCGGTCATAACCTTCCTGAAGGATCCAAAAGATAGAAAGGCAACGCAACAGAAAATATTCGACAAGTTATCGAAGATATATTCGACGATCCCGGATGGCAGAATAATCCCAAGTCAGGAGCCGACAATTACCACTTCGGCATCAAAAGGATTGCCTGTTCAATTTGTAATCCAGAACCTTGATTTTGAAAAACTTCGCAAAGTATTGCCCAAGTTTATGGACGCAGCACAAAATAGTACGGTATTTAGTAATGTGGACGTGGACTTAAAATTTAACAAACCGGAAATTAATGTTTCCGTTGACCGTCTGAAGGCCAATTGTCTTGGCGTGAGTGAGGAAGATGTCTCTAACACTCTCGACCTTGCATATAGTGGAGGTCGTTACGGTTATTTCCTTATTAATAATAAACAATATTATGTGATCGGTCAGGTAGATAAAGACGAAAGGAATAAGTCAGCAGACATCATGTCATTATATGTGCGTTCTAAATCAGGAAATATGATACAGCTTGACAATCTAATCAAGACGGAAGAGAATTGCAGTCCGCCAATACTGTATCATTACAATCGATATAAGTCGGCGACCATCTCTGCAAACTTAGCCAAAGGCAAAGCCTTAGGGGATGGTATCAATGAGATGAAAACGATCTCACAGAAACTACTTGACGAGTCGTTTAATACCGACCTGGCTGGTTCTTCACGCGACTTCGCTGAGAGTAGTTCCAATATCTCTTTTGCTCTAATTCTGGCACTGCTATTGATCTATCTGATACTTGCGGCTCAGTTTGAAAGTTTTATCGACCCGCTTATCATTATGCTTACAGTACCGATGGCTATAGCCGGTGCCATGTTGTCTTTATGGATATGCGGCCAGACGCTTAATATATTTTCGGAAATAGGCATGATTATGCTTATCGGAATAGTCACAAAGAACGGTATTCTGATCGTTGAATTTGCGAATCAGAAACGCAAACTGGGGTTATGCAAAAGAGTTGCAGCCTTTGAAGCCGCATCTGCTCGTTTCCGCCCTATCGTCATGACATCTCTGGCTACGTTTTTCGGAAGTCTGCCAATCGCATTAGCTCTTGGTTCGGGAGCACAGAGCCGTGCTCCGCTAGGAACGGTAGTAGTAGGTGGACTCCTATTCTCACTGATACTGACTCTGTTTATTATTCCAGTAATGTATATCTTCTTATCAAGCAAAAATAAGCAATGAAAAAAATACTTTTGATATTTGCCTTGATCTTTTGGGCAAACGTCCGGGCACAACAACCTCTATCCGTGAATGACGCGATAAATATAGCCATGAAGAGTAACTTTGATATCTTGGTTGCTCGAAATAGCGCTGATATGGATAGAATTAACAACACGAAGAGTAATGCCGGTATGTTGCCGACAATCAGTTTTAATGGAAATAGTACCTATAGTTACAATCATGTTTACCAAAAACTCTCATCAGGGGCCATCAATAAATATCCGACACAGTCAAGCACTAACATCGGAGCTGATGCCGAACTGTCATGGACATTATACGACGGGGGAAAGATGTTTATAACAAAAAGCAAACTGACTGAGATTCAGGCATTAGGAGAGCTTCAATTCAAATCGAATGTACTCGACGTCTTCTACAAAGTGACTGCTGCTTATTATGACATCGTAAGACAAAAGCAGGAGTTGAAATCTATGAATGAGGTAATCAATTATAATAAACAAAGAGTACTCATCGCTCAAACAGGTTTTAAGGCCGGTCAGATAGACAAAACAGAATTACTACAGGCCCAAATAGATTTGAATGTAGCTACAGAAAATGCCATTAACCAGAAAAACACCATCAGCGAAACACAAAAGACACTAAACCGTCTGTTGGGATGCGATGCTGTTACAGCTTTTGAAGTATCGGATTCTATACCTGAATCAGCAGTTCCTGAGAAGAATGAGGTTTTATTAAAATTAGAATCATGCAATACTGATATTCTGGCCTATAAGAAACAAGTGGATGTGGCGAAGCTGGCATTAAAAGAGACACAAAAGGGCTATTATCCCACATTAAAATTCCAAGGTGGATACAATCTTTCTCTCATTACGAATACTGAAGGATCAACACTGAAGAACAACACGCATGGAATTCAATTAGGGGGAACCTTATCTGTGCCCATCTATAATTTCGGAGAGACGAAACGTAAGATATCTCTAGCCAAAGTTGATTTGCTTTCAAGCAGCTATGATTTGGATAATGTCAGATTACAAGTAAAGACTGACATGCTGAATGCCTACACAGATTTTGAGAACCAACAACAGCTGCTACAAATTGAAAAAGACAATAGTAAACTAGCCAAAGAGAATCTGGAAATCAGCCTGAAACGATTGCAATTAGGACAGACGACATCACTAGAGGTGCATCAGGCACAAGAAAGTTATATGGAGTCTCTTACCAGACTTATTAATTTTGAGTACAATCTAAAGATTTCAGAAACAAAAATCAAACAGTTGATTTCATCTTTATCATGAAAGGGAACCCTTTCTTTGGTGTGATATTTTAACTACTATTGGAAAAAACGAAGAGGTATAAATGAATAAAATCACCTATACCTCCTATCCCTATACTATAAATGTTCTCTAGTTATTCTACAGTCTCAGTAGCTTTATTGACTTCTGAGATGGCTGTTTCCAACTTCTCAGGTTGTTCTGTATCTTCTTGCTTTGACTTAGTGGCCTTTTTAAGGGCAGCCTTTGCCTTTTTTGCTTTTGCTATCTTAACCATGGCCTTGGCTTCCTCTTTTTCCTTCATCACCTCTATCTTGTTGAGCTTTGTCTGAAGACGTAATATTTCCTTCTCCTTCATTTCAATCTCATCGCCTTGATTCTTAATGGTGGTAAGCAGACCATTGAGCTCATCATTATCGATATCGTCAGGATAGAGTGAATTAACACGGTTGATGAAGTCGCCAAGAATATTCATATAATTGGTGAAAGCATCAAAAGGAGAGTCATAGATACCACGGATCATGCCGACGCTCGATGGTTTGGTGGTCATAAACCGGAAATTATTACTTGCCTGAAGATAATACCAGTCTTGATTCAGAAGACCGTCATTGCAGATACGCACACGGTCGGCAATGCTATAAAGTTTATTGAAAGCCTCCCGCTGCATCGGGTTTCCGAGCCAGCAACTACAGTCGCGTTCTTCATCCACCCATGATAGTGTGTCGGGAACATCAATAGCTCCCATGCTCTTCATCTTCATACATATATCCGTAGGTGTCGAGAAGGTGATGTTCTGAGACTTAGCGCAGGCCGGGAGTGCCTTGAAGAACTCAAGAATATTAGACGACAACGGCTGTGCGATACCTAACGAGGTAAGTTCCATAAAGATATTGAATACCTGCTCTTCCTGTGGGTAAGATGCGATATGACCAATATAGTTATCGGCGAAGAGTGGATAACCTTCCCAATCGCTATTATTGAAGCGCAGGCATATATCATCGCTCAACTCGATGTCACGCAACAGAAGTTTGAGATTGGGAGCAATGGAACAGTTGTAAACATAATGCGGACTCTTCCATCCCAGCACATGTTTTGCACCCTCGGTAAGTATGCCCTTAAATCCCATCGCAGCAACCTGTCCGCCGATATCATTGCTATAGATAAGAGATGAATTGCGGAGTACAGTTGGTTTCTTTCCAAAGAACTCATAAATCTTCTCGCTCTGACGCTTCACCTCTTCGGCAAACGAATCTTCGTTAGCTAGTGATGACAGACCGTGAGAATACGGCTCAGCAAGGAATTCCACACAACCTGTATCATTGAGTTCTTGCAATATCTCGAGCACCTGCGGGGCATGTATTTCTAGTTGTTCGATAGCACATCCAGACAAAGAGAAGGCCAGTTTAAAGAACTGCCCATTCTCCTTACACATCTGAAGGAAGGTGCGGAGTGCAGGCATATACGAACGCTCGACGATATCATTTATGCTGCGCTCGTTCTCATAGTCATCGTAGTAATAATGGTCGGTACCGATATCAAAGAAACGATACCTCTTGAGATGAATGATCTGATGAATCTCAAAATATAGACAAATCGTTTTCATATTATTATTTTCTTTTATTTGTTACCGTTTTGGATTGTTTGCTCATACAGCCTGAGGATACGTCCTCCAACTTTCTCCCAAGTAATCTGATCAACCTCATTCTTTCCTTCTTCCTGAAGATATTTAAAGAGCGACGGATTATGGCATATCGAATAGATTGAGTCGGACAAGGCATGAATATCCCAATAATCGACCTTGATACAGTTGGTAAGAATTTCAGCACATCCGCTCTGCTTGGAGATGATACTTGGTGTACCGCACTGCATCGCTTCGAGCGGAGAGATACCGAACGGCTCACTCACAGAAGGCATAACATACACATCTGAGTTCTTGAGGCACTCATACACTTGTTTTCCACGCATAAATCCAGGGAAGTGGAAGCGATCGGCGATGCCTTTTTCTGCTGCAAGATAAATCATCGCATTCATCATATCACCATTGCCTGCCATGCAGAATCTCACATTGTGAGTGCGGTGAAGCACCATGTTGGCAGCCTCAACGAAATATTCAGGCCCTTTCTGCATCGTGATGCGTCCAAGAAATGTCACAACCTTCTCACGTTTAGAGTGATCGGGACGAGGTATATCCTGATATTCCTGCCTAAGTGGATATACTGCATTGTGCATGGTAAAAACCTTACGTGGATCCTGATAATACTGATGAATTACTGTCTGACGAGTAAGTTCACTGACACACATGATACAGTCAGCATGATTCATTCCGTTTTTCTCGATGGAATAAACGGTGGGGTTGACATGCCCGCGACTGCGGTCGAAGTCAGTGGCATGAACATGTATGCAGAGTGGTTTTCCGCTCACCTGCTTTGCATGTATGCCTGCAGGATAAGTGAGCCAATCGTGAGCATGGATAATATCAAACTCCTGCTGACGTGCTACGACACCGGCCACAATAGAGTAATTATTGATCTCCTCGTGAAGATTATCGGGGTAACGTCCACTGAACTCCACACATCCTAAATCATTCACATTCATATAGTTGAAATCAGCATAGATATGATCACGCAGTGAGAAATATACCTGTGGATCCATCGTTTTTCCTATACGATTCTGAACATAATTATAATCGACATCACGCCATGCAATAGGCACATTGTTCATTCCAATGATATTCATGAAACTTCGATCCTCATCCCCAAACGGTTTTGGAAGACAGAAGGTGATGTCCATGTTGCCTTGATCCGCAAGTCCCTTGGTCAAGCCATAGCTGGCTGTGCCCAAACCTCCAAGTATATGAGGAGGAAATTCCCATCCGAACATTAATATTTTCATAATATTGTTTCCTCCTATTTAGTAGTTATTTTCTCCATCATATTAAGTGTACGCAATATCTCGGCCACATTCATAGCAAAAGACATGGCTCCTCGGCCGCTGAACGGAGGATTTCCGTCGAAGAGTTCAGAAATGGAACCGATACAATGATGGGTCATTTCATCTTCATAACCGATAAGCTGACGCTCGATGAAACTCAAGCGCGTACGTTTGTAAATCTTAAGATACGCTTCCATATAGAAACCGCCCAACCATGGCCAAGCTGTACCCTGATGGTAAGCACAATCACGCTGGGCCTGTGGTCCCACGTACATCGGGTTATACCCTCCACTTTTAGGTGAGAGAGAGCGCAGTCCCTTTGGTGTAAGAAGTTCTCGTGTACATACATCAATCACACTCTTACGCTGATGTTGGTCTAATGGAGAATAATCGAGAGCGACAGCGAAAATCATATTAGGTCTGACACTCCAGTCCATCATATTGCCATCTACATAATCAAGCAGATAACCATATTCATTGAGGAAAGTCTCAACAAACGAATGTTTGCACAGTTCGGCACGTTTTTCAAGACCCTCGGCAACATCATTCTTTTTAAACTCAGCAGCCATCATAGCACAGAATTTAAGGGCATTATACCATAGAGCGTTAAACTCTACGATATATCCGCTACGCGGTACAACCGGACGACCGTTGGTTGTGGAATTCATCCATGTAACAGCCTTCTCCCGTCCGTCGGAGTAAAGAAGTCCATTATCATCAAGGCGCAAATTCGGATGCTTGCCGGCAATCACATATTCCATGATATCGAGAAGTAGTTTACCATACAGCTTATGACACTTCTCTTTACCTTCGCACTTGGCAAACTGCTGGATGGTCCATACTGCCCATAACAATACATCCGGCTGCTCTATCTCACAGATATTCACCGTCGAGGGTTTCCCTTCCATAAACTCGCGTAGTCCACGTTCGGCAGATTTCATGCAAATCTCGAAGTAATCTTCTTCACAGATGGCTAACGTGAGACCAGGCAGAGCGATGAAAGTGTCACGGGCACGGGATTTAAACCAAGGATAACCGGCAAGGATATATCTGTCGGGACCGACACGGTTATGAAATTGATGAGCGGCGTTGACCAAACAATGATAGAAATTGTCGCGGGGCGAACGTTCCTCCATCTCTGTCTCAAAAAGAGGCTTCATCGTACTTGCCTTTATCGACGACGTAGCGGCTGCAAAGACAATGCTCTCACCTTTCTTAATACTCACTTCGAAATATCCGGGTACATAGAGATCCTCATTCGAGGCATATCCTCTCTCCTGTTCTTTCGAATATTCAACACCACGATACCAATCGGGTTGGAAAATAAATTCATTCTTCTTGCTGAACTGCATAAAGAGTTCCGGATAACCATTGTACATTCGGGTTTTGATTCCGTTGTCGATATCCTGATAGTCGCGGCTCGCTGTGGAATTCTCATGAGTAAACTGCCGTACGCTGCGGAATGCAAGAAACGGCCGAAATCTCAATTTCGTAGCCGAATGGGCATCAACGAGAGTATAACGGATGAGAATACGGTTTTCATAATGTTGGAAGACTACCTCCTTCTTCAACAATACGCCACCAACTCTGTAAATGGTCGTAGGGACCTTGTCGCAATCGAATTCACGGATATACTTATGACCCTTCGGACTGTAATTGTTGCCCTGATACTTGTGAAGTCCCAAATTAAATTCAGCACCGTGCTGAATGACTGTCACATCGAGAGAAGAAAGCAATACATGATTTTCATCGTCCAATTCCGGTACTGGAACGACGAGAAGACCGTGATACTTGCGGGTGTTACAGTCAACTATAGTGGAACAAGAATAAGCTCCTGAGCGGTTGGTTCTCAGTAATTCTCTCTGCAATGACTCTTCCAAGTTTGTCATAAGAGCTTTTTCAAATCGTAAATAACTCATAGTTGCTACATTAAGGTTTTATGACTTAGATAAACTTAACCTACTTATTTTAGTAGTTTCCAAAGATAAACATTTTTGCTACTTTCACAAAATAAAACAACTATTTTTTTAGAAAAAAGTGATATTTTTATGTTTTAAAATATATATTTCGAACAAAAACATGTTGGAATGTTGAAAAATTCATTACTTTTGCAATATAAAAGAGTTCAAGATGGGATTTAAAATGGATATTGATGAATTAGCGTTGGCAAGTTCCATAAAAGATTTATGGGATCCGCTGTCAGATGAACAACGCACATTTCTGCTACAAAATGCGCATATTCAGAAATTCAAAAAGAACGAAAGGATATACAGTGAAGGAGAGATGCCAACAAAGTTGATGTGCCTTATGGAAGGAAAAATCAAGATATTCAAAGACGGTGTCGGTGGACGTAACCAGATTATGCGCGTCATCAAGCCCGTAGAATATTTCGGTTACAGAGCTTCATTTGCCGAGGAAGAATACAAAACTTCGGCCTCTGCCTTTGAGTCATCAACAGTATGCTTCATTCCTATGACAACCATTAAACGTTTGGTGAGCTCCAACAACAGACTTGCTGTTTACTTCATCAAACAATTATCTGTAGATTTAGGATTTTCGGACGAACGAACAGTAAGTCTGACACAAAAGCACATCCGCGGACGACTTGCTGAGGCTCTCCTATTTCTCAAAGACAGCTATGGTGTGGAAGAAGACGGTTTCACACTGAGTATATATTTGAGCCGTGAGGACTTGGCCAGCCTCTCAAACATGACAACGAGCAATGCAATCCGTACTCTCTCAAATTTTTCCATCGAAAAGATGATTGCCATTGACGGCCGAAAAATAAAGATTATTCAGGAAGATATGCTAAGAAAAGTTTCTGAGATTGGATAAATAATTGCTAATATAATAAGGTATAAAAACCTACAAGAGAAAAATTAGGGAAGACGCTCAATAAGAGTTACAAAAGCAAATAATCAAACTATCTTCATCTGAAAGATACAGTTTTATAAAGATCTTAACATTATATAAGAAGAAAGACTGATGAAACGAATTATAAATTATATTATTCCCTTTGTAATTCTTGTAACTGCATTTTCTTGTTCAGGTAATGTTCATTATACCCCGTCAATGCGTAAGGCAGAACAGATCATGGATACGTTGCCTGACAGTTACAAAAACCACGGCACACCATATCAGAAACTGCTGTCATATTATCTTCTCGGCAGAGTCTATTCGGATATGGATCATACGGCAAATGCCATTAAATATTTTAATAAGGCATTAGATGTCAAGCATGTCGACAGTACGGATATATATTTAGCCAGAACAAATAATATCTGGTTAAAATTTCATATTTTACCAGAGAATTCTGCCACAGTATATGGTACCGCGGCAGAAATATACCAATCACTAGGAAACTTGGATCTGTCTGAATATTATTACAAAAAATGTTATGAGGGCATCAATATCTATTCAAAAATCCATGCAGCTGCATTATTGAAAGATCTTTATGCATCTCAGAAATCCTACAGGAATGCATTCATATATTCCGACAGTTGCCAGATATATACAGATTCCTTGCAAAAAGAGACATCCATTGAGAACAGTAATCTGATCAAGTCGCTACGCACAGAATTGAGTATAGAGAAAGAAAATAGCGAATTGCATATTATAATTATTGAAATTCTGGTATTCGCAATTATCTTTATTGCAATTGTCATCTTCACCATGAGAAAAATGTACGTCTCCAATCAGAAAATGACTCAAAAGGTATCAAAAATAGAAAAAGCATTGAAACTTCATATCCGATCATCTGAAGATGAAATCATAAAAAGAATAAGAGAGCTTAACATACAAATAGGAACAGCATACAAGATTAATGATGAGCTAAAGGCGAAAATGCTCTCCATGCAAAAGAATAAGGAGGAAGAATTATTGGAAAAATCAAGAAACCAAAAAAGATTCCAAAAAAAACTATCAGAAATTTTCATGTTAACGGAAGAGTATAAAATATTTAACATGAAAGGAAATCAAGATGTGAAAAGTAAAAATATATGCAATGAAAACTGGACTATTACATACAAGTGTCTCGATCAGAATTGTGATTTGTTTGTTAATAAAATGTATGCTTTTTATCCAAAAATAACACAAAAGGAGTTACAGACATGTTGCCTGATCAAACTCGGTTTTAACAATGTCCAAATATCCAATATTTTAAATCAAAGTCAACAGGCAACTACAAACTTGCGGACTCGTTTATATAAGAAGATAACAGGCAAAACAGCCTCTGCAGATGAACTTAACAAATTAATATTCATTTTTCCTCAGGGTATCGTCTGATAACACATTGATACTATAGGATGAATTTGTGTAGTTTTTGTGTAGTAAAATATTTGTTTTTCTGATCTGACATATATACTTTTGCAGAAACTTTAGTAATTATTAAATACTTAGAGAAATGAAAAGAATGAAATACTTATTGACTTTTACCGTGCTCGACCTATCATTATTTGTAAATGCAAATGTACTAAAAATCCCTTCTGGGAAAGAGTACATAGACACTCATAAATATATATGAACATAAGGATTGTGGAGATAAAAGATAGAAAGAATAAAAGAGGACGATTTGTAAGTAGTCTTCTTTTACTATAAATATAAAAAAATAAAAGATGAGTTCTAAGAATTTATTTATAATCGTGTGTTGTTTCGCAATGCATGTTTCCGCCCAGTCGGAAATGGACACAACCGTCCTCCGTGTTTCTTATGATTCAAAAATGAGATATACTGAAGACGGAAAAAACTTGAGTGATGATGAAAAAGTGCTTGACATCGGAAAACATTCGTCTCATTTCTACAGCCGTTGGTCGGAGTGTAACAAGGCTATAAGCGACAGTATTTTCGGTAGAGGCGGAACTGTTCAAGATAATAGGTCTGAATTGGAAAAGACAGGTTTTCCAGATTCTGAGACCCCTTTTCATGTATTTAAGAACTATCCGAAAAAAGGATTGCTGACCTATACAGACAAGGAGTATAAAAGCTTTATTTATGAAGAGCCGATGGAAATGCCTGACTGGAAATTGTCAGAAGGTGATACTGTTGTATTGGGTTACCATTGTAAGAAGGCGCAAACGACATTTCGCGGCCGAACATGGAACGTATGGTACACCATGGATATACCATATAGTGACGGTCCGTGGAAACTATACGGCCTGCCAGGACTGATTCTGCATGCCGCAGATGCCAAGGGTGACTTTATATTCGACTGTATAGGAATCAAACAGGGTAATATGGGGCCTATCGTATTGCGTAAGGAGAAATACATCAATTGTACACCGCAGGAATTTGAGAAAAACCGTAGGTCGAGTTTCGAAGATCCTGATTCGTATATGACGAAAATGGGATTTCCCAATATACAGGGATACGATGCCAAGGGAAGGCCAATCGTTCATAAACCTCAGGTTCCATGCCTGTTGGAATATGTGTTGAAAAACTATAAGAAATAATAGACAGATGAAAATAGCATATCTGTTTTTATTCGCTGTGTTAAGTACCGTCGTGGATCTTCCCGTGTTGTCCCAGACATATCGTGGCAAGGTAGTCGATACCCTTAAGAAGTCTGTGGAATACGTCTCGATGGTGCTGTTAGACCAAGCAGGTTCTCCCGTGAATTTCTCCCACACGGAAGCCGATGGACTTTTACCGCGCTCAACCTATCATTATTTGTAAATGCAAATGTTCTAGAAACCCCTTCTGGGAAAAAGCATATAGACACTTATAAAAATATATGAATATATGGATTGTGGAGATTAAAGATAGAAAGAATAAAAGAGGACTACTTACCAATAGTCCTCTTTTACTATAATTAAAAAAAATAGAATATGAGTTCTAAAAATTTATTTATAATCGTGTGCTGTTTCGCAATGCATGTTTCCGCCCAGTCGGAAATGGACACAACCGCCCTCCGTGTTTCTTATGATTCAAAAATGAGAACTATGGAAGACGTAAAAAACTTGAGTAATGATGAGAAAGTGCTTGACATCGGAAAACATTCGTCTCATTTCTATAGCCGTTGGTCGGAGCGTAACAAGGCTATAAGCGACAGTATTTTCGGTAGAGGCGGAACTGTTCAAGATTATAGTTCTGAATTGGAAAAGACAGGTTTTCCAAATTCTATGACCCCTTTTCATGTATTTAAGAACTATCCGAAAAAAGGATTGCTGACCTATACAGACAAGGTGTTTAAAAGCTTTATTTATGAAGAGCCGATGGAAATGCCCGACTGGAAATTGTCAGAAGGTGATACTGTTGTATTGGGTTACCATTGCAAGAAGGCGCAAACGACATTTCGCGGCCGAACATGGAACGTATGGTACACCATGGATATACCATATAGTGACGGTCCGTGGAAACTATACGGCCTGCCTGGGCTGATCCTGCATGCCGCAGATGCCAAGGGTGACTTTATATTCGACTGTATAGGAATCAAACAGGATAATATGGGGCCTATCGTATTGCGTAAGGAGAAATACATCAATTGTACACCGCAAGAATTTGAGAAAACCCGTAGGTCGAGTTCAGAAGATCCTGACTTGTATATGAAGAAAATGGGATTTCCCAATCAGGGATACGATACCAAGGGAAGACCAATCGTTCATAAACCTAAGGTTCCATGCCTGTTGGAATATGTGTTGAAAGATTATAAGAAATAATAGACAGATGAAAATAATATATCTGTTTTTATTCGCTGTGTTAAGTACTGTCGTGGATCTTCCCGTGTTGTCCCAGACATATCGTGGCAAGGTAGTCGATACCCATAAGAAGTCTGTGGAATACGTCTCGGTGGTGCTGCTGGACCAAGCAGGGTCTCCCGTGAATTTCTCCCACACGGAAGCCGATGGAACATTCTCCATTGCAGTGCCGGAAGGAAAGCGTCCAGTTAATCTTTCGTTTACGATGATTGGATATGAAAAGGTTGTAATGCCACTTGATGATTTTAAAAACGGACAAACGGTAACGATGAGCGAGAAAAAGCTTCAGATCAAGGAAGTCCGGGTGACATCCCACCGCATCCGGCAGTCTCAAGATACGCTGACATATTCTGTAGCCGGATTCCGCCAGAAACAGGACCGCACGATTGCGGATGTGATAGCCAAGATGCCCGGTTTGGAAGTGAAATCCGACGGTTCGATTGAATATCAGGGGACACGCATAAACAATTTTTTAATAGAAGGAATGGATCTTCTTGGTTCAAAATACTCCCAGGCAAGCGAAAATCTGTCGGCAAATAAGGTTAAGGATGTACAGGTTCTTCGGAACCACCAACCTATAAAGGCTCTTCGTAATGTCAAGTTCAGCGACCAAGCAGCACTGAACATTGTTCTAAAGGACAGCGCAAAGGATGTGTGGTGTGGAGTTGCAGATGTCTCTTCAGGCCTCACCCTTCAGGGATCAACGGACTGGCTTCGCGACTGTCGTCTTGTAGAGATGATCTTCTCCCACAAAATGCAAAGCATATCCTTATATAAATGTAATAATACCGGTAAAGATATACAGCATGAAGTGATGGATTTGATAAATTCCGACCGTTCGATAGAGGGTAATGACGGCATCCTGAGTCTTATGACGCTGTCTAATCCGTCGATAGACCAGAATCGCTACAGCTTTAACGACACACACCTATTCGCTACAAACTGGCTTTTCAAGACGGCGGGAGACAATGATCTGAAGATCCAGCTGAACGCGTTGTTGGACAAGAGCCGGCAGAGCCAGTATAAAGAAACGCTTTATTCCGATGTTAACAACAGTGGCGTTTTGACCGAAGAATCATCGGTACAGAATACCCGCAGTGAATGGAAGGGTGAGATGTTGTATAAAATAAATAAGAGTCATTTTTATCTCAATAACAATCTTAGTGGCTATGCCGATTTTAATAAAAGTGAAGGAATGACTGTTTTGAACGGTTCGGATGTAAAACAGTTAATACGGCCTCGCAAAAGATATTTATCAGACGATTTTGAAATAATCCATAACCTCTCGGGTGATAAGAGTATCTCGTTCTCATCTCTGGTGAATTACGGTTATTATCCCGGTTATCTGCTTTTGTCGGACGGCTCTCAAGAGAACTTAAACCTTCATTCTCTGGTATGGGACACCTATACATATTTCAATCATAAGCTGGCAGGCTTCTACATCACGTATAAGGGAGGCTTTAAGGTGAAGTCTCAAAATATGGATACTTATAATAAAGAGATTTCTTCCAACGATAAATACCGAGAGTATCGTTGGTACCTGACCCCTTCAATAAATTATAACCATAATGGACTGAATGTAGAGGCTATGATTCCATTGGACTGGCTGACACGTTCGTATAATGGTAAAAATAAGTCGATAGCATTATCGGAACCGTCGATTAGCGTAGTATACGAAATGACCTCTAAAATAAAATATAGTTTATCTTATTCCTACAAATGGACTCCTGCGGATATAAGCAGTATAAGCAGTTCCCCAATATATAAGGATTATATAACAGTATGTACAAGTACGGGGGATTTTGAAAAGACAATGAGTCATCAGGTGATGAGCTCATTGGAATACTGTGATCCTTTGCTCGGCTTTTTTACCAATTGCTCATTTAATTATCATAAACAGCTGAACGCTTTGTTATATAAGAGTGTGCTTACAGATGGTGTTTATCGTCGCACCGCAACAGGAATGCATGCCGATAATGACAGTTATACCGTTTCAGGTAAAGTGAGCGAGACCTTTAATTGGGCGAAAACGTATGTTTCTTTGTCAGGCACGTGTATGTGGAATAATTACGAGATGCTTCTGTCAGATGTGATTACGCCTTATCAAATGCTCAATTCAGAAATAGAGTTTGACATATCCTTCCGTCCAGTACAACTGTTCTCGTTCGAAGAGACAAGTACCTATGAATATAATGAACAGAAGAACCGGTCTGACGGGACAATGGCCGCTTCTCCATTGCATACATTCTACCACAAGTTAAAGACCTTCTTTTTGCCCGGTAACTGGCAGGTGGAGTGGGATAATGAATGTTACCATAGTAATGATAAATCCGTCTCATTCAATTTTTTCTCGGATCTGTCGGTATCATACCGAACGTCCACCTATGAGATAGGTCTGTCAAGTAACAATATCTTTGGAAATAAGAATTATGAACATCGTTATATCACAGATAACCAACAGATATATACGTTAAACCGGTTGCGCCCTCGTGAGATACTGGCAAAATTCAGTTTCGATTTATGATGGGTTAGGTGAATCTTTGACGAACCTAATCCATCATTACGGCACAACGCCTGACCTGATTTTTAGATACTCCATCTCCCGATAATCATACTATTTTTTATGTTTCTTTAGAATGCACGAGAGAATAATTAGTTGTTAAAGTCTTTAGCTGTAAACTATAAATATAATAAGGTATAAAACATACAAGAGAAAAATAAGCACTTTTTATTAGATGCTTTTATGCGAATTCGGCATAAAATTTCGTTTATTTACAGTATAAATTTGTTTGTTAACTGAAAATTTACTACTTTTGTAATTCGAACTTAACAACAAATTAAACAACAAATGAAAAAACTGTGTTTAACTATACTCACGTTAGTACTATATTTTTCGGTGAGTAACCATGCGCAAGGAAAGACAACATGGACCCGTGTTACATCTATCGATCAGGTAGAAAGTGGAAAAATCTATATGCTTGCTGCCTATTCAAAAAACGCCAGTAGTAGTTATATAAAATCCATCAATTATTTCAATCCCTATATTGAATCTGGGTATCTCTACAATGAAACTTCCAATATCTCAACTAAGACAATACCACCAACGATAATTACAGATTCTACCAAACAATATCTCAGCGTCATTCTCAAACAGGAGACGGATGGATGGACGGTATATAATACCACAACTCATAAATATAACGGTTATTCAACGTCAAACAGCATTGATGAATCAAACATCTGCAACTCGAACTACTATTGGACGCTAAATATCAGTGAAAATAAACTTGTAGAAATAGAGAATAAAAATACTCCCGGCGTAATCCTAGGATACAAGATAACCAATGACACGAAACAGTTGCATGTTTTCAGTAAAACAGCTAATGGAACTACAGCCCCTATACTCTATAAATTAACGTCTTACGATCTAGACGAATCTGAAGACTACAAAGAATCGGACAATATCTATCAGATTCCAGTGACACTTAAACGTACTTTTACCGATGGCACTTACAATTCTCTCGTATTGCCATGTGAGGTTAATGACTATAAAGCTATCTTTGGCAATGGGACAACAGCTTATGAATTGTCCGCATACAGCAACGACAATATTAACTTTACGACTGTCAATGGGAACAGTCTATCTGCCAACAAGCCATATATAATTACCGGAACATTCAATGCTGCACCGTATGAAATAGGAAGCGTTGAACTGAACAAGTCATCTAAGCCGTCGTCGGTAAGCAGTGATAACAAATGCTCTTATATAGGCAGCTTTGCGAAAACAGATCTATCGGGAAAAGATTATTACATCCTATATAACAACAAGTTTTACTCCTGCACTACTCAGACATCACCATTCAATATTCTCCCATACCGTTGTTACTTCAACCTCTCAGAAAGTATGAATGCAAAATTCACGATCAATAGTGCAGAGGCCACTGGGATTGAGAACATTCTGAAAGAATCAAAAATCAATAACGACAAATACGACATGAACGGTATGAAAATAAAGGACATGACACCATATCGTGGAATATTCATACGCAACGGACATAAATATATCAAATGAAATTCATTACATTATCGTACAATTATCAATTAAACATAAATAAAAAATGAGTAAACTTCCATATATAAAGCCTAAATCATTATCCTTTGAAATAGATATCAACCAGCCTTTATTATCAGGTTCTAACGATATTTTCATCTATCGGGGAACTATGAATCCTACAGACATAACTCCACAGGCAAAAATTTTTAATGGCAAATATTGGGATGAAGACGGATACGAAGAAGAGGGTTATTAATATACACTTTAACAGTTTTCATCGAATATTTCGTTCAAAATGATGACTCTTTGAAAAAAATATGCTACTTTTGCAATCAATAACAATATTAATCTTACGAATCTAAAAGATCAAACAACATTTTTCAACAAGACATGAAGACTAAAAATGTTATTGCAGTGGTTGCAATGATGCTTTCGTTAGCAACGAAAGCACAGGAAGAACCAGACGTTTCGAGAAATGAGAAATCGCTATTCGAGCAAGTCACAAACATACAAAAGAAGCAAGATGCTTTCCATTTGTATTTAAACATGAACGGAAGTGCCGACGCCAACTTTAATGACGGTTTCAAGGACGGAGAATTCAAAATGCACGAACTACGCATCGAAGCAAAAGGAAATGTGACGGACTGGCTATCATATCGATACCGCCAACGTATCAATCGGAGCTATGACGGAATATCAAGTATTGACAATCTACCCTCATCTATCGACTGGGCCGGTCTGGGCATTCAGGTTTCCAAGAAATTTTCAATTTTCGCAGGTAAACAGGGTGCCGCCTATGGTGGATTCGAGACGTATATAAACCCTATCGAGGGCTATGAACCAACTGACATGGCCAGAAATCTGACCTGTTTCCTCAGCGGTGCCAACTTCATTTATGACCTTACACCCACTCAGCAGGTGCAGTTACAGTTTACCGATTCCCGTGTTACTACATCTATAACTACCCAGTATGGAGAAGGATATGTTGCAAGCAAACTACCAATCATGTATACTCTCAATTGGAATGCACGATGGGCAAACGTATTCTACACACGATACTCGGCATCCATAGCAAGTCAGGCCCGTAAGAACACAATGAAATACTTTGCTTTCGGTAACCGCCTGCTAACAAAGAAATTTGATGGTTATATAGACATTAAATACTCTATCGAAGACGCCGACAATAAGGGGATCATGACATCTATCCTGCCAATAAATGCAATCGGAAAAGTGAAAAACACAGAATACTTTTCTGCCATGGCACTGCTCAAATTCCGTGTACTCCCCGACTGGAACCTTGTAATACAGGGAATGTTTGATACAGCATCACTGCGTAAGGACTTCGATAGTGCAGAGAAAGGGAAATACCGCACATCTCTTGCATACATGGGCGGTATAGAATATTATCCGATCAAAAACGGGAACCTGCATTTCTTCCTGATGTATACAGGAAGAAAGTATAATTACACGGACAGAGCCAAGCAGTATGGAAATACCGACTACAATACGGACCGTATATCCATGGGATACATCTACCAGCTACCTATGTTCTAAAAAAGAACCACATAATCTTTCAGATTCACAGTTATAACAAAAACAGCATACGGAATTTATAATCAAAATAAACGAATTAAACTAAATATAATACCAAAATGAGCAAAACAAAACGTTTCATCCTCCAAGAGGATCAAATTCCAACACAGTGGTATAATATTCAGGCCGACATGGTAAACAAACCTATGCCGCCACTGAATCCTGCAACCAAAAAACCATTAAAAGAAGAAGATCTCTACCCTATCTTTGCAGAAGAACTATGTCGTCAGGAGCTTAACCAAACCGACCCATGGATAGATATTCCGGAAGAGGTAAGAGATTATTATAAATATTATCGTTCTACACCACTTGTACGTGCCTACGCACTGGAACAGGCACTCGATACTCCAGCCCACATCTACTTCAAGAATGAAAGTGTAAACCCGCTGGGCAGTCATAAGATTAACTCGGCACTGGCTCAATGCTACTACTGCAAGAAAGAAGGAGTGACAAACGTTACTACCGAGACAGGTGCAGGACAATGGGGCGCAGCTCTATCTTATGCTGCAAAGACTTTCGGTCTTGAAGCTGCAGTATATCAGGTAAAAATCAGCTATGAGCAGAAACCTTACCGTCGCATGATTATGCAGACATTTGGTGCTCAGGTTACAGCTTCACCTTCAATGTCGACTCGTGCCGGCAAAGATATCCTTACAAAAGATCCTAACTACATGGGGTCTCTGGGCACAGCCATCTCTGAGGCGATTGAACTGGCCACCACCACTCCTCACTGCAAATATACTCTCGGCTCTGTATTGAGCCATGTAACTCTGCATCAGACCGTCATCGGTCAAGAGGCAGAGAAACAGATGGAGATGGCTGGTGAATATCCTGATACAGTAATCGCCTGCTTCGGTGGCGGTAGCAACTTCGGCGGCATCGCCTTTCCTTTCATGCGCCATAATATCCTTGACGGCAAGAAAACAGAATTCATTGCAGCCGAACCGGCAAGCTGCCCAAAACTGACACGCGGTATATTCCAATATGACTTTGGTGATGAAGCCGGTTATACTCCACTACTCCCAATGTTTACTTTAGGACACAATTTCCATCCGGCAAACATCCATGCCGGAGGTCTGCGTTACCACGGTGCAGGAACTATCGTTTCACAACTTCTCAAGGATAAGATGATGCACGGCGTGGACATTTCACAGCTGGAATCCTTCGATGCAGGTGTACTCTTTGCACGTACAGAGGGTATTATACCGGCACCGGAGAGCTGCCACGCTATCGCCTCAACAATCCGCGAAGCAAATCATTGCAAGGAGACTGGCGAAAGCAAGGTTATCCTGTTCAACCTCTCAGGACACGGACTGATTGACATGACGGCATACGACAGTTATATATCAGGCGACCTGCGCAACTATACTCTTACAGACGCTGACATACGTAAAAATATCGATGCCATAGAAAAGATAATCTGATCAATATCAGAGATATTGATCAATTTAGAGGATGTATCAGAAATGGAAAAGAAAACATTTTTGATACATCTTCTTTCTAGCCTACGCTAAACTTTACATTTTGTTCTTATTCTCAATTAATAGAACACAGTGTTTTGCAGGTGCCTGATAAACTCAGATAATATTATTACCATGTGAAGAACAACAATTCGTGATACCATTCAGCACTGCAACAGCCTCCTCTACGGTCTTCACTTCATTTATCACCATACTACGCTTACCCTTAAGTTCACGCAAATTGGTGCGACGTGTATTAGCTGCAATATAATTGAGGCACTTGTCAAAGGCGACACTCTGATAATAGACACTTTCGGCATTGCTGACGAAATAGAGTATCATCTTACCAGCTTTGAGCATCACTTTCTCGATACCGAGGGACTTTCCCAAACGCCGCAAAGACACCACCTTCATAAGTTCCTCGCCCACTTCCGGCACTTGTCCGAAGCGGTCTACAAGGCGGTTGCGGAAAGCCTGAAGCTCACCATCGTCACTGATACTGTCGAGCTCGCGGTAAAGTAGCATGCGTTCACTACTGCTTGGTACATATTCGTCGGGGAAGCACATCTCTATATCGCTCTCCAAGGCACAGTCATCGACGAACATATCTCCACTGATATCATTACCCTTCTTGATTTCATCGGTGTACATATAGCTGAACTCATCGTTTTTCAATTCAGTAACAGCCTCTTTTAGAATCTTCTGATAGGTCTCATACCCCAAATCCGCGATAAATCCACTCTGCTCAGCACCCAGTAGGTTACCGGCGCCACGGATATCAAGATCCTGCATGGCCAAATGAATTCCGCTACCGAGATCTGAGAAGTTCTCTATGGCCTGCAATCGGCGTTCGGCCTCAGGAGTAAGCGAAGCAAGAGGAGGAGCGAGTAAATAGCAAAACGCCTTTTTGTTGCCGCGTCCCACACGACCTCGCATTTGATGCAGGTCGCTCAGTCCAAAGTTATGTGCCCCGTTGATGATAATCGTATTTGCATTAGGTATGTCAATACCGTTCTCCACGATAGTGGTAGATAACAGAACATCATAATCATAATGAACGAAACCATAAATGACATCCTCCAGTTTATCTGGATCCATTTGACCGTGTCCAATTGCCACACGAGCATCAGGCACCTTACGATGTATGAGATTCTCAAGTTCGGGCAGGTTGGATATTCGATTGTTGACAAAGAACACCTGTCCGTTACGGCTCATCTCAAAGTTGATTGCATCGGCGATAATCTCAGTACTAAAAGTATGTACCTCGGTCTGGATAGGATATCTATTAGGAGGCGGAGTCTGAATAACACTCAGATCGCGTGCACCCAAGAGCGAGAACTGCAGCGTGCGCGGTATAGGAGTGGCCGTCAGCGTCAGAGTGTCTACATTTGTCCTCATCTGTCGTAGTTTTTCCTTCGTTGAGACGCCGAATTTCTGCTCCTCATCCACGATAAGCAATCCCAAGTCTTTAAACTTTATATTCTTGCCAATCAGTTTCTGAGTACCAATAATAATATCTATTTTACCGTCAGCAAGATCCATCATTACAGCTTTCGCTTTAGCCGGCTGTCGAGCACGTGTGAGATAATCAACACGGACGGGGAAGTCCTTAAGTCGTTCTCCGAAAGTCCTATAATGCTGATATGCCAATACCGTGGTAGGCACTAGCACAGCCACCTGTTTACTATCACAGCAAGCCTTAAAAGCGGCACGTATCGCCACCTCCGTTTTACCGAACCCCACGTCGCCACACACCAGTCTGTCCATAGGCTTCTGACTCTCCATATCAGCCTTCACGTCATTAGTAGCCTTAAGTTGATCGGGAGTATCCTCGTACAGGAAGCTAGCCTCCAGTTCTTGCTGCATATACGAATCGGCACTGTATGCAAACCCCTTCTCATCACGTCGTTTGGAATAAAGTAGGATAAGGTCGCGTGCAATATCCTTAATTTTTGTCTTTGTACGTTCCTTAAGATGTTCCCAAGCTCCAGTACCCAGTTTATTAAGTTTAGGCGGCTCGCCACTTTCTTTGCCCTTATATTTAGAAACCTTATACAGCGAATGTATGGAGACATACACGATATCATCGTTGGCATAAGTTATCTTAAGCATCTCCTGATAGCTGTCGCCATTAGGCATGCGTATCAGCCCTGCAAACTTACCCACACCATGGTCTATATGTACCACATAATCGCCAGGTTGAAACTGGCTTAGTTCCTTCAGCGACATTGTCACCTTGCCGCTGCGAGCCTTGTCGGAGCGTAGATTATACTTATGGAATCGGTCGAATATCTGATGATCTGTGAAGAAACACACCTTCATATCATTGTCGGCAAATCCCTCATGCAGAGTCTTGTCGACGGCAGTAAATCCGATAGTATAAGTATGGTTGGCAGCAGCCGTATCATCGAATATTTCTCTCAGGCGCTGAGTCTGTCTCACACTGTCGGCTAGCACGTATATCTTATATCCTCGATCGGTATAGTCGCCGAGTGACTTATTTAGCAAATCGAGATTCTTATGAAATAGCGGCTGTGGTGATGTGTTGAAGATTATCTTAGCCTGTGGCACACCAGTGGGTTTGTGACCGAATTCAATACGACAAAAATTCGCCACATCCTGCGTAAATTGCAAACCACTCATCAACTGGTTTTCCTTACACATCTCCTTATAGATACGATTTTGTTCCTCCTCATTGGCATCCTCAAGCTGTTCCGAAAGAGCATGTCGTGAAAATCCCTCCTGATATACATTCTCTATCGAGTCATGCACATACATGAAGTCACGCACCGCGATGACAGTATCTTCGGGAAGAAACTCTGTAAACGACACCTTATCACCCTTCTGCTCGTTCAGTTCTGGGACAATTTCTATACGGTCTTTCTTTTCTATAGACAGCTGCGTCTGAACCTCGAAGGTACGTATTGTGTCGACATCGTCACCAAAAAAATCAATACGATAAGGATATTCGCTCGAGAATGAAAACACATCTACTATACTTCCGCGGACGGCAAACTGTCCCGGCTCATAAACATAGTCCTGTTGCGTAAAACCATAGGTGCGCAAGGTCTCCTCAATAAACGCGATATCAACATTCTCACCCACATGCAACTCTAACGTACGCTCGTCCAAATTTTTCCTTGATACTACCAGTTCGCTCACAGCCTCAGGGTAACTCACCACAAATAGAGACATGTCACTAGCAGCCAGACGGCTCAGCACCTCGGTGCGAAGGATCTCGTTAGCAGAGTCGCGTTGTGCATATTTTACCGAGCGACGGAACGATGACGGGAAAAACAACACCTTTTCCTCGCCCAACACTTGAGTAAGGTCATGATAAAAGTATCCAGCCTCCTCGGCACCTCCCAATATGAAAAGGAATGTAAACTTATTCTCTTGTTTCGACTCGATTACCGGATAAAGGCTAGAAAAGACCATCGGTACGGATGAAGCCATGAGTCCCTCCAGGAAAATTGTCTTTACCGACTTATTTTCCAATGCTTGAGCCAAAGCACCGACCTGGGGTTCTTTGGCATAAAGACTTTGCAGTACTTGTATATTCATTTCAAAAAGCGCTGCAAAAATACAAAAAAACTGATAAAAACAGGTATGATTACTATAATATTTGTAATATGTTACGTTAGTTTGAAAATAAAATCCTATTTTTGCATAACAATTCTTACTTATATAAATATGAACGAGAGCGACAGTATCGTTATAATTCCCACTTATAACGAAAAGGAAAATATAGAGAAAATCATCAAAGCAGTTTTCTCTTTGGAGAAGTGCTTCCATATTCTTATTATTGACGACGGCTCACCCGACGGTACTGGTAAAATTGTTCAGACACTCATAAACAAAGATTTTCCAGATCGTTTGTTCCTCATCGAACGTTCCGGTAAGCTTGGACTGGGCACCGCCTACATTACAGGATTTAAGTGGGCACTAAAACACAGTTATGAATATATTTTCGAGATGGATGCAGACTTCAGTCATGATCCCCGTGATCTGTCCCATCTCTATGAAGCATGCCATGATGATGGCAATGATGTTGCTATTGGTTCTAGGTATGTTAGCGGAGTCAATGTCGTCAACTGGCCCATCAGCCGTGTTTTAATGAGTTATTTCGCATCCAAATACGTACGTCTCATTACGGGATTTAAAGTCAACGACACTACTGCAGGCTTCAAGTGCTATCGTCGCCGTGTGCTTCAGACCATTAACCTCGATAAAATTCGATTTAAGGGATATGCATTCCAAATTGAGATGAAATTCACAGCTTATAAGATCGGATTCAAAATTAAGGAGGTCCCTGTCATCTTTATCAATCGCCGTGAGGGTACCTCCAAAATGAGCGGAGGTATTTTCGGCGAAGCTTTCTTCGGTGTAATTCGACTTCGCATCGACGGCTGGACAAAGAAATATCCGAAACTACCGGTTTAAATGAAAAAGTTTA